>MKWU01003414.1_pt1 | contig 21062 bp, 16 predicted proteins | sample 809101 | NCBI WGS metagenome assembly MKWU01 (sample SAMN05860141, study PRJNA318959) | sponge metagenome | host: Aplysina aerophoba | place: Slovenia: Piran, Adriatic Sea, Gulf of Piran | collected 2013-05-07 | reverse complement strand
CGAACGGCCGGATTCCGGCCCTCACGGCCGACGGGGAGGCGCGCGCGGCGGCCCGGCGGGATCGCCGTCGCGACCACCCCGCCGATTCCTGGGAGGACCGCGGCATCGCCGAGCGCTGCATCCTGGGGTTCAACGCCGGCCCGCCGATGGAATCGAGCGCCTACAACAACATCATGCAGGTGTTCCAGACCCCGGACCACGTGGTCATCCTCAACGAGATGGTGAACGACTCCCGCATCGTGCCGCTAGACGGCCGGCCGCATCTGCCGGGCGACGTCGAGCAGTGGCGCGGGGATTCGCGCGGCCGCTGGGAAGGGGAGACGCTCGTCATCGAGACGACCAACTTCACCGCCAAGACGTCGGTTCGCGGCAGCGGCCCCGGCCTCAACCTGGTGGAGCGGCTGACGCGCGTCGACGACGGCACTTTGCTCTACGAGTACACGGTCGACGACGCGGCGACCTTCGAGCGTCCCTGGTCGGTAGCAATGCCGATGAAGCGATCGGCGGATCCCGTGTTCGAGTACGCCTGCCACGAGGGCAACTACGGCATGGAAGGCATCCTGGCCGGGGCGCGAGCGGACGAGCGGGAGGCCGTCGAGGCGCGCTGAGCGCTGCGGCCGTCCAGTCATGGCAACCCTCTCACGGCAACGATCCGGAAGACGCCCTCGGGCACCGCGCCACGCCTCCGCGGCAGGTGCTTCCGCCACCCCCGCGCCGGCCGAGCGGTGCGGTGCCGCGGCGACAGCGCCGCGCGGTGTAGCTGCCGCCCTGTGCGGCACCATCGCTGTGCTCCTCCTTGCCGCCGGCTGCGGGCCTGCGGTGCTGAGCGATGCGGTCACGCTCCTCCGCCTTCCCGAGGGAGGCCGCCTGCCGAGCGCGCTGGTCGATGACGACGGGGTCGTTCACGTCGTCTACTTCCAGGGCGAGCCGCGAGCCGGCGACCTGCTCTACGTGCGGCGGGCTCCCGGGGAGTCGGAGTGGTCGGAGCCACAGTACGTCAACAGCCAGGCCGAGACCGCGGTCGGCATCGGGCCGATCGACGGCGGTCAGGTGGCCCTCGGCGCGGACGGCCGCCTGCACGTCGTCTGGTTCAAGCTGGGCCGCACCGACTTTCTCTACACCCGGACCAACGACGCCGGCACCGGCTTCGAGAGGCAGTTCACGCTCTCGGGCGGAGAGGGCGTCGAGGCCGGGCCGACGGTCGCCGCGGACCGCGAGGGGGGCGTCTACGTCTTCTGGCACACGGGCGCGCCGCCCGACGCCGAGCGCGCCGTCTGGACGGTCGTCTCGCAAGACAACGGGCGGACGTTCGAGCCCGCCCGTCCCATCAGCGTCGCCGCCGAGGGGGCGTGCGACTGCTGCGGCCTCCGGGCGCTGACCGAGGAGCCGGGCGTGGTCCACGTCTCCTACCGCGGCGCCGGCGAGAACGTGCGGCGCGGCCAGCGCCTGCTCACCTCGCGCGATGCCGGCCGCACCTTCGACGACATCGGGATCGACGACTGGCGGATCAATGCCTGTCCCATCTCCACGACCAGCCTCGCGGCCGGGCCGGCCGGCGCGACCGTGGCATGGGAGAACGCCGGCCAGGTCTTCCTGAGCCCGGTCGACAAGCTGGACAAGCTGGAAGAGGCCCTCGCGCCGGCCGGCTCCGCAGAGTGGCGGCGCAAGAACCCGGCCGTCGCCGTCAACGAGCGCGGCGAGACGCTGCTCGCGTGGGGCGACGGCCCCGGCTGGCAGTCCGGGGGGACGTTCCACTGGCAGCTCTACGACGCGGACGGCCGGCCGACGGACGATCGCGGGACCGGGCCGGAGATCCCGGAGGGCAGCGTGCCGGCCGTCGTCGCCGGGCCGGGCGGTGGGTTCCTGGCGCTCTTCTAGGCGTCTGCGCCGAAAGGTTCAGCCGCCCCAGTCGTAGCCGATGCGCACGTAGTAGTAGGCGCCGCTGTAGCCCCAGGGGGTGTACTCGCTGTAGCGCTCGCCCACCCAGGTCGCGAGCGTGGACACCTGCGAGTACGTATCGAGGACGTTCTGGGCGCCGACGGCCAGCGTCGTTCCCCGCCCCAGACCGAGGCTCAGCTCCAGGTCCAGGATGGGCCGGCCGGCGAAGAAGCCTTGTGCCAGTCCGCCCGAGGGGGCGAAGATCTCCCCGCGCCCGCTGTCGTAGTCGTACCAACCTCCGTAGTAGCTCACGCGGCCGAGGAGGCGTACCGGCCCCAGGCGCTGCGTGACGCCCACATTCCCGCGGGTGCGGGGCAGGGCGTGGGCGTACTCCGCGAGCCGCCGGCCGTCGAGCAGACCCTTGCGGTTGTCGGTCACCCGCGTGCCGGTGTGGTTGAAGACGGCGCTGATGATGGTGTTCCCACGGAGGGCGAGCGGCGTCCAGGTGGAGACGACGTCGATGCCCTGCGACGAGGTGGCGAAGGCGTTGGTGAAGAAGCGGAAGTTGCGCACGCTCTCCGCGGCGTCGAAGCCCCCGGCGACGAGGCCGGCAATCTCCGCGTCCGACAGGATGAAGTTGCTCGTGATCCCGATGCGGTCCGACACGTCGATGTGGAAATAGTCCGCCGTGAGCGTGAACGCGCTGGTATCGACCACCACGCCGACCGTGTAGTTGACCGACTGCTCGGGGCCGAGCGGGGCGCCGCCGCGCAGTTGCGCCACGGGTGAGAGCGACGGGATGACGGCGTTGTTGATGAGGTCGCCGATGGTGGGGTCGAACCAGCTCGAGATGTTGAAGGCGTTCTGCTGGCCGGGGGTCGGGGCGCGGAAGCCGCTGCTGACGCTGGCCCGCACGAAGCGGTAGCGGCCGGACAGCTTGCCGTTCGTCGTCATCCCGAAGTCCTCGAAGTTCTCGATGCGGGCCGCCGCCCCCAGCGTCCACGCATCGCCGGCGTCGCTCACCTCGAGGTCGCCGTAGGCGGCGACGTTGTAGCGGCTCCAGGCGCCGGCGTGCTGCGGCCCGAACCCGAAGAAGCCGTTGGCGCCGGCCATGAAGCGCTGCGCGGCATAGGGACCGACCGTCCAGCTCTCGGGGTCGCCCTGCGTCATCCGAAACCGCTCGTCGCGCCACTCCGCGCCGGCCGCGAGGTTGACGCGGTCCGTGACGCGGTACGAGATGTCGGCCTGGACGCTGATCTCGCGCTGCCGGTTCGCGCCGACGTCGAACGAGGTGGGCGAGGCGGGGCCGAGCGAGGCGTTCACCGTGTCGCGAATGAACAGGTCGCTGCCGTGCATGCCGATCGAGGCGCTGACGTCCCAGTCGAAGCCGCCGGCGCTGGCGCCGCGCACGCCGCCGACCAGGGATGCGTCCGTCGCCGTGCCGCCCATCTGCGGCGTGAAGCCGCCCGGGAACAGCTCCTGGAACGAGAAGCAGTCCGGGTCGTCGAACACCTCCTGCAGCGCGACCGGGTCGGGCACATGGTCGGTAATCGCAACGGTCGGGCAATTGGCCGCACCGTGCCCGCTCGCCGCGAGGGCGTCGCCGATCAGGAGGGTGCGGCCGCCGTCGATGCTGAACACGCCGAGCCGCGTGTTCGGGTTGCGGAAGAAGAAGCCCTGCGTGACCTGCTTGCTCGCGTAGTTCGTGTGGGCGTAGAGCTGCACGCCCGAGGGGAGGTCGTAGCCGAAGTTGCCGAACATCTTCAGATCGTTGTCGATGTCCGGATCGCCCCAGCGGTGCGGCTGCTCGGAGCGAACGTGGGTGTTTCCGGCCGCGATGAGCGCTATCGCGTCATTGCGGGGCGCGCTCCGGTCCGTCGGGTTCGAGTTGCCGTACTCCAGGCTCAGGTTGGCGAACCCGGCCGCGCCGAGCGGGAGGCCGACGTTCCCGGCGAACCGGGCCGATTCCCCGTCCCCCGCGCCGTACAAGCCGGTGTTGACCTCGACGGACGCACCGGACGCGGCGTCCTTGAGCTCGAAGTTCATCACGCCGGCGATCGCATCGGAGCCGTACTGCGCCGCGGCGCCGTCCCGCAGCACCTCGACCTGCCGCAGCGCTATCGCGGGGATGACGGAGATGTCGGGTCCCTGCGAGCCGTACGCCACGCCGTTCCCGCCGTGCCACTCGATCACGGAGGAGCGGTGACGGCGCTTGCCGTTGATGAGCACCAGCGTGTGGTCCGGGGCCAGGTTGCGGAGCATGGCGGGACGGACCACGGTCGATGCGGCCTGGATCGGCTGGGTGTTGACGGCGAACGACGGAATGACGGTGCGCAGCGTGTCCTTCAGGTCCCCGGACCCCTGGCGCAGGAGGTCCGTGGCCGACAGCACGTCGACGGGCACCGCCGACGAGGTGGCGCTGCGTGCCTCGGCCCGGGAGCCGACGACGACCGTCTCCTCCGTGAAGCCGGCGAGCAGGACCTGCATCTCCGCGGGCGTCAAGCCCAGGGCCTCGACCTCCGCGGGCGTCATGCCGAGGGCGCGACCCAGTTCCTCGACCGAATCGCCCTTCTCGTCGCCCTGCTCGCCACGTTCGCTCCGCTCGCCCGCCGGATCTGCCCCTGCCTCGACCTGCTCCTGCGCGGCGTCGTCCTGGGGAGCGCCTCGCACATCGGACGCGAGAGCGCTCCAGACCGGCACGAGGACGGCCAGCGTCCAGGCGGCGCTCCACGGTGCGCCGGTCGTTCTCGGGTTGGATCTCGCCGTCGCGCGTCCTGTCAGCGGCATGGTCGCATCTCGCCCTGCGCCGGTTGCGGGGCCCGGCAGCGCTCGGTTCGTGGCACCCCGGTCTGCCGCGCCATCAGTCGCCCCAGCCGTACCCGACCCGCACGTAGTAGTAGGCGCCGCTGTAGCCCCACGGCGTGTACTCGCTGTAGAGCTCGCCCACGTCCATCGCGAACGCCGAGACCTGCGAATAGGTGTTGAACACGTTCTGGCCCCCGATGGCCAGGGTCGTGCCGCGCCCGAGATCGATGCTCAGCTCCAAATCGACGATGGGACGGCCCTCGAAGAACCCGTTGTAGAGGCCGCCCGCGGGGACGTAGACGCCGGTCGCGCGGCTGAGCCCGCTGTCGTAGTCGTACCAGCCGCCGTAGTAGCTCAGGCGGCCCAGCAGACTGGTCGGGCCCATGCGTTGCGTCACGGCGGCGTTCCACCGCGTGCGGGGGAGCGCGTAGGCGTACTCGGCGGTGCGCCGGTCGTTCAGCAGTCCCTTCTCGTTGTCGGTGACCTGGGTGCGCGTGTGGTTGAAGACGGCGCTGATGACGGTATTCCCGCGCAGCGCGAGCGGTGTCCAGGTGGAGACGATGTCGATCCCGTGCGTCGTGGTGCCGAAGGCGTTGGTGAAGAACTGGAAGTAGCGCAGGTCGCGTGCCGATTCCACGCCCGACGCCAGCAGGTCGAGCACCTCGGTGTCCGTCAGCGTGAAGATGCTCGTGACGCCGATGCGGTCGGACACGTCGATGCGGAAGTAATCGGCCGTGAAGGTGAACGAGCCGCTGTCGAGCACCACGCCGGCCGTGTAGTTGAGCGATTCCTCCGGCCTCAGCGGCGCGCCGCCGCGCAGCCTCGCGGCCGGTGAGCTGGGCGGAATGACGGCCTTGATGATCAGGTAGCCGACGGACGGGTCGAACCAGCTCGACAGGTTGAACCCCTGCTGCTGACCCGGCGTCGGCGCCCGGAACGCGGTGCTCATGCTGCCGCGCACGAAGCCGAGTCGTCCGGACAGCTTGCCGTTCGTCGTCGAGCCGAAGTCCTCGAACCGCTCGGCCCGGACCGCCCCCCCGAGCGTCCAGCCGCCGCCGGCGTCTCCGCTCACCTCCAGGTCGCCGTAGGCGGCGTAGTTGCTGCGGCTCCACTCGCCGACCGCCAGCGGCCCGTAGCCGGGGAAGCCGTGTGCGCCCGCGAAGAAGCCCTGCTCGTGGAACGGGCCGACCGCCCAGGAGGCCGGATCGCCGCTGCCGGCCCCGAACTGCTCGTCGCGCCATTCGATTCCGGCGGCGACGTTGACGCGGTCGGTGACCGCGTACGACACATCGGCGTTGAAGTCGATCTCCCGCTGCCGGTTGGTGCCGAGGTCGAACGAGGTCGGCGTGTCCAGACCGAGAGAGGCGTTGACGGTGTTGTAGCTGAACAGCTCGCTGTCGTGGACGCCGAGCGAGCCGCTCACGTCCCAGTCGAAAGCGCCGGCGGCGCCGCGCACGCCACCGACGATGGCCGTGTCCGTGGCTGTCCCGCCCATCCGCGGCGTGTAGCCGCCCGGGAAGATCTCCCGCACCGAGAAGCAGTCGGGGTCGTCGAGCACGCGCTGCAGGGCGACCGAATCGGGCCGGTCGTCGGTGACGGCTACCGTGGGGCAGTTGGCCGGTCCCTCGCCGCGCGCCGCGCGCGCATCGCCAATCAGCAGGGTGCGGCCGTTGTCGTTGCTGTAGATGCCGCGCTGCCGGTTCGGGTTGCGGAAGAAGAAGCCGCCGGTCACCTTCTTGCTGGCATAGTTTGCGTGGGCGTAGAGCTCGACGCCCGAGGGCAGGCCGTAGCCGAAGTTGCCGAAGAGCGCCAGGTCGTCCTCGACGTCCGGCGCGCCCCAGATCTGCGGCGCCTCGGAGGGAACGCTCGTGTTGCCGGCGGCGATCAGGGCGATTGCGTCGCTGCGGGGCGCGGCCCGGTTGGTCGGGTTCGACTCCCCGTACTGCAGGCTCAGGTTGGCGAACCCGCCGGCGCCGAGCGGCAGGCCGACGTTCCCCGCCACCCGGTACGTTTCCCCGTCGCCGCCGCCGAACATGCCGGAGTCGAGTTCGAGGGAACCGCCCGACGCGGCGTCCTTGAGCTGGAAGTTCATGACGCCCGCAATCGCGTCCGAGCCGTACTGGGCCGCCGCTCCGTCCCGCAGCACCTCGACCTGGCGCAGGGCAATCGCCGGGATGGTGGAGATGTCGGGCGCCTGCGAACCGTACGCCACGCCGTTGCCGCCGTGCCAGTCGATGATCGACGCCCGGTGGCGCCGCTTCCCGTTGACCAGGATCAGCGTGTGATCGGGCGCCAGGTTGCGGAGCATGGCCGGCCGGACCACGGTCGATGCGCCGCCGATCGGCTGCGTGTTGACGTTGAACGACGGAATGACCGTGCGGAGCTGGTCCTTCAGGTCGCCTGCGCCCTGCCGGCCGAGGTCGGCGGCCGTCAGCACGTCCACCGGTACGGCCGACTCGGTGGCGCTCCGCGCCTCCGCTCGGGAGCCGACGACCACCGTCTCCTCCGTGAAGCCGGCCAGGAGGCCCTGCATCTCCGCGGGCGACAATCCCAGCGCCTCGACCTCGGCCGGCGTCATGCCGAGCGCGCGGCCCAGCTCTTCGAGCAGCGCGTCCGCCGGTTCTGCCTGCTCTGTTGCCTCTTCCTGCGGAGCCTCGCCCCGGGGTGCGCCATGCGCGGCGGGCGCGAGCACGATCCAGATCGGCACGAGGAGCGCCAGCAGCGGAGCGACGCATCGTCGTGCGGCTGCCGTCCTCGTGGCCGCCCTCGTCGAAGTCCTTGTCGTCTTCATCCCTGTAATCTTCATCCCGGCAATCTTCATCGCTGCAGTCTTCGCGTTTGCCTGGTCGCACGGGTCGCCGGACCGCCCGCGCCGGAGTAGGGGCGTGGGGCGCGTCCGGGCGACGCGCTGGCGGCTCGAGGCGGGCCGCGGGGGCGGGCGCCGCGCCGCCCCCGGGCGGCTGGCCCCCGCCGCGGGCGGGGCGGCCCGGGGGCGCCCCGCGGGTCCGGGCGCCGCGCCGCCCGCGGGCGCTTGCACCGCGCCGGGAGCGGCACTATGGTAATCGTCGCGGGCTCGGGATGCCTGAGACGCCGCCGGTCCGGATTCTACCGTCCGCCGGCCGCTTCCCCGGCGGAGCCCGGTTGCTTCGATTTCAGAGGAGGGGCCGATGGGTGCTCGCTGTCTTTCGGCGTTCGCGGTTCTGATCGCCGTGTCGATCGCCTTGCCGCTTCCGGCGGCCGGTCAGGGGGCGGAAGGGGGACCGTCGCCTCGGACGCCGTGGGGCGATCCCGATCTGCAGGGCACCTGGTCCTACGCCTCGCTGACGCCGCTCCAGCGCCCGGCCGATCTCGGCGACCGGCAGTACTACACGCCGGAGGAGGCCGAGGCGCGGAACTTCGCCGTGACGCAGGACCGTCCACCGGTGCCGGGCCAGGTGGGGTCGTACAACGCACTCTGGTTCGACCGGGGGCGGGTCAGCGAGGATTTGCGCACGTCGCTCATTGTCGATCCGCCCGACGGCCGCCTGCCGCTGCGGGCCGAGACGCGGGAGCGCACCGCGGCCGAGGCGGCGTACCGGCGCGAGCACCCGGCGGATTCGTGGCTCGACCGCAGCAACTGGGACCGCTGCATCACCTACCACGGCGTGCCGCCGGTCTCCACCGGCTACAACAACACCTACCACATCGTCCAGGCGCCGGAGCACGTGGCGATCCGCGTCGAGAACATCCACGACGTCCGCATCATCCCCATCGACGGGCGGCCGCGCCTCGATGACGGCATCCGCCAGTGGAACGGCGACTCCCGCGGACGCTGGGAGGGAGACACGCTGGTCGTGGAGACCGCCAACTTCAGCGAGCAGTCGCAGCACCGCTTCCCGTCTTCGTCCGAGATGGTGGTGGTCGAGCGCTTCCGCCGGGCGGGGCCGGACCGTATCGACTACGAGTTCACGATCACCGACCCGACGGTCTACACGCAGCCGTGGACCGTCGTCCGGCCGATGCCGCGCCTCCCCGGCTACGTGATCTACGAGTACGCCTGCCACGAGGGCAACTACGCGATGACCAACATCCTCACCGGCGAGCGGGCGGAGGAGCGGGAAGCGGCCGAAGCGGAAGGCGCGCGGTAGGTCCGCGAAGCGATCGCGGCTATTGCGGTTCTTCGTCGTGGGTGTGCAGGCGCCGCTCGCCGGCTTCGACCGCGATGCGGCCGGCCGCCAGGCGGTGCTTGTTGGTGACGCCTTCCCAGCACCCTTCTTCGTAGAACTCGTAGCCGGGGGTCCCTATGCGGGGGATGTCGAAGGCGAGCGTCCAGGGCCGCGTGAAGACCTCGGGGTCCTCGATCGTCGCCTCGTAGCGGAGCGTGTCGGCATCGATCAGGCGCCAGCGCTCCACGACGTGCAGGGAGTTGCTGTAGAAGCTCCCGTGCGAGTCCAGCCACGCGCGGTCGTCGAAGTTGGTGACGTCGACCACGAGCGTGTCGCCTTCCCAGCGGCCGCGGGAGTCGCCGTTGAAGAGCGTGACGTCCGAGCCGACGTGCGCGCCGCCGTCGATCGGGATCACCCGGTAGGCGTGCGTCCACTCGTAGAGGATCGCGACGTGGCTGCCGTTCTGGCGGATCTGCAGGTCCCCGCGGTAGTTGCTCCGCGGTACGCCGACGAGCAGGCAGCGGTCCTCCGGATCGATGTGCTCCAGCTCGGTCGGAGTCTCCATGTCGTAGAGCATCTCGGTGCGCCGCTCGGCCGCCCAGGGCTGGTAGGGGATCCGCCCGTCCGGCGGGTCGATGATCAACTGCTGCGGCAGCCCCAGCCGCTCCGGTCCGCGGCTCTGCATCCGCGCGTGGATGGCGTCGCAGCAGCCGTCCTCGATGCTGTGCGAGGCGTTGGCCGGCCCGCCGTCCCAGTAGCCTTGCAGGTCCGGATGCCCCTCCGCGGTGCGAGGCGGCGACCAGGCGGTCTCCTGCCCGGCGGCGGCCGGGGCTGGTGTCAGGAATACCACCGCGGCCAGGGCCGCGAGCGCGACCGTGGAGCCGATGGACCGGTCAGTCATCGAAGCCTCCTCGTCGATGCGAAGTCGCGTCACTTGTCGGCGGCCAGCTCGCTCTCCGAGTACGCATAGCACTCGTACTCCAGGAGCTGGACGTCGGCCTCCTGGCGGCGGTAGAGCGGCATGCGCATCGTCCAGGGCCGGGTGAAGACCTTCGGGTCCTCGATCGTCGCCTCGTACAGGAGGTGATCCGGCCCGGTCGGCGTGTAGCGCTCGACGACATGCAGCGCTTCGCTGTGGAAGTTCCCCGCGCGGTCGAACCACGTCCGGTCATTGAAATGGATGACGTCGACGACGAGCGTGTCGCCCTCCCAGCGGCCGCGCGAGTCGCCCATCCAGAAGTCGATGTGCCCCTCCGGGTGCGGGCTGCCGTCCATGTAGATGGTGCGCGTGACGTGGACGTACTCGTAGAGGATCAGGATGCGGTCCGAGAACTGCAGGATCTGGAACGGGTAGGGCATGTAGGTGATCCGCGGCACCCCGGGCATGTTGCACTGCGCCTCGGGGTCGGCGGTCAGCCGGTTCTCGAAGTTCTCCTGCTTCTGCGCCAGCGCCCACTCCTGGTAGGGAATCTCGTTCCCCACGACGACGCCCTGACCCGCGGGAACTCCGGCCCGTGCCGAATGGTCCTGGATGTCCCACGCCGCCGTGTTGAGCGCCTGCCAGATGCCCTGCAGATCGGGCTGCCCGTCCGCCGTGCGGGGCGGGGCGTACGGCTCCTCCGCCCCGGCCTGCCCGGGCTGCGCCGTCGCGACCGCAGCCGCGGTCACGACCAGGCAGAGCGCCGCCATCGTCACACGCAGAGCTGTCATCGCCGCTGGCCCGGCTCGGGCGCTCCGGTGCCGGACGAGCCGGCGAAGAAGTTGCGCCCGTCGGGGAACGTGATGGTGATCCCGTTGGCGGTCGGCGTGCCGTCCTTGGCCTCGTAGCCCTCCACGACGAACTCGATGCCGGGCGGGAAGTCGCCCCGCCGCAGGCCGCGCCGCAGCAGGGCCGTGGGGTTGCCCATCTCCACCGCCCAGTTCACCACCTCGCCGTCGGGGCCGGTGACGTCCATGTGCAGCCAGCCGTGCGGATTGACCCACTCGAGCTCGGTCAGCGTTCCTTCGAGCGTGATCGGCTTCTCGATGTCGAACTCGGCCGAGAAGGAGTGGTGCGCCGACCCGGCCGCCGCCGCGAACAGCACGCCGAAACCGGCGATCACAACCGGCAACGTCCTTAACCGCATCGGTTGACCTCCCGCGGCCCCTGCGGCCGCCATCCCGTCGCAGCCTACACTCGCGCCGCCGTCGCGGCAACCAGGACCCCGCGTCGCCGCGGGGCCGGCGGAACCGGATTCCCGCGCAGCGTCAGGGAGCGGCTTCGCGCTCCTCGGCCCGCGCGCCGCGGAGCAGGTTCTCCATCCCGTAGTTCCCTTCGTGGCAGGCGTACTCGTAGAGCGGCAGGGCGCCGCGGGTCATCTGCCGCCGCGGCCCGCGGCGGCGCGCGGACGGGGCGGCGGCAGCCGGCCGCTGAAGGGCCGCGTGAAGGTGGCCGGGTCGTTGACCGTGAACTCGTAGAGCAGGGTGTCCTCGTCGACGCGCGTGAACCGCTCGACGAGGTGCAGCCCCTCCGCCGACCCGAGGGCGAGGCCGGTCACGCCGAAGCTCGCCGTGCGGTCGGTGAAGTTGTGCGTGTCGATGACCAGGGTGTCGCCCTCCCACCGGCCGCGCGAGCTCCCCAGCCACTGCCGGACGTCGCCGGTGAGGGCCGGCCGGCCGTCGAGCGGCACGACGCGCACGTCGTGGTTCATCTCGAGCAGCAGGACGATCGCGTCGGGCGTCTGGAAGACCTGGATGTTGTTGTTGTAGCCGCCCGGCAGCATCGGCGGTCCGGTACTGAATCCGAGCAGGCAGCGCTCGGCGACCCCCCGCTCCTCGGGGCCGGCCGTCCCGTAGCCCCCGACGCGGATGCGGACCGGCTGCCCGTCCCCGGCCAGACGCGCCTCCTCGCGCGCTTCCGCCTCGGGCGTCAGCGGCGGGATCCGGCCGTCCGGCGGATCGACGATCAGCGACGTCTGCGTCAGTGCCGTCGGACGCGCGCGGTCCGTCCAGACCGCCTGGCTGTAGCCGCCCGGCGATCCCGGCGGCGCCGCGAGGTCCCGGGCCAGCGCCTCGGCGTTCAGCTCCTGCGCCAGCGCCGCCGCCTCTTCGTCGGTCAGCGTGTCGCGGTCGGCGAGATCCTCCGGCCGCTGGAGCGGCGTGAACGTCCAGTAGTCCCAGACCCCGCCGAGGTCCGGATCGCCCCAGGGCGTGCGCGGCGCCTCGGACTGCGCCGCGGCCGCGGCCGGCGCGACGAGCGCCAGCGCCGCGACGAGCGCCGGCAAGAGCAGCGATCGCGTCAAGGTGGTGTGCATCGGGCTTCTCCTCGTTCAGTCCGCAGCGGGGCGTGTCATCCTTCCGGCCATCATAGCCGGAATGTCGGGTCGGTTGGCCGACTGCGGGGTTCGGGCGGTGGCTCCGTCGAGGGGGAGGCGCCGGGAGCGGCGGTTGCTGCCGCGCGAGAATCTGACTATTGTGGTCTTACAATCTCGACCAGATTGACTGGATAGGACTGGACCATGCAGACGACAACGGTATCCCAACTGAAGATGTCGTTGAGCGCCTACCTGCGCCGGGTGAAGGCAGGCGAGGAAGTGGTCGTCACCGAGCACGGTCGACCCATTGCCCGCCTGCTGCCGCTGGAAGGGCCGGCCGCGGTTCCCGAGCACCTCAAGGAGCTGGAGGCTCAGGGCCTGCTGAAGCGCGGCACGAAGCCTCTGCCGGCGGACTTCTGGGACCTCCCGCGGCCCGCGGACCCGCAGGGTTCGGTTCGCGCAGCCCTGATCCGCGAGCGTGAGGAGGGTCGGTGAAGTTCTGGGACGCATCGGCCGTGGTGCCGCTCTGCGCAGACGAGCCCGGGTCGGCGTCGGTCCGTGCGATGCTCGACGAGGATACGTCCGTGGTCGTCTGGTGGGGCACCCGCACGGAGTGCGTCTCGGCTCTGATGCGTCGGAAGCGTGAGGACGGCTTGACGCATCGCGAGGAGCGGGCTGCACGTCACGTGCTGCAATCGCTGGCGCAGGCCTGGACGGAGATGCAGCCGAGCGAGGCCGTGCGCGGCGTCGCCGAGCGACTGCTCGCCGTCCATTCCTTGCGGGCCGCCGATGCGCTGCAACTCGCCGCCGCGATGGTATGGTGCCGCCAGGTCCCGGCGGGTCAGGCATTTGTCACGTTCGACTCACGACTGCGCGACGCGAGCCATCGGGAGGGCTTCGACGTTCTCCCGGAGGAGTGCTGAGCAACAATCGCCGAGCCACGCCGTCCAGGAGATTACGATGCTCCCACCAATAGCAAGATGCCAGCTTCCGGCAGTTCTCACGCTGGCCGTCCTGATCCTGATCGCCGCCACGGCCGGGGCGCAGCCGGCCATGACCGACTCGCGCTTCCTCTTCCTGTTCCACGAGCGCTGCGCGACCTGTCACGGGGTCAACAGCCCCGTGCCCCAGGCGGCGAGTCTCGAGGCCCTGCGTGCGTTCTCGCCCGAACGCGTGTACGAGGCGCTGACCGCGGGGAGCATGGCGGCGAACGCCGCGGAGCTCGATGACGAGGAGAAGCGGGGCCTCGCCACCTACCTGACCGGCAAGCCGTTCGGCAGCGCCGTGGACCGCAGCGCCGCGGCCATGCCGAACGTCTGCCCGAGCGATGCGACGCCGGACACTCGCTTCGCCGGCGCACAGTGGAACGGCTCCAACGGCGATCCCACCACCGGCGCCCGGTTCCAGTCCGGGGAGGACGCCGGGCTGACGGCCGACGACGTTCCGCGCCTCGCGCTCCGATGGTCCTTCGGCCTGCCGGGCAGCGGCGGCATGCGCGCCCAGCCCGTCGTGGTCGGAGGTCGCCTGTACCTCGGCAGCGACAACGGATTCGTCTACGCCCTCGATGCCCGATCCGGCTGCGTCCACTGGTCCTTCGACGTCGGGACGCCGGTCGTATCCGCCGTGAACGTCGGGACCGTCCCCGGGACGGAGCGCGACGCCGTCTACTTCGGGGACTGGAACGCGCACGTCCATGCGGTGGACGGCGGCACGGGACAGCCGTTGTGGCAGGTGCGCGTGGACGATCACCCGATGGCCAAGATCACGGGGTCGCCGGTGCTCGAGCCCGGCGGCGAGCGCCTCTTCGTGCCGGTCGGGTCGTGGGAGGAAGGCGCCTCGCTCTCGAACGGGCAGTACGAGTGCTGCACGTCGCAGGGCGCCGTGGTGGTCCTCGACACCGCCGACGGAGCGCAGATCTGGAAGAGTTACACCATTCCCGAGCGTCCCCGGCCGGTCCGCGAGAACTGGCTGGGCGTCCAGCAGTACGGACCCGCGGGCGCCGGCGTGTGGTCCGCCCCGGTCCTCGACCTGCAGCGCCGGGCGGTCTACGTCGGCACCGCGAACGGCTACATCAACGTGCCCGACGACGGGTCGAGCGACGCCGTCATCGCGTTCGATCTCGACACCGGCCGGCGACTCTGGTCCACGCAGCTCCTCGCCGGGGACCAGAACTGCGGCGTGATCGACATGACGGAAGAGGTCGCCAGCCTCGAATGCCCCGGCTATGCGAGCGGCCCGAACGACGACGTGTCGGGATCGCCGATCCTGGTCACCCTGCCGAGCGGGCGGGACGTGCTGATCGCCGGCCAGGAGAGCAGCCGCGTCACGGCACTGGATCCGGACAACGGCGGCGCCGTCCTCTGGGTTGCCCAGGCCATGGATGCCACGGAAGCTCCCCAGGGCGCGGGCATGGGTCCGGCGAGCGACGGAACCCTGTACTACCGCCCGGTTGCGCTCCCGGACCGGACCGGCGGTCTGGCCGCCCTGCGGCCGGACACCGGCGAGCGCGTGTGGTACGCCACCCACCCCGGACCGACGGACTGCCCGGACCCCGAGGCCCCCTCCTGCTCCTCGGGCGTGTTCGGCGCCGCGACCGTCATTCCCGGCGTGGTGTTCGCCGGGGGCCGGGACGGGATGCTCCGCGCGTACTCCACCCGGGACGGCGAAGTGCTGTGGGAGTACGACACCCTGCGCGACTTCGAGACCGACAACGGCGTGGTCGCCCGCGGAGGCTCGATCGGCGGACACGGACCGGCGATCGTCGGGGGCATGCTGTTCATCGGTTCGGGGTACGCGATACAGCAGAGCGTGTCCGGCAACGTGCTCCTCGCGTTCGGCGTCGAGTGAGCCGTGGCGGTCACGTCGAAACGCGTCGAGGTGAGGAAGGACGCCCGCCGAGAGAAGGCGGTCGAGCGCATGCGCGCCCGCGGTCTGCAGTTTCCCGAAGGCTACAGCTTCGACCGCGATGAGGCGAATGCTCGATGAGCGCCTTCATCGACACCCACGTGCTGGTCTACGCCCCGGGGACCGTTCGGATCGACCGCGACGGCGTTCCACCAACGAATCAGTCTCAGCGCGCAGCGCTCGCCAGGCTCGCGTCGAGCAGCTCCTCGACGGCGCGGGCGCTCATGACGCCCTTGTAGACGTAGAGCCGGCCGGGGCGATCTTCGTCGAGCACCTCCTCGCTGACGCGCAGACGGCTGCTGACCGCGAAGACGATCGGGTGGGGGAGACCCGCCTCCACCAGGTCGACGCGGCGCCACACCGCCTCGCGGCTCCAGTAGCCCAGCACCTCCAGGTAGACGCGGCGGCCGCTCGCCTCGTGGGTGAAGACGAGGTCGGGGACGCACAGGCCGACGCCGGGCAGGTCGAGCAGGTCGTGGGCGACCGCCACCTTCCACGGCGTGCGCATCCTGCCGAACTGGTCGCGCAGGCGGGCAACCTCGTCGGGGAGGCGGAGGTCGTCGCCGGCCGTCTTCGCTGTCGGTTCTCCTTCCAGGCGGAACTCGAACGGCTGCCGATCGGAGCCCCAGCGGATGTCGGCCTGGAGCTCCCAGCCGGGGCCGCAGGCGGGCAGCACCGGCAGCAGCATCGCCAGTTGGAGCCCGTAGGTGGTGACGGACTGGAACAGGCTGAACGGGCCGTCGATCTCGACGCGGCAGGCGTCGTCCGGGAGCCGGGTGGCACGGTAGAGCAGCCGTTGGAACTTGAGCCGGCGGAAGAAGAGTCGGAGCCCGCCCGGGTCGGGCCGCCGGAAGGTGAGGGCGACGCGCACCGCGCGGAGCAGGATCGCCTGCTGCTGGGCGAGCTCGTACGCCTCCACGAGGGCCGGGCCGTCGATCGCGTCGAAGGCCGTGAGGACGTGATTCGCCTTGAGGTCCGCGAACAGCGCGTCCGGGACGTCGTCGGCCGCGAGGTTGAGGCGCGCCGCGACGGCGGCGATGACGGCGTCGCGCTCGAAGGCCGCGTTCCCGTCCAGTTCACGCCGGGCGGTCGCGGCCTGCGCGAAGACCACGCGGCGCAGCGCGGGCGGGTCCACGTCGTCCCGCACGTCGAACGTGCAGCGGTCGCGGACTAGCTTCCGCAGCCCCTTGACGAGCTTGTAGTCGGTCGCTGCCGACGGTACGTCGTCGCACGCGGTCTCGAACTCGCCCCGCGTTCGGCGGACTCCGGCGCGCGCGGCGGCTACGTACCCGCCGGCGGCTTCCAGCAGCCGCTCCCGCTCCGCGCGCCGCAGCGGGCTGGCCGAGATGCGGCCCGCCCGGCGCCGCACCCGCACGAGGTCAGTGGTCAGCATCGGACGTCTGCCGCCGCTCGCTCGTGAAGACCTCGCTGGTGTCGGCGGCCACCAGCTCGTAGAGGACGGCGCGCTTGTCGCCCTGCTTGCGGAGGATGCGGCCCAGCCGCTGCACGTGCTCCCGCGCGGAGCCGCTGCCCGAGATGACGATGCCGACGTTCGCGGCCGGCATGTCGACGCCCTCGTTGAGGACCTTCGACGTGACCAGCGCGTTGTAGACCCCGCCGGCGAAGTCGTCGAGGATGGCGGCGCGCTCCGTCACCTTCGTCTGGTGGGTGATGATCGGCGCGAGGAAGCGGCGCGACAGGTCGTAGGCGGTGTCGTTGCGGTCGGTGAACAGCAACGCCCGGTCGCGGCGGTGGCGGTGCAGCAGGCGCTCGACGTAGGCCAGCTTGGACGGGGCGGCGAAGGCGAGCTGCCGGTGCCGCTGGTAGGCGGCCATCGCCCGCCGCCCGTCCGCGCTGCGCGACGAGCGGATGATGAACTGCGACCAGCCCTCCGGCGTCGAGACGCGGATGCCCTGGCGGACGACGAACGCGCGGTAGGTGCGGCGCGCCTCCGCGTACGCCTGCCGTTCGTCGTCGGTCAGCTCGACGAGAATCCGCTCGATGGAGAAGTCGGCCAGGTAGTCTCCGGAGAGGTCGGCCACCCGGCGGCGGAAGACGGTCGGCCCGACGAGCGTCGCGAGCACCTCGTGGCGGCCGTCGACGCGCTCGGGGGTGGCGGTCAGGCCGAGCCGGTAGGGCGCCAGGCACTGCTGCGCCGCGAGCGAGTACATCTCGCCCGGCAGGTGGTGGCACTCGTCGAACACGACCATGCCGAAGCGCGCGCCGAGGTGGTTCATGTGCAGGAAGGCGGAGTCGTAGGTGCAGACCGTGATCGGTTCCACCAGGTGATCGCCGCCGCCGATGACGCCGACGTCGCGCCGGAAGCGGTCGCGCAGGAGGCGGTGCCACTGCGCCACGAGGTCGAGCGTCGGCGCGACGACCAGCGTCTCGCGGCGCACGGCATCGATGGCGAGCAGCGCCACCTCGGTCTTGCCGGCGCCGGTCGGCAGGACGACGAGCCCCCGGCCCTGGCCGGCGCGCCACGCCGCGACCGCCTCGCCCTGGAAGGGGCGGGGCTCCCGATGGACGCGCAGCCCGCCGTCGAGTTCGCGGTAGCGCCGCGCGTCGTCCTCGTAGGGGATGCGGTTCGCGATGAGCGCGCGGACCACCGCCGCGTACGCCACCGCCGGCGCACGGAAGCGGCGCGTGCGGTCGTCCCAGCGGCAGGCGTCCGGCAGCGGCGGGTTCGACCGCTCGGCGAAGCCGCCGATGTCGAGGGTGCCGGCGTCGAAGCGAAGGGAGACGGCCACGTCTGGATCGGGGGCGGTCCGCGCCCGCTGCATCTTACCGCCGCGCCCATTACCGCGGCGCTGAGTCGCGGGGCGCTGCGCGGATGTGCGGCGCCCCCGCAGAGCATCTGCATGCCCGCGGCCAGCGGCGTCGGACCCATCGGGGTGGCGGTCTCGTCCGCGAATCGCGTGCCGAAGCGATAGACTCACGGGATGCGCGATCCGAGTGACGCGGCCCCCGGCCGTCCCACGCGGCGAGGCTTCCTGCGCGGGCTCGGCGGGCTCGGGTTCGCCGCGATGGCGGCGGGGCTGGGCGCGCCGGGCGAGGCACGGGCCGCCGCCCACCGGACGGCGGGCGCACCGGCGACCGGCCGCCGCGCGGGCGCGGGCCTGCCGGCGGCGGCGCAGGGGCCGCGCATCACGGTCCGCGCCGTCGACGCCTATCCGATCTACATCGGCCCGCGCTCGGACGGGTTGCTCGACCCGCCCGTCTTCGACTCGGACGACGACCCGCGCCGCTGGCGCTGGGGCGGTCCGTTCGAGCAGCTTCCCTCGGCCATTATCGCCGTCGTCAAGACCGATCAGGGCATCGTCGGCTTCGGCATGGGGGCGGGCGGAAGCGCCGCGGTCGAGATCATCCGGGGGCACCTACGGCACCTGCTCATCGGTGCCGATCCCCGCAACGTCGAGCAGCTCTGGGACCAGATGTACAGCTCCGCGCTGCTGTACGGCCGCCGCGGGCTGTTCGCGATGGCGCTGAGCGCGGTCGACAACGCGTTGTGGGACATCGCGGGCAAGCACGCCGGCCGCGCGGTGGCCGGCATGATCGGCGGCTGGCCGCGCGAGCGGCTCGCCATCTACCAGACCGGGGGCGACGTCCGCACCGGGCTGGCCCGCGGCATTCGGCACTTCAAGATCGGGACGCTCGTCGGCCCCCACACGCCGCCCGACGAGCAGCGCCGCGTCGCCGAAGCCGTCGTGGCGTCCCGCGACCTGATCGGGCCGGACGGCAACCTGATGATCGACTGCGTCTCGCGCAACGGCACCGCCGACTGGGCGGTCGGCTTCGCACGGCAGCTCCGGCCCGCGAACCTCTACTTCATGGGGGATCAGCGCGTACGCCCCACCCAAGGAAACGCACGGAAGACCGGGATAACCCGTGTTTTCCACGACTTACAGGAACGGGAGGGGCCCGTCAGCCAGCCGCAGAGAGGCGCGCGGAAGCCCGAGGGCAGCGAGGAGCAGGAGAATTCTGGACAGGATCCTGGACGCAGAGCGGGCACAGGACCGGGTGGCGATGCGGAAGACCCGGCTGATACGGCGCGGGGGGCTCCCTTGGCGGAGCTCGATGCCAGGCTGGCCGATCTGCGCGGCCTTCGCCGGAGGCTGAAGCGGGCGCTGGACGACTGCGAGCGACAGTTGGGAAGTCGGTCCGACGCCGAGTGCCCGGTCGTGCACGACGTGGCGCGGGACACACGGCGGCCGAACACCCGGCGCCGCGACGCGTCGACCCGCGTGCGGACCCGCGGTGCGGCGCTTCGAGCGCCCCCTGTCCGGACCGCAAGGGCCGACGCACTCGCTCGCACGGGTATCAAGGGACCGCCGCCACGGCGGCCGTTCAACGCGTTGCGTCAGTCGAACTGGCCACGATCGACACGACATGGGTAACGGAAGAACTCTGGGCGCGTTTCTTGCGGCTGCGATGGTCCTGTGGGGATCTGCGTGGGCGTCGGCGCAATCGACGGGTGACACGCCGCCGTCGGTCGCCATGATCGACCAGCGCCTGCTCGAGACAGCGCAGGATCCGAGCTTGGACGATACGGCCAGGGCGAGCATCCGTGGCGTGTACCAGCAAGCTCTTTCCGAGTTGGAGTCGGCAGCTCGCTGGCGGGTGGCGGCGCTGGACTTCGCGCGCCGTACGACGGAAGCAGCCGCCGCACTGGCGGAGCTGGAAGCTGCAGTGGCGTCGGCGCCGGACGCACCGGCGGACATTTCGGCGTCGGACGGCCTCGACGCGCTGGAACAAAGACGCGCGAACGTTGAGGGCCAGCTCGAGGATGCGGCGTCCCGCCTGTCGGAAGCGGACGCCGAACCACTCAGGCGCACGTCCCGTCGGGCTGAAATACGCGAGACGCTCGCAGATCTGTCGGAGGAAACGGCCCGGATCGAAGCCGACCTGGAAGCTCCTGTCGCGACGGATGCCGGCTCGGTGGAGGCCGATGCGCGCCGGGCGTTGCTGTCGGCGCGGCGGCTGCAAGTAGAGAACCGGACGCTCTCTCTGCAGCGGGAACTGGTGGCTTACGACGCGGAGCGGCCGCTGTTGCCGCACCGGCGCGAGCTTGCCGCTCGCGACGTGGCCGACCTGCAGGAGCAGCTCTCCCGGCTCGACGCCGCAGTCAATGCCCTGCGCCGTCTGGACACGTCTCAACAGGCTATCGAGGCCGTTACCCGGGCGTTGCAGCTCGGCGTCATCGCGGGGGGGGAACAGGCGGGCGGGCCGCGGCAGGTGCTGTTGTCGCTGGCTGCCGCCAACAACGGCCTGACGGCGCGGCGGCAAGTGGTCGTGAGCCGTCTGGACATGGCCGAAGACGAGCTGAACGAGACCCGCGCCGTGCTGGCGGAGCTCGACGACCGGTTCACGCGAACGCGCGAGCGGGTGTCGGCCATCGGCCAGACGGGGGCGGTCGGGGTGTTGCTGCAGCGTCACCGCGTGGGGCTCCCGGACGATATCGAGCGTTACCGGGACGCGCGCCGCGCCGTGGAGCAACGGACGCGAGTCGTCCAGGAGGAGATGTTCGACCTCGACGAGCAGCGTCTGGCCCTCAGCAACATCGGCGTGCGGGCGGTGGAGCTGCTCGCCGGCCCGGACCAGCCGAGCGACGAGCCGGACGAGGAGGTCGTCTCGTCGGTGCGGAGCATGCTGGAGACCCAGCGCACGTACCTCGGGCTGCTGTTCGACGACCAGGCGCTGTACTTCGACATCCTGGTACAGCTCGGCACGACGCAGGGCGAGCTGTCCGCCACGGCCGAGACGTTCCTTCGCTTCATCGACGAACGCGTGCTCTGGACACGCAACGCGGAACCGATTGCGTGGTCCGATCTGGCGCCGGCGCGGGATGCTGCCGCCTGGCTGGCGCAGCCGGGGCAGTGGATGTCGCTGGCGGGCTCGTTGGGGAGCGATGCGGTGACGCGACCCTGGCGGTACGCACCGTTGCTCGGGGTCCTGTTGGTCTCGCCGTTCTTGTGGCGGCGCTCCCGTTCCGCGCTGGCGGCGTGCGGCGAGCGTGCCGCCGCGGGCTCCGCCCGCC
>MKWU01003413.1_pt1 | contig 21075 bp, 24 predicted proteins | sample 809101 | NCBI WGS metagenome assembly MKWU01 (sample SAMN05860141, study PRJNA318959) | sponge metagenome | host: Aplysina aerophoba | place: Slovenia: Piran, Adriatic Sea, Gulf of Piran | collected 2013-05-07 | reverse complement strand
CAACTGACCAGCATGCACACACATACACACACATATGCACACACATGCACACACACAGCCTAATGAGTACATGCAGGCCAACCAAACATACCTGTACAGACAATAGAGAGGTTAAGATCAGCGTAATACGTTGAACGTTGACATCATCAAAACGTCATCAAAATGTCATGTGCCTGCTGCATACTGCAGACCGCAACGTAAATTGACGCTGTTTTTTCCTCTGAGAAGCACAGTTTAGCGTACACTTGTTACAGTGGAGTATAGCTCGTCAGTGTACCCTTCTTTCAACGTATAGTTCATTATTTTGGATGAAGACACGTCTTAGGTATAGTTCTGAAGCGCTTTAGACCTGTATCTTGAGGAATGCCTGGATTTCCGTGGGAATTACAGCAAGACATCGCCCTGGCATCAGAAGTGGCTACAAGTCGCCCACAGAAACTTCAGGACTGGGACGAAATTGCCGTCACTTTGAGTGCAGCCTTTTCATCCGATGAAAAGCCCGTGCAACTTAAGTCCAGGGGTTGTAGGGAACGGATGGATCTTCTTCTAAAGAAGGAAATCCATGTCTTCTTCATCATTGCTCAAAAAGTCGGAGTCGCTACTTTCTTGTAAGGCAATTAACTCTACAAGTGCCCTCAGATCACGCCTATGGTCAGAATGTAAGTGTAAAGATGCCCGTATAGTGATTTTAGATTGCAACAAACCTTTGTTCCAGCTCCATTTCTTCGCAGAAAATCCAATGGTAACAAACGCTGATCTTAACTTCTTTCGTGATTCACGAGTACAGTGGACGGTATGATGTCACGATTACGTCACTAATCTATTCAACATTCACTGTAACCGCTGATCTTAACCTCTCTAATGCCCGAGACATGCTGCATTAAAAACACTGCAGCACACACAGCATTGAACACACAGGCGTCTGGATACCCACTAGCACAGACACAAACACACACCTGTGCAAATATACTCTAGCACAGACACAGTGACAAACACATCTGAACACTCAAGCACAGATACAATGTCAAATACAACTGTACAGACACGGTGCCGAAACATGAAACACGCCCATAGACACACTCATACATACAGTGCCAAAATACGCACACAACACACACACACAACTCCACAAACGTGCGCGCACACACACCAAACCTACGCGGACATGCACGCATGTCACACAGGGCTAAACATTAGTACACGCCCACTCATGCAGTAAGTGCCAAACATATGCCTGTACACACACACTGTAGTACAGACACTACCAAGCATGCAACCGTTTGGATACATTCAGCACAGATACTGTACAGGGACAGTGTCAAAACATATGTCCATAGAGACACTGTGTAACAAAACACGCCCATATGGACTCACTCCAACACAGACAGTGCCCCAACAAACGCTTCTATAGACAGCCTCTAGCGCCAACACAGCGGCCAAAACACACCCTGCCAGAGGCAGTGCCACATATATGCCAGCATAGGCAGACACAGCGTGAACGGCACTGGTTAGAATCAAATACGTAGGGAAATGCACAAAATAGTACATGGCTTACTATAAAGGCACTACGCCTCCAGCCGTGAACTTGCACACCAGGCAGCCTTCTGGTGGTGGAAGGTTAGCGCGTGGCAACGATGTCTGGTGACGTTCCACACCAGCTGATTGGGATCACATGCACACACCTCGTGCAGTCACATGCGTAGGAATGGTAACATAAAAAAAATGTGGTGAAACCGCAGGGTTCACGTTATGTAAACAATGATTGTTTGCTTAGCCATGTCCCACATGCGAAGGGAGGCAGGCAGGAGTCCAGACAAACACACACATACTCACCTGAACCATGGCCAAATAAACGTGCCGACAGACCCATTCTACACTTCTTGATGTAATGAAGGTAGTCTGTATCACGGTCAGCGAGGGAGTAGTGGCCTAGATGAAGTCGGAATGACGATCCAGAGATTTGGTATTCGTCTCTCTTTCTTCTGAGGGCCAAAAGTGCTGATAGGTCAGTCGGTAGAGATTGCACTTGACACTGAAGGCTGTGTTCTTATCTCTGATCACCTCTGATAACGGAACTCTGCAGCCAGTGGAAAACATCTGAATCCTTTCCAGGCCAATGCGATGCACAATCTTAGTGAAAAAATCTTCAGTCGACGGCTTGTGAGCCCTGGAAGCAATTGTGGTACCTTTACTACCTTTGCACAACCACATTGTGATGAAGTGGAGTGACTATCTTTAGCATTGAGGTCTATGACTTGCAGGATCTAGGTTTATCCTGTTACTGTTGCCTAGGAAGTTAGAACTGCTTAGTGTTGTTACCTAGGAAAATGGAACTTTTTATCTTTGTAATAGGTTTGTTATGTCATCCCTGGAACTATGTCCTTTTATGACAAAGGCTTGTGGAGCATCTTGTTTGTTATTTACAAGTTTATAAGTTTTCTAGGTGCACTAAGTCATTTCCTCTTGAGTTTTGTATAAATTGAGCCAGGCAAGGTTGTCCTGCAGCTCACCCATTGAGAAGCAACCAACGCAAAGTTACGATCGAAGACGAAAAGACCCAAGCGGTTGCTTGTGAGCTCGGTCATTCGTGACATTTGGTGTCAGAAGTGGGATTTCGTCATTGCAGTTGTCAGCGGGTATCCACGGTGAACGTCAGAGTGTATGACAACCAGGTCAGAGTTGAACTACAGAGGTTCAGGTGAAATGTCGGAGACTGGACATGCGCAGGCCAGTGCCACCGAGACAGAGGTGACAGGGGATGTCCAGAAGGTTCTGCAGATGCTTCTGGAGGACCGCTGTAAGCGGGAGGAGATCGCGGCTGAGAGACGTCAGCGTGAACAGGAGGCTGCTGCCGAGCGTGACAGGCAGGAACGAGAAACGGAGAGGCGACTGCAGGAGATGTAGAACCGTGTGGACGCACTACTAAGGGTGGTGGAGAGGTCCCATGAGGGGACCAGTGGCACTAAGGGAGCGCAGGGCGTCGGTGACGACAAGGAGGTGAAGCTGACGAAATTGTCCGAGTCCGATGTTGTCGAGGCTTACCTTACCACTTTCGAGCGGATGATGGCAGCGTTCGAGGTGGACAAGATGCGATGGGTGCTCAAGCTGGCCCCTCAGCTGACGGGGAAGGCACAGCAGGCCTATGCCGCGATGTCTGCGGAGGATGCCTGCGACTATGACCAGCTGAAGGCCGCCATTTTGAGACGCTATAACATAAACGAGGAAACGTTTCGGGTTCGTTTCCGGGTGGTGACACGGAAGTCAGAGGAGGCTTACGTGGAAATGGTAACGAGGGTGATGCACCTGTTGCAGAAGTGGACCCGAGAGTGTAGTTCCATGGAGGAGGTGCTGGAGGTGGTGGCAGTGGAGCATATGCTCAACTCCCTACCTGCTGAAGTGAGAGTTTGGGTTTGTGAGAGGAAACCTCGGACCGTGGCAGAGGTGGGCAAGCTGGCAGATGACTTTGCACAAGCCCGAGGGCAGACTGAGGGAGAGAAATGGCTGCCAGTTGAAGCGAGGCCAGACAATGGGCAGAGACAGTAGTGCCACAACTGTGGACTGCTAGACCATCTGGCAAGGGACTGCAGAAAAAGCGGTCCAGGTGTGGGGCAGAGGACCCCAGGGCAGAGAGAGCGATGGGAAACAGTGAGGTGCTACAACTGCAACCAGCAGGGACACATTGCATCCAGGTGCCCTGCTAAGGTGGCCCTTTATACAAGGCTGGAGCACCCGAAGCCGGTTGCAGAAGTCCAGACGGTGGAACTGGAAGAGGCCCCACCAATGGTGATTGAAGGTGAGGTGGATGGGGTGCATGCGCAAGACATTTTGGTGGACATGGGGTCAGCTAAGATGATGGTGTGCAAGGGCCTAGTGTCAGGGGAGAAGCTGATGGGGAAAGAATTTGGAGTCTCCATCAGGTGTGCCCATGGAGATTCAGTAAGGTACCCACTGGCAAGGGTAACCATGACGGTGAGGGGGAAGTCATACCCCCTGGTGGCAGCAGTGTCGGAAACACTGCCTGTGTCTGTACTGTTGGGTAGGGATCTACCAGGGTTGGTGGATTTGCTGCAAGGAACTGGTCCTTTAGCAGACATGCTGGTGAGGACAGGGGTGCAGAAACACCAGCATCAGCACAAAGACGTCAAGTTACATGCAAGCAATTCGTTCTCAGGAGCTGAGACCACTCCAGAGCTGGAAGGGGCTAGCGCTGAAAGAGAGGACAAGTTATTCAGCGGAGGAAAGCAGCCATCACGCCTAAGTCGGAGGGAAAGGCTCAAGCACAATGGAGTCTGGCCCTACAACAACCCTATCAGTTTGCGGTGCCGCCTGATTGGCAAGGCAGACACTTTCCTGTGTGCATCCTGCGCGACAGACTGTTGTGTCGCCGGAGAAGGGAGGAGTGTGATGAAGTGGAGTAACTATCTTTAGCATTGAGGTCTATGACTTGCAGGATCTAGGTTTATCCTGTTACTGTTGCCTAGGAAGTTAGAACTGCTTAGTGTTGTTACCTAGGAAAATGGAACTGTTTATCTTTGTAATAGGTTTGTTATGTCATCCCTGGAAGGAGCATCTTGTTTGTTATTTACAAGTTTATAGGTTTTCTAGGTGCACTAAGTCATTTCCTCTTGAGTTTTGCATAAATTGAGCCAGGCAAGGTTGTCCTGCAGCTCACCCATTGAGAAGCAACCAACGCAAAGTTACGATCGAAGACGAAAAGACCCAAGCAGTTGCTTGTGAACTCGGTCATTCGTGACACACATCAACGAGAGGTGCTTGGAGGTCTACTAAACCAGCCACACCCTCAGCTGGCCATCAGTATGCGCATGGTGAAATCTAAAGCTTGTTCCCACTTCTGCCAGAAGACTGTGCTATGCTTGACACTCTCATCGAAGAGCATCATCAGTGTTTCATTAAGCTGTACAATGGTGTACACTTGACTCCAAAGTTTCACTACCTTATTCACCTACCCAACCAAATCCTTAGTTTTCGTCCTCTGTGAGCTGTGTGGTGCATGAGATTTCAGGGTAAGACCTCATCAATTGCAACTTCAGGACAGTACCCCCCTCAGTTTAGCTAATCATCATCAGCTATACCTTTGTCGCCGATTGCTGCATTGTCCTGATCATCCATCACCACCGTTTCTGATCAGACAGGAGATTTCCTTTCAAAAGTACAGTATGAACACATTAACAATGGCAATGTAGGAGACAGGTTGGTTGCACTTTTTGGCATTAACCCACTGCCTTCACAAATCTCTTGAACCCAAAGAGTGAAAAGTCATTGGATTAGTTACAGAAGTGGAGCTGTCATATGCTTATCTCTAATGAATTTGAGCCTGTGTTTGGACGTACCACCAATATATAAATATTGTCTGACAAAGTATTTGAAGTCGAAGCTAGTCGCACCTACCTTGTCCTGCCTCCACAGGGCTTGACCGAGTCAGAAGCACCTGCCTCAGCATACCTGCGAGCTCTCCCATACAACAATGGTATCACCTTTGTCCATGACAACGGCAAGTGGTATTCTTGTCCTTACCTACGAAAGGGGGAAAGCAATATCTACAGAGCAACATGTGGGTGATGTGCTGTTGCCTCCACTATCAAATGGACCCATGGAGTGCTGTGTGGAACTTGAAATTGCCTGAACCACTTGACCAGCTAGTGAACAACTATGAAAAGAGGCAGATTGGCCTTTGCAGTCTCTTCTCTACCACCGTCAGGAATGTGACTCCAACTCAGGCGAGGCACATGCAGGGGCAAGTATTCACAGGACACAGACTAGGCAGCCACTACTATGGCCTATTGGTATTTCTTGCAGTCAGTGAAGAAGACTTTATAAGTAACAGCAAGAAACCAGAGACTGATAGTTCAGCGAGCACTGAAGTGGGTGCAGGAGAACAATGTCCTGTACAGCGATTTCTATGCACACATCAAGACCCTGTACAGGTTCCAACCACGCTCAGCGCTGCTTAACCCCGGCCTTCTGGAGCAGCAGGACGTTGCATTGAATGATCTCCAGGAGGAAGCCATTGGAATGGTGTTCCCTTCAAGCTCTGATTATTTCAATCAGTTCCCTGCTATTCATAGTGCTCAGCAAGCAGCAGGAGTTCAGCACCCTCGTGAAGTTCACCAGGAGACGATGGAACGTGCATTGGAGGAGATTCGCCAAATGAGTATGACAGTACATGGTAACAAGTTCTTAGACCCAAAGCGTTTCAGCAAATTCATCCTTACGGCTTCGGTGGATGGTTGCTGGACTTCTCAAATCATGTAAAGATGAGACTGTATGACGTGAGAGGCTGGTTTGCCAGAGACTGCCAATTTCCTTTCTATAAGTTTGACCTGATGACTAAGCAAGGTTGAAGGCGTGGCGTGTGCTGCAAAGACTGTCAATGTTGCACAGCAGACAGAGAAGGTTACATTTGAGAAAGTGCTGACAGCTGAACAAAGTAGTGACTCATACTCTTGCTATGGGAAAGAAATGCCGAATTGTATTCCTGGGTCACCTCAATGTTGGAATAGTTTTGGGCTTGATCTCATTGGCGCATGACTCAGACTAGGGGTCTGCCTGACTTTGTTGCGCTGTTAGTCAATGATGCCTGGCCTCATGTCCAAGCAACCATCAGAGATGGGTGGGATGGAGCAGAAAAGGTACAATTTAGCTGAGCCTGTAATCAATCGGCAGCCTGTAGGTGGATATCTAGATGTCTGTGTCATGGCTGCAGAGGAGAGATTCCAGTGGTTTAGGAGAACACCTACCTCTGCAGCAACAAGGGAGGACCACTTGGCAAGGTGGTAGACTATATATGGAAAAAGGAGTATCAGAAACGCAGCTGATGAATTTATCTAGACTGTGAACGTTGACCGCTGTGTGAAAGTAGTGGAAAATGCACACTGGCTATATGAAGACACGAGCATGCATGAAGCCTGACCTCAAGCAGTTGCTCATCCATTATCCACCTGATGGACACAAGTATTGGAGGAGGCGAGTGGAGACTGTAATGTCCATTGCCTGGCTCCTGATGAGGAAACGCACGAGAGCTTCTATGAGCAGAAGTATCTCATCAGCATACCACTTATGCAAGATAATCATTTCACCACCAAAGTCTTCAATGCATTTGTGTGTTGAGAGAGACCTTGGCGATAAGGAAAGAGATGCACACAGTTGTATCCACACATCTGTGTCCAAGGGATTTAAGTATGAGGCGGTGAAGACTCTGGTCCAGCTGTTTGTGGACCACAAATCTGTCACTGCCAGTGAGGGGGGACAGCTCATTACTAACATTCCACTAGGTGCTGAAGCTGATGAGGAAGAAGCTGAGGTGACAGACACTTTGCTGCCTGATCCTGGCTGTGACGAAGGTTCTCCGTTGCCTAATGCAAAGCAGAATGTTCAGACCTATGCGGATACATTCATGCCTTCAGAGCAAGCAGCCTTTGACTGCCAAGTTGCAGTGTGGTGGCAAGCTCTCGGGTGCCATCATAGGACCAGCAGGAACTAGCGCAAGTCATACGTATTGAATGCAGTGGTTGGGGAAAAGTTTAGTGGTTGCCAGGCTTGCTCCTAGTTGTGTGGAATGCCATCTCATCGAAGGAGTGACCATTCATTGTTTTTTCAATCTGGACATTGAACTGAATTGCACTTTCCAGTATAGCACTGCCAGACCACCATACTGTGCAAGACAGATGTGCTGGTTGTTCAAGCTTTTTTTTCATCATATCGACTTATGATACCAATCAACATGCCATAAAGCATATAATGAGCAGACATCATACACATGGCGATGTAAAACATTCCTGCAACACGAAGGCAAGCCTGATGGATCAACTCTTCTCATTAACTCCTGGATCCTTTGTCGTTGGATTCTAACACCATTGGATCCCACTCGATCACTGACAGTGTTCTCACCACAGTTGGGAAAAGGTTAGGATGTCATGTGATCAAGTTCTGCATCAGTGATGTCACTATCACTAAACATGTTTTTGAAATTTTGTACTCTTTCATTCTGCGTCTAATGTTATTGCGGGAACAGCCCAATATCACACTTGTATCACTCATAAATCCCTGTTCCACCAAGAAATCAAGCTGCTCCTTTCTAATATGTAACCTCGGTCTTCCACCTCTGCTGACCCTGTTCTGTTTATCACAGGTAATCAAGCAAACCAACTCCTGCAAAGATGCCCAAATGCTAGTGTCCACTGCATCATCCATTGCTAAGGCAAAACAACTGAGTGCTTCCTTGGATACCTCAAATAGGTCTTCCAAAGTGGCAACATCTCAATTGGGATAAATATCCATGATAACCCATAAGACATCTTCAGTAAATTACAACACATCTTCAACGAGCAACCAAGTGTTTTCCTCCATTTACTTTGGAACCATAAAACATGTGGCATGAGGACACGACAGAATTGTTGGGTCATGTGATGTAAATCAGGACTCCATATCTCTAAAATATCATTGTCAAAATATCGAATACAGCCAATCAATATCGAAGAATCAAACCTAATAATTTTATCAATCAATATTGGTGCAATTGATCTTGAAAATTGATAATTGCTTTCAATCTTTCGCATTCCTTGCGTCCTTTATAGGTTTTTCATCAATGTCCTTCCATAGAAGAGTTTTACCTCTGTTGTTCACCCTCCCAGCCTCCGTTGAAAAGAGTCACTGCCAGAAGACTGACACTACAGCTGTCCTCAGTGGCTGTTTCGTCTTCGTAGCCATCCGTGCTTTCCCGTATATACAGGCACCTGGACTGTGCGAATGGGAAGATGTGACGAACTTGCTAAGTCTGAATGTCAGCCATCTTGAGACATGCTCAAAGACTTGTTGATGGGTGCTATGATGCAAAGGCTGCCAAATGTCCAGGGCATATTCGGTGCTGAAAGAGATTTTGAGTATGCTGTTTATACTTTGAGAGCAATTCTACTTGAGAAAAAGAGAGCTAATGATCAAGTGCTGCATCTTTTTGTTCATTTCGCTCTAATGCGTGCTGCAAAGTTGTGGAAGAAAATGGAGGATTGTTTCATCCGACCCCTTTGTTTTGGAATGTGTCTCTAACCCTCACACAACAATGTCGTGATATCCATATAGATTTCTTAAGGGGCAGATCATGACGTGTATAGATGTAGTGATGACATCATAATTTGGTGACAATTTGTGACATCACAGAACACCTTATGCCTTCTAATTCAGCTGAGGAAAATTTAATTAACTATTCCATTGTTTAGTTGGAAACTTACATTTTCCTGTACTTCATGTACATGCATTCAGTTTATCCCTCAGGGTAGCCACAATGATCTAACATTAGAATAAATTACATTACATCATGTTACGTTATATACATTATACATTACATTACCATGGTGCTTCACAACTTGCACTGTATATATACAAATATTGACTGATATATGTAAATATCAATTGATATCTTATAAACATCATTAGATATATATAAAGTGTCAGTGGATATTGTAAGTTCAAATTCCCTCAATTTTTAAGCAAATGGCAACCCATTCCAAGAGTAGAAGCACAGCCCATTGTCGAAGCACCCTTGTTTTAACAGAATGCTTGCAGGTAGGAAACAATGCCGCACACCTAGCTGCATTGGATGGCCATGCAAGATGAAGTCTGTATTCAATAGATCTAACGATTCATATACCATGATGCACTGGGCAGCTCAGGAAGGCCATTCTGAAGTGCTTGTTCTTGAGAACAACTGGAGCTGACTGAGTGACAAGGCAAGTGAAGTAAGTCCACGATCTGACGATGGATACAACATGATCCACTGGGGAGATCAGGAAGGCCATACTCAAGTGCTTGTAATTGAGAACTACTGGAGCTCACTGAACAACAGGACAAGGTAAATGAAGTATGCTCAAGATCTGATGACGGATACACAATGATACACTGGGAAGTTCAGGAAGGCCATACCTATGTGTTTGTCATTGAGAGCAATTGAAGCTCACTGCATACGTCCAGGCATATGGCAGAGGGTGCATTGAGTGATATGAGTACATGCATGTGACCAGTTAGGGATAGTGTCAGCGTGCTGACTCCTATGTATCCTGTGTAGAGTTTAGCATCCTACTCTCCATGTGCACATGTAACATGATGATGGCCTTCTCCAAATGTAGCGTTCCTCCGTCAATCGTTTCAGGCACTGCTTACATGTAGTCTCTGTGCTCAAGTGAGGTTGGATAGAGAGTCATTATTCTTGAGCATGGAGAGTCATTATATTCCAAACGACAGTGAATGAGTCATTACAGCCTAGGCTCTAATGGGTCCAACCATCTCCCACAGGCAAATTTGGGCCCCACATCAGACTCCCAAGACATCTACGTTGTGAAGGGCCTCCACCGGTACCACGTAAGCTTGCAGCTAAGATTCGGACGGGGCTAGTTTGTCAAGATGGCGAAGTTCTTACCAGAAGTTTGCTCCTCCCTGTGGGAGGACAGCCACTCTATCAGGAAGCCAAGTCACGGCTTCACAAGGCTGCAGTGTTACGGCCTGGTTGTGAGCATCCTGGAACCCAGTATCCCTTGTGAGACTAGGTCAATATTGTGTGGGCAAGCCAAGATTAAGCAGTCCTGGCCTGCATGTGTTACAACTCCGCCTTCCAGAGGCAGGACAGCTCTCACTGGGCTAAAACAGTGGTCAGCAACAGTGCGACAGCTCCGAGGTGTCTGAGCCATGTCCACGCTATGCTATGGATGGCAGCGTGCGTGTAATTCGTCAATTTTTTACATGCAGGGAAAGATGTCCCCTCTGATTCATACATCAACCCATTTACGCACCTGGCGCAATGAGATGTTAGAGTGGACAGTGTAGTTCAGCCCCGAAGTGGAAGTGACCATCAAGTCATCGAAGACTGATCAATTCCATCAAGGTGGTGTCTATCTACCCCTCAGGGCTACAGATCAAAGACATGGTAGGAGATACAGCCCGTTGTTCATGGCACTCTTGTTGTACGGAATGCTTGTAGGGAGGAAACAATGCTTTACACCTAGATGCATTGGATGGGTATGCAAGATGAAGTCTGTACTCTGTTGGATCCAAATGAACACAACATGATACACCATGCAGCTCAGGAAGGTCATACTCCAGTGCTTGTGATTGAGAACTGGAGCTCACTGAGTGACAAGAAATGTGACATACATCCAAGATCCAACGATTCATACACCATGATGCACTGGGCAGTTCAGGAAGGCCATACTCAACGTGCTTGTTATTGAGAACAGCTGAAGCTCACTGCATATGTCCAGGCATATGGTAGAGGGTGCATTGAGTACATCCAAGCAGTAAGGAATAGTGTGTGTGGCTCCTATGTATGTTTTTGGTATCCCACTTTTCCATGTGCATGTATGTCTTTGGCATCCCGCTCCTCCATGTGCACATGTAGCCACATGATCATGGCTCTCACCAAACTTTAGCGTTACTTCATCAGTTGTTCGTGGCAGAGCTCACTTCGTATCTTTGCTTGCTTAATTGAGGGTGGAAAGCCAAATGGGAGTCACTATATTCCATACTACAATGAGGGAGTGAGTCATTACATCCTAGGCTGTAGTGAACGGGGAGTCTCCTTTCCATGTCCATAATCAGGGGGGGGGGTCATTACAACCAAGCCCTAGTGATGGAAAATTCATCATCTAAGACATAATCAGAGAGGGGAGGCACTATATTATCCTATGTTGTAGAGGAGCGAGTGATTTCATTCTACTAGATTGCAGTAAAGGGGAAGTCATCATCCCACAGTCGAACATATTTGGAGGATTCAGAAGAGAGTTGCCTTCCACACCGTGCACCATGTCTGTGTTTGTTCCTCCTACCTTCAAGACAATGTACTCAGACTACCACTCTGACCAACTGACCACACAAATCTCCACACGTGACATAATGTCACAGTATGAGTAAGCAAATCCTACTGAAAGTTCTGTGAAGTCATTTATTTGTTACCATGTAAATCATCCGTATAAGTGCTAGCATTAGACCAACTGCTGCCGAAGCTTTGATGGGAGATGTCATCTATTAACTGTCTAACATTAAAACATCCAATTGTGCTCAAATTGGATGATGGAACTGTGATTTAAGTATCAACTTTCTGCCAATGTGTGGTTATTTGGTTTTATAACTTGTCCTGTTCAATTCCAGTCTCTGAAACCATCATGTTGCATCTCCCGGCTATCCACAAGCGCCAGTAACGCCAGAGGTGATGTGTGAGAGAGGTAGCATGTACATTGTGCATGCACACAACCCAGTTGTGTGCACTGATCGTGGATTACTGTAATGCATTAATGCTGCTCTTAATGATGACACAGGGAAGGCCATGTCGGATACTTTGTTATATACAGCTGCAGTCAGTTGAATTCGAAGGAAGCTGTGTTAGTAGCCCTCAGGTACTGCCATGACAGTTGCTGTATGAAGGTAGTCATTGCCTGTCATGAACAGCTTGAACTGCTGCTTCCAGAGGCTCCTGTAGATCTTACAATACAGGATATACTGTGATGTTGTCTGGCAGAATTGCTCTCAAAAGGCTAGTACCACACTTGAGACTGCAGAACTATGCAGGGAGGGTCATTATAAAGGAGCCCAGAGTTACCTCAGCATCCTGGGTTTGAGAAAGACTTGGCTCAATAACCCTTACAAGCAGGCAACAGCTGCATGTAGCTATTCAGACCCTCAAAGCCTGAATGGCTAGGATCCAGGTTACTTGACACCACTCTTGACTCTGTCCTTCAGTCTAATGTGACCTTCTCCATCTCCCACAAGTGTCAACTAATTATAGGTCAGCTTTCAGCTTCAGTGGAACAAAGATCTGGAAATCCCTTCCACCACTGACCATAAAGTTCACGGTATTGCATGCTTTCTCTACTTCTACACGTTCTTCTATTCTCCAGTCATTTGAACGAATATTAATTGACCATTAATCTAACTCTTCACATTCTTATTGTCTGTTTTGCTGTTTCGTCTTTGTATCTTTCCTTTCTGTTACTGGGTACCTTAGTAGAACCCCTGGGCTAGTGTTTTCCCCAGTCTAAATAAGAATTCACATTCAAACTCAAAATCTACGGACAATTTGTCTGAATCAAGACAGGCTCTTCAGACAATATTCTGGAACAGCCTTGGAAGTACAGTTTAAGTTATCAGAAAAGAATAGTGAAGCCACTGGGGAAGAAGAGTAAGGACATTGACGGGCAGACTACCTTACACAGGTGAATAGTGTGCATTATAACTTTAAATTGCTGGTCTGACATCTTTTAGACCAACCTAGGTCTTGGCCAAACATGATCCGACACTCCTAACATGATCTGACACTCCTAAATTGTTCATGATAAACCAGATGTACAGTTTCATAAGGGAGAGAGTACAGGGGCGAGTAAGAGAGGACAGGGATAAAGGGGAGAACAGAGGAAAGGAAGGGGGACAGAGTGATAGGAGGGAGAAAGAAGAGGCTACAAATGAGTTTAGAAGGACATAGCTAGGCCGTGTTCGCTAAAAGCTCTTCTTCGTTTGACCATTTACGACAACACGTCCTTGTATATAAGTGTACATTTCCACTTCCAGTCAATTATGTTCACCGGCAAACTCCCAGCTGTAAGCAGTTTGTAGGCAGTCTTGATTCGCTGTAGTGGAAGCACAGTAAACGCTTCCTTATCGCCATAAAAAGCCTTATGCTATTCGGGAGGGATGATTTAATATGCAGTGAATTCTAATTAGGCTTGTTCTGCGTATTAAATAACTTGTGTTGCTTTTCTGCCATCCCCACAGCTCTTGTGAATCGCTCACAGGTGGAGGAGTTATGAAGGGAGTAGACAATTTAGGTGAGGAATTTAGGTATTGTATAGCTATTCAAACTTTGTTTTTTGCCATTATTATTGGTCGGCCATTATGTCAGCACAGAACGCTCACTGACCACAGCCATGTCTTCGTTTTGCACAGAAGGCTCTTTCAAACAAAAGTAGGCGCATATATGAGTCTTGGACTGGCCGGGAATCACCACACGCACTAAACTGATCTTACACTGGTAACAAGGGTAGATATCAGATAAAAATTAATACAAGCAGGCTCAAACAGATGCCCGGTCAAAACTCTCAATCTCAATGAAAAGAAATACAGCCCCTGGCCTTTATTCAGATATAAACGATATAATAATGAACTGGTCAAGTACACATTCGTGGACGGTGTGCATCTGCCCAACAAGACTACTCCACAGTAAATTACTGCTGTTAATATGTTGATCTGTTGGGTGCACACATCATCCCCGTGCATAATTTCCAGAAGGGATAGCCATTACACTACAGATTAAAGAGAAAACGAAACCCACCTAAGACAAAGTTATTAGAGAAGCACTACAGAAACGTGATACAGAGCAAGCAATGAAGGGCTGCTACAGAGAAACTTGACCCCCAAGCCACTGAGCAAATGAACAACTCTGCTTGTGCAACCCTATTTGAAGAGACAAAGCTTCCAGCCAAGGTAATAGTACCGATGAGAAGGGCAAAACCATAGCTAATTCTATGGCCCGTGTACATTCAATAACTCAGTAGTTCATCAAAGGTCTATTAGCTTCTGCAGGCACTCAGCGAGTCCCTCCATACACGCTAAATATTCAGCCTCTGCCAGTCACCCTTGGTATACCGTGAGTGATACGATAAAACTAAAAGACATCTGAAACAGCCATGGCCACAAGTTCCAGAGTTTGCCTCTGAAGTGAGATTCTGGCTCTGCCTGAGGAGTAACAGGACGGGATGAGCGTTGAGACAAACTAGTCTGCTCTGTGGGTGATGAGAATCTCGGTTTCCTGGAGGGAGAGGGGAAGAATATATCAGTCTGAGTAAATTCTGACTGAGGCTATATTTGGAGTCTGCATAAACCAGATGTACTTTCTTAATAAACGAGGAAGAATGCTAGTGTCAGGTCTGAGTGAAACTACAGCCACAGCACGACAATGCCCATTTGCATATAGGTAGGGGTGGGTGGTATTTCGGTATACTTAGTTACTTTCGGTATTTACACCATACCGAATGGTTAAATACGGATAGACTAGGGATATCGAAAAAAACGACTTTTGTGCTGCAGGTGTAGCTACTATTTTATTGAATCTAGCTGTGTAACTCTGCAACAGCACACAGATACTAGTCCCAGCAAGAATTAAGCTCTGTCTAGTACTTAGCTATGCGGCATTTGAAGCGTGTGCGAGTCATTCACTTTTGCTTCTTCTGGAAATACCACGCATCATCTTTGAAAAGGACATTTTTCGACGTGGCACAGTGGCCACTGATCCTGAGATCCTGATCCAAGATCCTTCAGCTCGGTGGAGAAGTCTATCTCACGTATTCGTGCTTCCACTGTTAAGTCAGCCATGTTTCTCATGAGTACGCGAATACAGATTAGATAATATAAAGTATCCAGAGGTAATCGAACATTTTTGCGCATTTTTTGAGCGATGGCGGAAAAAGGGATCGTCAGAAAGAGCAACGCGAAGTTGCCCTTTTGGGACCACTTTGGATTTAAGGCAGCACAGGATGGAAAGGTTGTGGAGGATGGGGAGCCTATATGCCTCCATTGTAAGCGTAGTGTTGCAGCTTGTTGGGGTAACACTTCAAATCTGTTTTCTTACCTGCAATCAGCACACCCCATTCAGTATGAGCTAGGAAACGAAGTCAGCTGATAGTAGTGTGAGCCAAGCTACAAAACCGTACTGTTGCTGCTGCTTTGTATAACTGTATTTATGCTGTTTGCTTGCTGTTCATTTAGCACAAATAGACAGTGATGGATTGCAAATTAGTGTTATTAGTCAGTATTTACCAAGGTATTGTAATGACTAGTTAGTCGGTATTGAAAAAAAGAATACCACCCACCCACCCTTATTTGCATATACACAAGAGTGCTCCACAGCCCCACTCCCATGCAAGATTCAGGAAGGTCCTAGATGGGGGGCATTCAATGTACTGCCCAAACCTATCTTTCAGTTTGCACTTCTACTATTACGAACATAATAGTGGACTAGGCATACGCATAGCGCATAAGACATGCCTCGCGTGCAAATGATTGAGTTATATATGCCGCTTTACCTATTGTCTCGCCGTCGCTTTGTCTCTTGTCCCGTTTTCTTGCTAACAATGGTAATGGTAGATTGTTTGGCCCTTATCCGGCTATTTCGTGCACCAGCAGAGTGTTATCCAGCATTTGTAGAGATTGTGAGCTCTGATTGTGAATCTGCGGACGATACAGACGCTTAACAGCTGACCACTGTGCATTGAACCAGCACACAGCAGAGTGTGGGAGGGAGCATGTTTGCTATGGCGAAATCCAATCGACTGGCTGTGGACCTCCTGCGGCCGAAAACTGAAGAGCATGCCGTGCGGTTGCAGAGCTATATACCGCAAGGTGCAGCCATCATCAAAGCTTGCGCAACTGCAGCACCCGCTTGCGTAGTCTGCCCATTTCTGCCATCGCCGTTCGTTTTGTGGACATAGATACATACATACATATACATAGCAAAATCTCGAATAGAACACGATCGTTGGCCTCGCTTCGCCCGCTCACGCTTGTTGCTCGGCAATAAAACAAACAGGTGTACCACAGCTATTGGTAAATCAGCCATGGACACAGATCACCTCTGACAAGCTCAGAGCATACCTGGCATATATCATATTGAAGGGCCTAAATGCCTCCATACCTGATTATTGCAACAAAAAAACTAGATATTTCAAAACCATATCTGAAAAGAAATGTATCCCCACTCCCAACAAACCTGAGGCAAGCATTATACATCCATATACACAGGGCAGGACACTAGTATTCATGAAGAAATAGTTCTGCTCAAGAGAAGAGCTTCACTGAAGCACTACTTAACTAAACAACTTGTGAGGATTCAAGGTTCGCATGGCTTTTTATTCTGGACTGTTCATACACTGGCTCCGCCAAATGGCATTCGAGGGTGTCCCAGAAAGTGGTCTGTCTACACAAGTGTACCACTGATCACAGTTCTAATGGCTATCTTAGTGCCAATGCGCACCTAGCTAACCGTTCTGTAGTCTTCTGTGAATGGCGCTCGCCACTATTCCGGGAGCACGCAAAAATCATCTTTCGTCTCACTCTGTACTATAGCACGCAGGGATCTACTCCTCATCGAGTTCGCCGCAGTTGTCTGGGCCACAAATCAGAAGTACAAACTTCCTTACCTGCGACTACAACTGCGCGGCCATTTTTATCAGAAGTGGCGTGTAACACGTCAGTCACGTGCGTTTAAAGATGGTTGACAATTGTGCTCTCAACAGCGAATATTTAGCTCAAAAAGCCTTGTTTTGTCTCGCCCTTTGGTTTCGTGCGATCATATGGGCTTAGGCGTTCGGAAAGTAGTCCATTACATTGTTCCTAAGCGGTCAGGTCGGTTTTGCAAGCGATTTATTGCGAGTAGCTACTCGAGTACAAAAGACAATGATTAAAATATAGTCAAGTATAGTATAGGCGGACATGCGCACTGCCTGGTATGAAGATTATGTGTACTTAAAAAGAACAAAGCACGTGCACTGTGATAGTTAAGTTTACTCTACCGACTGAACCACTGCAGCAAAGAGGTCTGGCGGCTGATCAGTCAGGTCGATCACCATGATAGGGGCGTAGTGGGAGGATCTAGGAGCTCTGAGGCAAGCTGTAGCTCAGTCGATCAAGCTGTGCAAGATCCTACATCTGATCCAGCTGATAGTGGAGCTGTACGATTGGCCATACTTCTTGGAGATGAGGCTAGCTAGCCTCTTGAAGGCCACTGTGGCAGAGGGCCCCTATCCACCACTGGAAGATAGAACCAGGATGGTGAAAGTCCCATGCTCCAACTCCAGGATCCATTGCTCGTTTCGCCTTTTCTCCCGTTTGTGTCTCCTGTAGCAGGCATCTGAGAAGGATGAGCAATTGAAAGGAGCATGGGGGTTGAAGAGTCTCACATCGAAGGTCATCTGGTTACTTTTGTCTTAGATGTTCTGTACCTTGATGTCTAGTGTAGCCTTGTTTTTCACATTTTTGCTTCGAAGATGGTACCTCTTTCCACTCAGAGACTGGAGCTGCAGTTCAACACCCATGTTTGGGCCCACTTTAATGAGGAGCTGAGCAGTGATGTCTCTGATGACATTGTGGCAGATGGAGGGCATGGCACCCTTGGGGGAGCTAAGTGCATGGCTGACACTGAAAAGTTGACCACATGGGCAGTTCTCTCTGCATCACTGAAGGATGACCTCCCTGTCAGAGCCAGCAGTAGTTGATGTCTGATGGCATTCTCCAGCAGTTCGAAAAGGTCACTGACGACGGATTATACGCATCAAGACAGTCCATTCATTCATTAGTCCATGGGTCAGGACAGCATATGCTGCCTGGGGTTGGGCCTTGGCAATGTCTGACAGGCACTCAATCTCCAAAATTGAGACACTGACTTACTTATTGACAAATTCTTCAGCAAATGGCTTTGATCCCATGTCGCTCCCAGGTGCTGCCTCTGACCATGTGTGTGATGTTGATTCCTGTACCTTCAAAATGTGCTTCAGCGGTTGGGCGATGTTCAGGCTTGACAACTGGCCATATCCAAACAATGGTCCGATTGACTGCAAGCTGTCCCACCATTCCCTCAGCTTAGAAGCTCTTCCACAAGTAGATACATTGTCGGCGTACCACACCTGTGGCACATTACCCTTCAAATCGTGGATCAGAGGTACCATGTCGATGGCATACATTACCATAACCAAGGGGTCATCCTGTGTGGTGCCTTCACAAAAAAGAATGTGATCACCATCATGAAAAGCCTGGAGGGGATTCAGTAGGTGTTCGTTAGTAAGCATTGGAGCTTGCTCCGGGCAAAGGATGCGTACATTTCTCAAGGCCGCTACCCTGTTAGGAGAATTGAAAGCATTGGAGGCATCGATCACGATCATGAGTACCGCGTCAGCACCTACCTCTTCAAAGAGCCTCCTCATTGCAAAGATCCCTGTCTCACAGGCCTCCTCCTGACCGGCACACAGTTGTATGCTCCCAACAGTATTCTGAATGTACTCTTGTGTGATTTGGATAATAACACTGAGAGAGAAACTCAACAATGGCAGTGCACACTGCGTGAACAGTGACATATACAGTTGAGAGACCAACACCAAAGAGATGCGCAATAGATCGATACCTATAGTACCAAGCCTCCACAAAGTGATAGCTATCCTTTCCTCAACAGTCAAAGGTTTTCTTACTACGTTTGCATGCTGAAGATGGGGGCGAAGTTCAGTGCACAGATAATGGAATGTTGACCTCCCGATCCTAAAATGTAACTTTCCATTCTGCCTCATCCCATCCAGCTACAATGCGATCTAAGAATGTGTGACTCCTGATCCTCACCCATAATGTCCTTGTGTGCTGTACACTGCCAAGCAGTGTACGCCGTGTTACCAGCATGGTAATCATAGCCAATTCTTACGCTTGATGCTGATAAAACGCCAGCAATCGTCTTCCCCTAGCACTGTCTCTTTCATACGTTGCTTTATATTGCTGACGTCTCCGCCTCCAAATCTAAATCAGCCCTAAACACAGGATAAACAGAGCTACTTCTTGTGACGCCATTTTTCAACGTGCGAATTACGTCGCTCGCACTCGTGTGGTACAAGATCGAAGCAGCGCATGTGAACGCAACACGAGTTCAACTCGGGTTCAACCTGGGTTCGCTAACCCGGGTATTGGTGTGCATGTGAAAGGGGAAAACATGCCAACAATTATCCATGTCCAATGTTTACTATTACAGATTATTGAATTGCTCTATGTTTTTGTACATATTTTCCATTAACCACACACTAACCTTGTGTGCCTGTGGAGTCTTCCAACTCAAGTCCTTACAATGTAACAAGAGTATACACGGCACCCCATCTCCACCTGATCATGTGTTTCACATAGGAAATGTTTGCTGTGGCTTCTTTTAGATTAAGAAACATTTGATCTAGTTTGTTGAAACTAGGTTTTCCGGATGCCTGTCTTGAGATGATAGCTTGCACTACTTTCACTTTGCAGTGAAATGATGACTGAAGGCTGGTCCACAAGTGCATGGCCCATGTGTTGCAATTGTTGACATGGGTGCAACAGATGATGCTTGATTTACACTCGCAGGATTGAGCTGTAAATGTGTGTGTGCAGAAACGCAAAATGTAACTATGATCTGGTAACACTGCATTGCATTTAACCACATCCTGCCACCCTTTCCTGGGTTTCACATGTGAGGTAACAAGCAGACAGACAGATGTACCATACGACTCACATGTATACAATTCTGCATACGCAGGAAGAAAAACTACATGGACACAGGTAAGCTTTATGTCCTTTGAATACGTGACAATAGAACCCAAGCCTTCACCTCTTCTACCACCAGGTGTCACCTAGCAACCATGAGCTTGCCAAAATTGTTTGCCTACCTTACCAGCCGTGCTTTTGAAATATTTGTTGCCTACCAACTGTTAACGTTGTAAGTATGTATAATTAGGATCGCAACACCTGAGCACACCAGCACATTGTATGTTGTGGATGTGAGTGTGCATATGTAGATATAACTGCATGAATAACCTTGGAGCACTGCTGCACGCATAAACAAGAAATCGCCACCACCACCGTCACGCATACAGAGCATAATGTAATTGGTAGTGGATATGTTAGGACCCAATTTGCGTCCGTTTTGAAACTAGTCGACCTGATTCCAAGTTGCAAGGTATAACTGGCCCATTTTGAAATGGGTTGGCTGGTTTAGTAACTACTCAGGGCCCATCAACTGGCACTGTGTGAACTGTGCTCCTCGATACTCCTTAAGGGAAGAAACGCCAGCAACCTGGCGAATTACCCTTTGTGACAAGCATTCGCAGTGACTCAACACTGGTGTGCATGGGATCGTGCCGCGTGTTATGTGCATGGGTACCCCCAAAATATACATATATATATATATATATTTAAGTAGAAATTAATGGCAATCATGCAACTGTTAAATTGGCCTGACCTGGGTATAGAATGCAATTACTTTCTTGTGCACTAGTCTCCAGCTGTGATAGGCTCCTTTGATGGCTG
>MKWU01003412.1_pt1 | contig 21076 bp, 21 predicted proteins | sample 809101 | NCBI WGS metagenome assembly MKWU01 (sample SAMN05860141, study PRJNA318959) | sponge metagenome | host: Aplysina aerophoba | place: Slovenia: Piran, Adriatic Sea, Gulf of Piran | collected 2013-05-07 | reverse complement strand
CGGGGGACCCTGGATGACCGGACGTTGACGATCATCCCGGTCCGGCAGTGGCATCAACCGGAAACCCCACAGGCGATGTCAACCATGTGTCCGGTTTCGTTTGTAAACCATGTCCGGCTTGCACAGGGGTGAGGGGGCATTGTCACCGATTGACCGAACATTTGCACGAGTCACGGATACAACGCGATGAGCGATGAAACCCAAGAACGAACGGTACCGCCTTGGCTGTATAAGCTGTTTACCGGGCACCAGTATCCCTACGTCCGTCGCCTGGCCAAATTCGAGAAAAAAGATCGCAAGCGCGGCGAGATGAGTGTCGAGCCGTCTCGCGAGGAGATTGAAGCCAAATTCTGGGAAGTGTATCCTCGATCATCAGCCAGAATATTGCAGGAAGTGAAGCAGGGCATGATCGTGAGCTTCACGGAATTGGGGGCCTATCCAGCCGGAGGCTATCAGGAATTGGTGGACACGCCGGAAGAGTTCCTGGCCCGGGAATATGGAAGAAAGAAAATCAAGGTGAATTTTTATGACGGAGACAATTTCGTCTGCACCATCAATTTCAAGGTCGGAGGGTGGGCCAGTCACGACGACGACTAGGGAGACCGGCCGGAATAACAATCTAACGTCAGGTGCGTCATGAGTCGACAGAAAATCACCATCGTCGGGGCAGGCAACGTCGGGGGATCCGTTGCGCAGAGACTGGCCGAGAAGAGTGGGTACGACATCGTCCTGGTGGATATTGTGGAAGGCCTGCCGCAGGGCAAGGCTTTGGACCTGGCGCAAGCGGGCGCGGTGTGCGGCTATGACTCACCGATTCGCGGAAGCGAGCGGTATGATGACACGGCGGATTCCGACGTGGTGGTGGTGACGTCCGGGATCGCCCGGAAGCCCGGTATGAGCCGCTCCGAATTACTGGAAACCAACACCAAGATCGTGCGATCCGTCGTGCAGGAAGTGGCCACCCGTTCTCCCGAGGCGGTTTTGGTCATCGTGGCTAATCCGTTGGACGCCATGACACATGTTGCCTACCGGGTGAGCGGGTTTCCCAAAGAACGGGTCGTGGGCATGGCCGGGATTCTGGACTCCGCCCGGTTCTGCACGTTTATCGCCCAGGAGTTGAACGTCTCGGTCCACAACGTCCACGCCATGGTCCTGGGCGGGCATGGAGATGCGATGGTGCCCCTCGTCCGACATACCACGGTGGCCGGTCGTCCCGTGGATCAATGGATGTCGAAAGAGCGGCTCGATGCCTTGGTGAAGCGGACGCGCGGGGGCGGTGGAGAAATCGTCAGTCTCCTCAAGACGGGGAGTGCCTACTACGCGCCGGCGGCATCGGTGGTTGAAATGGTCGAGGCCATCATCCGGGATGAACACAAAGTGCTGCCCTGCGCGGCGCTGTGTGACGGGGAGTACGGCCTGAAAGGGACGTATATGGGGGTGCCGATCCGGTTGGGGAAAACCGGCGTCGAAGAAATTCTCGAATATGACCTGACGCCCGATGAAAAAGCCGCGTTCGAAGAATCGGCCCAGGGCGTCAGGGAATTATGCCAAGAGGTCGATAAAATCCTCGGCTTGTAATCCGCTACTGCAATTTTTCAGCCAGCACCTTTTCCGCTTTTTTTCGTTGGGAGTAGACCATCAGAAAAACCTCTACGGTTTCAATGAACAAATGAGCAAAATTATGAAACAAGCGGCTATCGTATTAGTCCTGTCTGGAATCTGCATGACGGGAGGCCCGGGCACTTGGGCGGACAGTGGAAATCCGTTCGGGTTTGAGACGAATACCCATCCCTTGAAATATGAATATTGTAAAGAAGACAAAGATCCTAAACATAGTGGTTTAAGGAATCATGGATATCAGTGCAGTTCTGCTCCAAGACCACACCCTGACTTCCAAAATTACGCTTTAGAATTTGTCGAAGATGTTGGTCTCTGTCGTATTTTTGCAACCAGCAACGTTTTCGTTTGGGGGAAGAATTTATTAGAGCTTGAGGAGGTGAAAAAGCAGATCGCTGAAAAATACGGACCACCAACTTCTAAATCGGGGCAGGATTATGAACCTATTTACCATTGGTCGTCAGAGGAAGGTTTTAACGGATTAGGCGATGTCAAAGCCATTCGCCTCTCGGCCAACAGATCCGGATCAGGCAATAGGCTAGAATTATTTGTCAAATTTGCGCTACGAGCAAGTCAGTGCCAAAAAGTACTCGATGACAAAGCGAAAAGCGCATTTTAAGATCAAGTTGGACGAGAATTAACCGCTCGCTAAATCGACAGGCTCAGTCCTGTAGTCCCCGACACGAGCCCGAATCCTATCTCTGAGTTGTATACGCAGGTCTTCAGGGGTTTCCCAAAGGATGTGGTGATATTGACGGGTATCAAAGTTGAGTTCCCCCGCCAGACCTTTCCGGCATGAATATATGACCTCTAGACCAAGACCATAGGCGAAGCCTGCTTCGTAGAACACGGCACCACGAACACCTTTCTCCTTATCATGCGTGAAATCAGCCACCACGAAGCGGGAACGGCGAATTTCGGCAATAATCTCATCGTCAATCTTGTTCACGTCCGGCTTCTTGTCGATCCGCAAGGGCTTGTATCCGCACTCTTCGATCGCCTTTTTGAGGCCCTCTTCATACATCGAATTCATCGAGTCATCAAACCACATGGCGACAAAACATTGGGACAGATCTTTCTTTGTTGTCTGCTCTGCAACGCGTTCATATCCGTCGACCGTTATTGCGAAAAGTCCACTGTTAAGGCCGGAGATCCATCTCATGTCATTTAAATAATTGACGAAATAAATGAGTTCCTTTGGCAGGAACGACTCTGTCCACGCGTATGCTTCCGGATCGTTTTCGATGCCGTGAAGAGTAAAAGAATCACCAACGACATCCGATTTGCCGACCAAGTATCGAAGGAGTCTTTCGGCTCGGACATACACGGGAAGAGGATCTGCACTTTTGGCTTTCTCAACGAGGTCGGGCGTGACCCAGGGCGCATGATCACCCGCTCTCCGCAGGTCGATGAGAATGGTGGTTAGCTTGGCCTTGTCTGTCGCATCTAAACAAAGGACTTCATTATAGCCTTCGGCAGTGATTTTATAATCGCCGCCAGCCCGGGGAGAACGCAGTATAGGAAATTTATCTTTTTCGCTAAGAGGTAAGATGCGCGTCGCTGGTGTGTCCCAAATGGAGCAGTTAATGTCACGGTGTTCCATCTCATGAGCCTTCCCTTCGGTTTGTCAATACATGATCCCGCACGTTGACTCTACGGGCCGCTTCCGTTTCTCTAACAGATAGGGCTTAACGAACAAGTGTCAACTTGAGACGGACAGGGAAGAAAGTATGGGCTCTTGCGGTCTAGGATCTGTCATAAAAGGTCGAGCAGAGAAAATCAGGAAAACACGAAACAACCCGTCATTACTGTAGTTTCTCGTTTAGCACTTTCTCCGTCTGTTTCCTGCGGTACTCTACCAGCCGTTCTTTAATCCCCAAATCCGACAGGGCCAGGATCGCGGCCGCGAATAAGGCGGCATTGGACGAGCCGGCTTCGCCGATGGCGAGGGTGGCGACGGGAATGCCTTTGGGCATTTGCACGATGGAGAGCAGGGAATCGAGGCCTTGCAGCGCCTTGGATTGCATGGGTACGCCCAGCACCGGCAAGGTCGTCTTCGCCGCGATCACCCCCGGCAGGTGCGCTGCCCCGCCGGCGCCCGCGATGATGACGCGGAGTCCTCGTGACTCGGCTTGGCTCACGTAGTCGAATAAGGCATCGGGGGCCCGATGCGCGGAAATCACGCGACATTCATTGGCAATGCCAAGTTGCGTCAACATTTCACTCGCCAGTCGCATGACCTCCCAATCGCTTTTACTACCCATAATAATGCCGACTAACGGCGTATCGTTTGCTGAAGCCACGAGCGTTCCTCCTTAACCGAAATGGGATCGTGAAATTGGAGCGTTTCGGAAACTCCTTACTGACAGGACAAGAGTGTACTGACTCGTCATTTCATTTACAATCTCACGAGCCGGGTAAATCGACACGAGAAAAGATGGACATAGCATGACATAGCAAAAGCATAGCAAATAATAGCATTGACATAGCATTGACATAGCAAAACATAGCTAACTATAAATACATATAATCGTAAGGCAGAACATAGCGTGAGATGGTGTTCAGGGTCATGTATCGCGATGATTTGCGGATGCAGCCTGTTAAGAACGAGCATGCCAGGGCATGGTGAACACACGGGCCGAACGGCGGGATGTGCTGGAGTCTAACTCATTGACGTGCAAAGGGTTTTGGTGCCCGTGTGCAGGAGAACGGCTTGACTGAATGGATGAGAGCCTGTAAATGTTTCATCATTCGTTGATAGGACATGGGGCTGACCGCACCGGAGGTGTCATTCCGAGCAAAGCGAGGAATCTCCTTGCTGTCATCCTCGACATCTTTAATCGAGGATCCAGGGTTTTTTCTTCGTCCGTAAAGAGAAAGACACTGGATTCCCGATTACTAACGTCGGGAATGACAGAAGGAGGCAGTGAAAATGGTCGACGACTGCATGAACACATACAATGACAGTTTGGGCGCGTTTCCCGGATTGCGGTATTTCTTATGAAAGAAGCATTTCCACGTCGGTTACTGACTCTGCTCGAAGGCGAGCCGTGGGATATTGACGCCTACGTCAAGCGCGGCGGGTATGAGGCGTGGCAACAGGTGGTTCGAGACGCCGATCCCGACCGGGTGATCGATGAGTTGAAACGGGCGTGTCTGCGCGGCCGGGGCGGGGCCGGGTTCCCCACGGGATTGAAATGGGAAAAGGTGGTGCACCATCGGGAACAAGAGCGATATTTCGTCTGCAACGCCGGCGAGCACGAGCCGGGCACGTTCAAGGACCGGTACTTGGTCCAGCACCACCCGCATCAGTTGATAGAAGGATGTTTGATCGCGGCCTTCACCGCAAGCGCGCGGGAAGCGTACATCTATTTGAATGCCGAGTTTCTGGACGCACGGGCGAGTTTGGAGAAGGCTTTGGAGCAGGCCCGGACGCGCGGGTTTTTGGGTCGCAACGTGATGGGGTCGGGGGTTGACCTCGATTTGGAAATTTTTGAAGGGCATGGGAGTTACGTCGCCGGCGAAGAGACGGCGATGTTGGAGTCCATGCAGGGCCGCCCGGCGCAACCTAAGGAAAAGCCGCCGTTTTACCCGACCGAGTTCGGACTGCACGGCAAGCCGACCCTGGTGAATAACGTCGAAACCCTGTCCCACGTGCCGCACCTGCTGCGCAACGGGGCTGAATGGTTTACGGAAGTGGGTGCGGAAAAGAGTCCGGGGACGATGCTGTTTTCGTTGAGCGGGGCCGTGAATCGGCCTGGCGTCTATGAGTTGCCCCTGGGCACGCCGTTGCGTCATTTGATCGAAGAATGCGGAGGAGGCGTGCCTCATGGCCGGGCGATCAAAGCGATGTTTCCGGGAGGGCCGTCTTTTGCGATGGTGGGGCCCGACGCGCTTGATCTGCCCATGGATTTCGATGCTTTGAAAAAGGCCGGGACCGGGCTCGGGTCGGCCGGGGTCATTGTCGTCGATGATGCCACTTGCATGGTGGGGCAGACGCTCAAGCTCTCGACGTTCTTTCGGGAAGAAAGTTGCGGGCAATGTCCGCCTTGCCGGATCGGGACCGAGCATCTGGAAGAATTGATGGCGAAAATCGAGGAAGGGACCGGGACGCGGGAAGATCTGGACAAGCTCCTGCAGATTTGCGGGTTCGTCAAAGGCACGGGCTACTGCACGTTGGTGACGGGCGCGGCCGTCCTGGTCCAAAACAGTCTTCGCTTGTTCCGGCACGAATTTGAAGAACACGTCGCCAAACGGGCGTGTCCGTTTAATCCTGCCGCCACGGAACCGGCGGTTGCCGCCGGGTGACGTCTGATGCCACGTGTCACCTTTATCCATCCCGAAGGCACAAGCGGCGAAGTTCCGGAGAACGTCTCACTGCTGGATGCCGCCGAACAGTTAGGTTTCCCGCTCAAGCATGATTGCGGAGGGAGCGCCTCGTGCTCGACCTGCCGCGTCGAAGTGATCGCGGGGGGGGACCACTTATCCGAAATAGATTTTGAAGAGCAGGATTTGCTCGATCGCGAAGCCTTGACCGAACCCTATCATCGTCTCAGTTGCCAGGCCATGGTCCTGGGAGACGTCGTCGTGCAGGTGCCCGAAGAAAAATGGGCGCCCACGGCGTCCGACGAGCCGGATGCCTCGAATGCCGCCAAGAGTTGACGCGTGACACGGCTTGGAACAGGTCGATCCCGATGAAGGAAAAAATCTGCGTCACCCGTCAATACCGGTTCTGCGCGGCTCACCGGCTGCATACGGACGCCCTGTCCGATGACGTCAATCGGAAAGTCTACGACAAGTGCAACAACCCGAATGGACATGGCCATGACTATACCGTGTTCGTCACGGTCACTGGCGAATTGGATCCGCAAACCGGCGAAGTGACGGACATCCACGCCTTGGACGGGCTGGTGAACCGCAAAATCGTGGAACGCTTCGATCACCGTCACCTGAACCACGACCCGGCGTTTCAGCAACTCGTGACCACCGGCGAGAATCTCGTCAAGTTTATTTGGGATGAGTTGGTGGACGACATCCCGGGGGGACGCTTGGAAAAAATCGGGCTGATTGAAACGCGTGACAATTATTTCGAATATCGGCAGTCCGTGATGCCTGAACACCAATCAGCCTGAGAAAGGTGCTTCAACCCCGATGAACAAGCGTCAATCTCCCAAGTCCTCAACGAGGCAGCGTGCGCGGGTCACGAAGGCTTCCCCGGCCTCCGACCTCGACCCCGTGGCCGGCAAAGCCATCCAACCGCTGATCACGCAACTCCTGAAAGCCCTGGGAGAAGATCCGCAGCGCATCGGGTTGGAAAAAACTCCCGAGCGCATTGCCAAGGCCCTCGCGTTTTTGACGAAAGGATACAACCAAGACATCCGGGAGATCATCAACGGGGCACTGTTCCCGCTTGAATACGATGAGATGGTCATTGTCCGCGATATCGACTTTTACAGTCTATGCGAACATCACCTGCTTCCGTTTTTCGGAAAGTGTCACATCGGGTATATCCCGAATAAACAGGTCGTCGGTCTCAGCAAACTGCCGAGGATCGTGGAAGTGCTGAGCCGGCGGCTTCAGGTGCAGGAACGCCTGACGGTGGAAATCGCCGAAACCCTCAAGACGGCGCTGAAACCCTTGGGTGTGGGGGTCGTCATCGAAGCGCAACACCTGTGCATGATGATGCGCGGCGTCGAAAAGCAAAATGCCATAGCCGTCACGAGTCACATGCTGGGCGGGTTTCGCAGGCAACAACAGACCCGCGAAGAATTCTTGAAGCTCATCGGTCGGTCCGTCTGAGCCGTCCGGTTCCTCCCCTTTGTAAGGGGAGGGCAGGGTGGGGTAGAGGATCTTTCCCTACACATCCGAATCCTCCAACGAACTCAAAAAACTCAGGAGCGCCGCGTTGAAGGCGACGGGGTTTTCCATGTTCGAGAGATGTCCGGCCTGGGGGATACGCACAAAGGTGGAGCCGGGGATCCGGTTGGCCATGGCTTCCACTTCCTCGGGTGGTGAGGCAAGGTCCTCGTCGCCGGCGATCACCAACGTTGGAACGGAAATGGCGGGCAACAGCGGAGTGGAGTCCGGTCGTTCTTCCATGGCCATGAGATCGCCCGCGATACCGGATACCTGGTTGCCGGTGATGATCGAGCGCACATGATCCCGTAAATCTGCGCGGTGTTCACAAGCAGCCGGACTCAGCAATTTGGGCATCATGAGGTCGGCGATGACCGACGCCCCCCGTCGATACGCGATTTGGGCCATGGAAAATCGTGCGGCCCTGGCGTCAGGCGTGTCGGCCGTCGCCCGGGTATCGGCCAATACGAGAGATTGAAACAGCGCGGGATACTTTCGATACAGCGCGAAAAGAATATACCCGCCCATGGACAGTCCCACGAACGTCGCCCGTGCAATACCCAGATGCGCCAGCAGGCCGCGGACGTCCTCCGCAAACAGATCCAGGGTATAACGCCACATCGGCGCATCGGATTCTCCGTGCCCGCGCAGGTCGATCGTGACGACGCGATAGCGGTCCGACAATCCGGCCACCTGCGGCGCCCACATCGCCCGATTGAGCGGAAACGCGTGGAGAAACACAACCGGAGGCCCTTGCCCCTCATCCGAATAGGCTAGGTCGATGTCGTTGATCCGAACCTTCATTTGGAACTTCTGAAGTTTACAGGCAGGCATGACCAGTTTGGGATGTCGTCGACTATGGTCATGCCAATTCTCTCTTTCTGTCATCCTCGACATTCGTAATCGAGGATCCAGAGTCTTTTCCTTCACCCAGGGCTGTTCTACAACAGATATGACCAGTTCAGGCTATTTCTCTGCCAGTACATTATTGGGAATTACCAGGATTATTTAGTTGTGCATCAATTGACTGTAAGGGATCTGATCCAAAACGGTTTTCTCCCTTCGTTCCCGGGAAGAATCCGAGCCACCCTGCGAATATGACCCATAACGGCGCTATTACCACTAACAACCACAACCAGCCAGCGATTATAGACAAGGCAGCAATGCCCGCAAGAGCGAGTAGTGACCACAGTAGCCACCAACCACTCTTGTTCAAATCATGAATCCTTCTGACGGTAACTGCTAGGTCTAGTATGATACGGGCGATCATGAATACGAATAAGATTATGCTGAAGAATAGAGAAACCTGTCCGCCTCTTTCAAGAAATAGGCGATAGCTTATCGACACATGTGTTCCTGATGCTATAGAGCCAAAAGGCATCGCAGCACTACCGATATGGTTTCCAAGAGCCCTGCTGCTTAAGCCGCCCAGGTTAACAACAAGAAGGATGATGAAAATCATCCCCAGCAGCATTTTAATTCGCCAATATTCTGACCTAGATGCTCGCCCTGAGAACGAAGCATATTTTTTTAATGCTGTTATCATTAATTCACTAAATCATCCTTCTCCTTTAGGGCCTGTTGGATTTAGTCCGCTTAATCGAAGGAAGTCCCCAACCGTAGAAAATTTTTCGTTTGAAAGGCACCTGTCTTCTAAATCTTGAAGATTGACTTTATATCTGTTGTTTGAATCTAAGGAGAGTTTGGCTCGGTCTCTCCTAAAATCTTCACTCGTAACCCAAAAGCTGCCATTCAGAGTTGTTTCCTTAAACGTTCCAAGGAGGAAGGCCACTCCCCAATCCCTACCAATTTCCTCTTTTTTCCTTTGCATTCTCTCGAACATTTGTTGTCCAACATCCCAAAATCCTTCATATTCGGTATGACGATTTTGTGGAGTATATTGGTATACCAGGACGGCAACGCTCACTTCTCCCTTCTTCAAAATGCAACTATTTCCTCTTTCTTGGGTAATTTCTACACCTTCCTTTTTGAGATCCAATTTAAACTGACCCACCAAACCTTGGTCTTCCCAATTTAGCTCGTTTAGATCATCAGGTATCTCATCGAGTATTTCATCGAAGTTCATAGGTCTCCTCACGAAATAGGGTGTATGGAATGCCCGGATGGCAAGTTCTTATTTCATCGCCGTGAAGTACATCCAGTACCCGTCGTTCCAGCCGATGCTGACCTCACGAAATCCGGCACGCTGCAGCCAGTGTTTTTGTGTTTCATAATCGTCGGGGTGATCGTAAACGCGATGGTGTTCCGTGAGCCATTTCCATTTTTCTCCATCGGGATAATGGGAATTGACAAAGAGCCTCCACTCTTCACAGAGCGTGTCATACTGGTCATGGTGCTTGCTGATCATGAGATCCGAACAGGTGAAGAGGCCGCCCGGCTTCAGGGCATCGAACAGGACCGGGAAGATCCACTGTTTTTCCCCGCTGTCCAGATGGTGCAGGCTGAAGCTGGCGGTAATGAGATCGAAACGGCATCGGGGAAAGTCATAGTCACGGAAATACCGTTCGATACAGGTCACGTTGTTGCCCGAAAATCTTTGCTTGCACAGGGCCAGCATTTCCGGTGAAGCATCGAGCAGCGTATAGTGCGCATGGGGAAATCTGTTCAGCAGGAGTGCCGTCACGTTTCCGTTGCCGCATCCCAGGTCCAGGATCGCGTCCGGTGCGAAATCATCGGGAAGACAGTCGGAAAAACATGACAGGAGTTTGGGGTAGTGCGGAACACATTTGGTCATGTCCTCCGTATAGTTGCCCGAGAACTGATCAAATTCGGCGGCAATGGATTCTTTCACTTTCATCGGCGTTTACTCTCGGCATAAGGTTCGTCATGTCATTTGCACCGGCTTTCAACGGCATTATAGCATGGACATATTCGTGAATCCTGCCGCGGACGTGAGGGCTCATGCCAGCCGATGATCGTCTCCCCCAACCTGATTTATTCGTCACGTCTTCCGGGCCAACGCCCCGGGCACCTTCCTCCTCTCCTTTAGCCGAGCGGCTCCGTCCTCAAACGTTCGACGAGTTTGTCGGTCAGGACCACGTGCTCGCCGGGCATCAATCGCTCCGCCGGGCCATTGAAAATGACCGGGTCCCGTCACTGATCCTGTGGGGCCCGCCAGGGTCGGGGAAAACCACGCTGGCCCACATCATCGCCCAAAAAACCAAAGCGGCATTCGTGGCGTTTTCCGCGGTGGTCAGCGGCGTGCCCGAGCTTCGAGCGATCATCAAGGAGGCCGTGCAGCGGCGCCGCATGCACGGTCAGGCTACCATCCTGTTCGTGGATGAAATTCACCGGTTCAACAAGGCGCAGCAGGATGCCTTTCTGCCCCACGTCGAAAAGGGCGACATCATCCTCATCGGCGCGACGACGCAGAACCCGTCCTTTGAAGTCATCGCCCCACTGTTGTCCCGTTCCATGGTCGTGACCCTCAATGAGTTGAATGACGACGCGATGGGCATGATCCTGGATCGGGCGCTGCATGACGTCGAGCGCGGGCTCGGGAAATCCGGGACAACCCTGACTGAGGAGGCGAGGCAATACCTGATCCGGTATGGGAACGGCGACGCCCGGTCACTGCTCACGGCCCTGGAATACGTGTTCCGGCAGGCAGCCTCTTCTACCGATCAGCCGGCCACCCTGGATCATCCACAACTGGAAGGGATCCTGCAGCAACGGGTGAGATACGACAAGGATGGAGAAGAGCATTACAATGTGATTTCCGCCTACATCAAAAGCATGCGGGACTCCGACGCCGATGCGGCGTTGTATTGGTTGGCCCGGATGCTGGAAGGCGGCGAAGATCCCAAATTCATTGCGCGGCGCATGGTCATCTTTGCCTCGGAAGACGTGGGCAACGCCGAGCCCATGGCGGTGGTCGTGGCCACCTCGATCTTCCACGCCGTGGAAGTGATCGGGCTGCCCGAAGCCCAAATCAACTTGGCGCAGGGCACGACGTATCTGGCGTCCTGTCCCAAGAGCAACGCGTCCTACGCCGGTCTGATCGAAGCGCGAAAGGATGCCAAGGCATTGGGCAATCTGCCCGTCCCCCTGCATTTGCGGAACGCCGTCACGTCGCTGATGAAGGACCTGGGATACGGGAAAGGATATCGCTACGTGCATCAGGATCAGGAGGCCCGAACTGAACAGACCCATTTGCCGAAAGAACTCGAAACCAGAAAATATTATCGCCCGTAGCGGAGAGTGCAATCACTCCCCCCTTGAGGGGGAGTTGGCAAGACAAGGGCTTCGCCAGCGGTCGAGCCGGTGGGGGGTGAGTCGTTACCCGGCCCGGGCCAGTTGGTCTTTGAGGTCCGCGAGTTCGGTGGAAAGGGCCGACCACCGGTTCGTCAGCGCGTCCAGTTCCTCTTTCCAGCCTTCATGTTCCTGATGCAACTCGTTCCACCGTGGAAAATCCTGGTAGAGTTCAGGCGCGGAGAGTTCTTCAGCCCGGGCTTTGATCCGGTCCTCCAAAGCCGTAATCTCCTCTTCCGACCGCGCCACTTGTTTTTCCAGCCGGTTGATGGTTTTGGTCATATCGCGGCGAGTGGGTGTCTTTGACGGCAGGGGCGCTTCCGCCGGGGCCGGAGCGGCTCGGGCTTTTCGTTTCTTGGGTGCCGCAAGCGCCTCTTCCTGCGCTTTCAAGGCTTCGAGTTCCTGCGCGCGTTTCCACAAATAATATTCGTAGTCTGCCAGGTAGTCTTTGACACGGCCTTCGTCGATTTCCACGACCCTTGTCGAGACCCGGCTCAAAAAAACCGGATCATGGGAGATGAACACGATCGTCCCTTGAAAGTCGATCAGGGCATCGGTGAGCACGTCCACGGAGGCGGGATCCAGGTGATTGGTGGGCTCGTCCAACAAGAGTGTGTTCGCCGGTTCCACGAGCATGCGAGCCAGGGCGACCCGGTTTCGTTCCCCGCCGCTCAGGGCCTTGATCGGCTTGTTCTGATCCGGTCCGGAAAACAGAAAGACCCCGGCGGTGCTGCGCAAAAAATTGGTCTCGGCCTGGGGCGCGGCTTCGGTCAGGGATTCCAGGATCGAATGCTCGGGATTCAGGATGTCGGCCTGGTGCTGAGCAAAATAATGCAACGTCACACCGTGGCCCTCACGTCTCGTCCCGGCCTCGAAAGGCAACACACCCGCCAGCATTTTCAACAAGGTGCTTTTCCCCGCGCCGTTTTCTCCGACCAGCGAGACCCGTTGCCCGCAATCGACGGAAAAGTGCAGCCCATCATAGACGACGTTCTCGCCGTATTGTTTCCGGACGTCGTGCAGTTCCAGCACCCGGATGCCGCTCTTGGCGGGTTGCGGAAACCGGAACCGAAGGCGTTTGGGGTCCCGCCGGGTTTCGAGGAGTTTGATTTTCTCCAACTGCCTGATGCGCGACTGCACCTGTTTGGCCTTGGTGGCCTTATACCGGAATCGATCCACAAACTTTTGCACGCGCGCGACCTCTTTGGCCTGACGCTGTGCGGCTGTGGCCTGTTGGGCGTCGATCCGTGCGCGCAAGGCCTGAAAGGTCTGGTAATTGCCCCGATATTCCTGGATCTGATGATGGCGGATTTCCCAGGTGTGCGTGGTCAGCCGGTCAAGAAATTTCGTATCGTGGCTGATCATGAGCATGGTCATGTTCGAGGCGAGCAGAAAAGATTCGAACCAAGCCTGCGTGGGTTTGTCCAGATGGTTCGTCGGCTCGTCGAGCAGCAACACGTCGGGGTTGGCAAGAAGCAGGTGTCCGAGGGTCACCCGCATGCGATAGCCGCCGGAAAAGGTTTGCAGGGATCGATGCCAGTCCGTCTCGCCAAATCCGAGTCCCGATAAAATCCGTTTGGCTTCGTGTTCGGGGTACTGTTCGCGATGGGCCGCCTGCAGTACGGTCAGGTCCGTGGGGGAGTCGAGTTCCTGGGGGAGATACCCGATCCTGAGCCACGGCCGTTTTCGGATGACCCCGTCGTCGGGCGAATCCTCACCGATCATCATCCGGAGCAGCGTGGTTTTTCCCGTGCCGTTCCGGCCCACGAGGCCGACCCGGGTTTCCGGACGGAGGTGGGCCGATGCTTCGGAAAAGAGCGTTTTCGTCGGGTACTGTTTGGTCAGGGATTCAATATGGATCATCAGTCAATCCTGGAAGACGGAGTTCGGCTCGGGCACGGGATACTCAAAACCGGAGGAAAAACGCAAGCAATCGAGGGGGGATCCGACCAACCGCTACGAGTAGTTGGTGGAGCTGGCCGGGATTGAACCGGCGACCTCGTGAATGCCATTCACGCGCGCTCCCAACTGCGCCACAGCCCCACTCAGAAGTGTTTTCGCAGAAAGCTGACAACAACGATGGAATCTAACATGCAAGGTAGGATCGGTCAAGGTTGTGGGTGGTCAGGCGTGCTGAGTGCGCTGTCCGACGACGCGCGAAAAATAAAGTGGCAACCGGAGGGCGTACTTTGATAGAAGAGAGGCATGACTGAGGTCAGAGTTCGTTTCGCACCCAGCCCCACGGGGCATCTCCATGTCGGAGGACTTCGGACGGCGTTGTTCAACTGGCTGTTCGCCAGGCGGCACGGCGGGAAATTTATCCTGCGGATTGAAGATACGGACCGCGACCGGTCCACCGATGCCGCTATCGAAGCCATCGTCAACGGTCTGCGCTGGGCCGGGCTTGATTGGGATGAAGGCCCCCATCGTCAAAGCGAGCGGCTGGAGCTCTACCGGGAAAAAGCCCGGGAATTATTTGAACGGGGCCGAGCCTATTGGTGCGTGTGTACACCGGAGGAACTCGAAACTCGGAGGAAAGAAGCCCAGGCCAAAGGCGAATCGCTCAAGTACGATGGCCGGTGCCGGGAACGGGGACTGACCGCTCCCGCGGAACCGGCTGCGCTCCGGTTCCGCTCTCCTCAAGAAGGGCAAACCGTTGTCGAGGATCTGATCAAAGGCACCATCACGTTCGACAACGCCGTGCTGGACGACCTCATCATTCTTCGATCAAACGGGTATCCTACGTATAATTTGTCCGTCGTGATCGATGACGCGCTCATGGGCATCACGCACGTGATTCGCGGCGACGATCACGTGAACAACGCGCCGCGCCAAGTGCCCCTGTTCGAAGCGCTGGAGTATCCGGTGCCCAAGTTCGCACACCTGCCGATGATCCTGGGTTCGGACAAATCCAGGTTGTCCAAACGACACGGCGCCACGTCGGTGCTGGCGTATCAGGAAATGGGATATTTGCCGCAGGCGCTGGTGAATTATCTGGTCAGGTTGGGGTGGTCGCACGGCGACCAGGAGATTTTTTCCATTCGGGACATGATCGACAAGTTTGCGTTCGACCACGTCCAATCGTCCGCGGCGGTGTTCAACCCGGAAAAACTGCAATGGCTCAATGCCGAATACATCAAACAAGGTGAGTCGAGGCGCATTGCGGAACTCTTACTACCCTTTTTGGAACAGCAGGGGTACGACCGGGACGGACTCGTCCACCCCCGTGGGGGCATTGAAGCGGTGGTCCCTCACCTGCGCGAGCGTGCCAAGACGTTGGTCGAAATGGCGGACTGGACCATGCCGTATCTGACGGAACCCGTGGCGATGGACGAAGCCGCGGCCGGCAAGTTTCTCACCCCCGCGATTGCCCCCAGCCTCAACAAGTTCGCCGAACGGGTGAAAACGGTCGAGCCTTTTACCAAAGAGACACTCGACCCCGTGTTGCAAACCATCCTTGAGGAAGACCATTTGAAGATGGGGAAATTCGCCCAACCCCTTCGCGTCGCTCTTACCGGAAGAACCTTCAGTCCGGGCATTTATGAAGTCATGGAATTACTGGGCAAGGACCTGACCATCAAACGCCTTGAACGGGCCCTCAATCACATTGGTTCGTAAGAGTTGAAAACTCCTGCGTCAGGACGGGGTGTTCAACCTGTGGTGGCATGATGAAATTGGGCGAGCGGAGGGGCGACCCGCTCATCAGGCGGTAAAAGGATTTCCGCTTGTTTCGCGATCGACTCCAGCAAAAGCTTCTCGGGACGGCTACGGGAGAGTACGATCAACCCGATGAAGAGACTCAGGAGCGCGCGTGCGGTCAAGTCCGGCACGACCGACTTGGCGATCTCTCCGCTGGCCCTGCCCTTATTGATCATTTTGCGGAAGAATTTGTGTTCCATGTGGGTGAAAGCCGTGCGGACAACCTCGGCCACTTCCGGGTCGTGCGGCGATAATTCCAAGGCCGTGTTGATCAGAAAACAGCCTTTGCGCATCCTATGTTTCCCCGCTGCAGTGACCGCATCCTGGAATAGTCCGAGAATGGCTTGGCGGGGGGAATCCATTTTCACCCGCTTTGCCACCTCGGTCTGGCGATAGACGACGTCGTACCGGCGCAACGTATCAAGGAAGAGGGTATGCTTATCGCCGAACGCGTTATACAGACTGGCGCGCTGGATCTGCATGCAGTCCAGGAGGTCGTTTAAGGACGTGGCCTCATAGCCCCGGTTCCAGAAGGCGTTCATGGCCTTGTCCAAAACGAGATCGACGTCGAATTCTTTTTTTCTGGGCATGGTTTTCAGGAAAATAATAAAAATGAAGGCACTAAAACATATAGACTATATGAAAAAGCTACATAACATGCAAGCATTTTGGAACAATCATTTTGATTAAATCCTCTCGAAAGAGGGAAGACGCGCACCGAGCAGTCGGAAGGCACAAGAAGGTTGCTCCGGGGTAGAGGGTTTAACGGGAACGGAACAGTCCGTCGAATGTGTCGCGGTGCGGTCCCTCGCCCCAGGTAGGCCCCATGCAATGGCGCGTGCTTTCAAGGCCTCACGGAGTCTGGACCGGTCTGCTCGAGGTCATTGGCCATTGGCTACTGGATGCGTCGGCGCTATCGAGAGTAGGGACTGCCTCGTCGCCACTGGGCAAAAGGGCATCCACCTGTTTCGCGATTGACTCCAGCAAAAGTTTCTCGGGACGGCTGCGGGAGAGCACCCGCAACCCGATGCACAGACTCAGCAAGGCGCGTGCGGTCGCGGCGGGAGCCACTATCTGAGAAATCTCTCCGCTGGCTTGACCCTTTTCGATCATCTTGCGGAAGAACATTTCTCTCTTGCTGAAGGCTCGACCGACGAACTTTGCCACCTTTTCGTCGTGCGGCGATAACTCCAGAGCCGTATTGACCAGAAAACACCCTTCGCGTGCCTTATTTTCCAATACCGCGGTGACGATATCCTGGAATAAGCGGAAAATGGCTTGGCGGGGCGAATGCAGTTTCGCAGACGACGAGATCTGAGCTTGGCGGTTGACTTCATAGCGACGTAGTGTCTCGAGAAACAGAGTGCGTTTGTCGCCGAACGCGTTATACAGACTGGCGCGCTGGATCTGCATGCAGTCCAGGAGGTCGTTTAAGGATGTGGCCTCATAGCCCCGGTTCCAGAAGGCGTTCATGGCCTTGTCCAAAACGAGGTCGACGTCGAATTCTTTTTTTCTGGGCATGGTTTTCAGGAAAATAATAAAAATGAAGGCACTAAAACATGCCAACTATAAGTAAACGCCACCTAATTTGCAAGCATTTTGGAATAATCAATTTAGAGTGTGTTATCAAGAAAGAGGGGGGGCTGTGGTCGTGGGGTGACTTTCCTTAGCGTCTGCCGTGAGCCGGAATGCCGTCTCCCCAACTTCACTGGGTCATAACAAGAATTGTCGCAAATTGCAACATCAAAATGGGCATGAGTTCTTGACTCAGCGAAACGGCGCCCTTTAAGCTTTTTCACGGACTGGGGGATCGTCTAAGGGTAGGACATCAGATTCTGGATCTGATTGTGAGGGTTCGAATCCTTCTCCCCCAGCCAATCTCCGCGAGACTAAGTGTCAAGGTTAAGGATCGGCTAATGAAAGGGGTAGCATGGGGATGGAAAAGAAAGATGGAACGTTGACACCCTGCCGCGCGACAGAGGCGACTATGACAAAAGAGATGATCTTTAACCTATCCGGGCGTCTTGCCATAGTGCTGGGTCTGTGCATACTCGCTTCGGCAGGCGTGGCAAACGCCGAAACGAGCCGGCAGGGATTCTACGCCGGCATCGAGTTGGGGTTCGCGAATGCCGAAGACATGGGGTCCGTGCTGACCGCAGTCAACCATCCGACGCAGTGCGACGTATTGGTTGGGGGCGACCCCAACGGTCCGGGTTGCGCGGCTAATATGCCGGAAACGCTCACTGCCAATTCGTTTGACCTGAGCACCGGGTTTCTGGGCGGCGTCAGCATAGGATATGGGCTGGACAGATTTCGCGTTGAATTCGAATATTTGAACCGGTCTCACAGTGGCGACTCCGAGCCATGGAGATTCGGCGGGGAAGTCATTGGCGGCAAAGGACCCGAGGTGAGCGAAATCGACCCGCCCTCGGAACGGGTATCGGACTTCAGCGCCCATCAATTCTTTGTGAACGCCTACTACGACTTTCTGAACGACTCGCGTTGGACGCCCTACGTCGGCGCGGGCGTCGGCTGGGCCCGCACCAGTCTGGACTACCAGGCCCGTTTTTCGCGCAGGACAATCGCTCAAGGCTACCCGGCCGAAAAACCACCGGCTGCCGCCGGTACGCTCAGCCTTCTGGATACCGGGTTCACCGACACGCTCTTCGGCTTCCAATTCCTGGGCGGCTTGGACTACGCGCTCACGGAAAAGGTCTCAATCGGCATGAAAGCGCGCTGGGCCTCTTTCCAGGATCTTGAAGGCGACACCGTGTGGGACCTCATCAGGAGTCACAGGCCGGTCCGGGCTGACGGCACGACCCCGTTCGACAGCAAACTGACGTTCAGCGACATCCAATACTGGGCGCTCAGCGTCGGGCTGAAGTACGCCTTTTGACCCTGACGATTCGCGACGCTGGTCACGGCGCTATGCCAAAAGAGGGCCTTGACACCAAAGAACATTTTTCCTAGGTTTCGTCCGGTGATGACAACGACGATGACACGCTTCGCCTCCTCACTGTGTCTTCTCCTGACCCTGACGGTGCTGCTGGTCCCGGTTCACAGCTTTGGGTATCAAGACGAAGTGGACTGGATGTGGAACGACACGAAAGCCACGTCCAAGGGGCGGTGCAAAACGTTTGTGGTCAAGGCCGGGCCTCCGAAGATTGTCCGGGGGACCGTCTCGGGTCGCACGTGCCTGACCCACGCCATTCAGGCCTATCGAAAAGGCGACCATGAAAAAGCATTCGGCTGGATCCTGGCGGGTCAATGCCACGATCGGACAGCCAGTGACACGTTGCTCAAAAGTGCTCCTCGCGTGCTGAAATACCTGCTCGACCAATACGGACCACACGTGTCCGAGTAACGTGAACGCCTTTCCCTCCCCTTTGTAAGGGGAGGCCAGGTGGGGTAGAGCCCGATTGCCGGGTGGCTACCCATAGCTCTACCTCCCCGTGCCCCTCCTTACAAAGGAGGGGAAAGATAAGGCCGAACTTGTCAACGAATCCGTGAACACATACAGGGATGACGATGGATGAACCATATTTCTTTTATGGCGGATTGTTGCTGATCGTCGGGGTGATCGGCTTGTGGGTCTTGTTGAAAGGCAAGAAACCTTATTAGCGGTTCCTAATGTGTCCCATCACGTGAGATTCACAGTAACGGAATAGAAAGGCTCGTGAGCATGTCCAATCCTCAGCTGGCTTCCAAAGACTTCATTCGCGCGATCGTGGCGCAGGACCGGGAAGAACGGAAATTCAACGGCGCCGTGCATACGCGGTTCCCGCCGGAACCCAATGGCTACCTCCACATCGGGCACGCCAAATCCATTTGCTTGAATTTCGGCGTGGCGCAGGAATTTGCCGGGGGGCTGTGCAATTTGCGGTTCGACGACACCAACCCCGCCAAGGAAGACGTGGAATACGTGGAGTCCATTCAGGAAGACGTGCGTTGGCTGGGCTTCGACTGGCAGGACCGGTGCTTTTTTGCCTCGGATTATTTCGAGCGGTTGTACGAGTACGCGGCATTCCTGATCAGGAAAGGCAAGGCCTATGTGGACAGTCTGACGGCGGATGAGATCCGTCAATTCAGGGGGACCCTGACGGAGCCGGGCAAGGAAAGCCCGTACCGGACGCGACCGGTGGAGGAGAATCTCGACCTGTTCACACGGATGCGCGCCGGCGACTGCGAAGAAGGGACGCACGTGCTCCGCGCCAAGATCGACATGGCCTCGCCCAACATCAATATGCGCGACCCCACGCTCTACCGGATCCGGCGGGTTCCACATCACCGGACGGGCACCGATTGGAACATCTATCCCACGTATGATTTCGCGCATCCCCTGTCCGACTCCCTCGAAGGGGTGACGCATTCCCTCTGCACCCTGGAGTTCGAGGACCACCGGCCCCTGTACGATTGGGTGCTGGACGAATGTGAGGTCGCGTGCCATTCCCAACAGATTGAATTCGCGCGCTTGAACCTGACGCACACGGTCATGAGCAAGCGGAAGCTCTTGGACCTCATTGAAGAGGGGCACGTCTCAGGATGGGATGATCCGCGCCTCCCCACGTTGATGGGCTTGCGGCGCCGCGGGTATCCCGCGGAGGCGATTCGCCGGTTTTGCGAGCATATCGGGGTGGCGAAACGCGACAGCGTGGTCGAGGTGAACCTGTTGGAGCATTTCGTCAGGGAGAACCTGAACGCGAGTGCGCAACGGGTCATGGCGGTGCTCCGGCCCTTGCGCGTGGTTCTGACCAATTACCCGGAAGGTCAGGTGGAAGAGCTACAGGCGGTGAACAACCCTGAAGATCCCGCGATGGGGAGCCGGGCGGTCCCGTTTTCCCGCGTCCTCTATATCGAGCGGGACGATTTTCGCGAAGATCCTCCGAAAAAATACTTCCGGCTCGCACCCGGCCAGGAAGTGCGGCTCCGCTATGCCTACATCATTCGATGTGAGGACGTGATCAAGGACGAGCAGGGAGAGATCGTCGAAGTCCGGTGCACGTATGATCCGGAGACCAAGAGCGGATCGGGGCAGCCGGCCCGGAAGGTTAAGGGCACCATCCATTGGGTGTCCGCGGCGCATGCGCTCAAGGCCGAAGTGCGGCTGTTCGATCACCTGTTCTCCGTCCCGGATCCGGAGAAGGACGGGCGGGATTACCGGACCGTGCTCAATCCCGATTCGGTGGAACGGTTACAGGACTGCCGGGTCGAACCGGCCTTGCAAGGCGCCGCCGCGGGCCAACGCTTTCAGTTCGAACGGCAAGGCTATTTTTGCGTTGATCCCGATTCGACCGCCCACCAACTCGTCTTCAACCGCACCGTCGCCCTCCGCGATTCCTGGTCGAAACTGGAAAAGAAATAAAACAAGTCTGGTCGTTTTTTATCTGTCATTCCTGTATGTGTTCAGTAATTCGTTGACAAGTTTCGTTGATTTGTTTTGGGGTTTTGCCGTCGAGCGCCTGATGCGGGCGCCCCTCATTGTAGTACAGTAAGTATTGCTCCAATTCGTCCCGAAATTCTTCCAGGGACCCAAACGTGGTCCCCGCGATCAGGTCGTCGTTCAGCGTCCGCCAGAACCGCTCCACCTTCCCGTTCGTTTGCGGGCGATACGGTCGGGTATACCGGTGCTTGA
>MKWU01003411.1_pt1 | contig 21085 bp, 32 predicted proteins | sample 809101 | NCBI WGS metagenome assembly MKWU01 (sample SAMN05860141, study PRJNA318959) | sponge metagenome | host: Aplysina aerophoba | place: Slovenia: Piran, Adriatic Sea, Gulf of Piran | collected 2013-05-07 | reverse complement strand
ACGCGTATATCGCTTACGATCTGCGGAAAGCGATTGAGTTTGTGACACAGATGAACACCGACATCATCGAAACCACGCGCGATATGCTGAAACAGGTTGAGTACATCGTCTGTTCTGAGATTTGGGGCTGGATTTCCTATCAGCCGAAGAAGGCGATCTACATCATCCAGATGGGCGGACTGCCGAGTAACCACGCAGGCAGCGATATTCTGAAAGTGGTTGAGGCGTAAGAAAGTTGTGAAGTGTTCTAAAGTTGCGAAGCGTAGGAAGTTGAACTTTAGAACACTTTAGACACACTTTACAGACTACTTTTAACAGGAGCAACGGATGCCAGCGACTGTGCTGATTTCCCAATACTATGATGGCGTGCGCGGGTTGATTGCGCCGGAAGTCACTGCGGAACATATTTCCGATGACTATCTGTCGCAACGCCCCTTCGCGCCGGAGGCAGAACGCAAGGTACGGAAACGGTTGAACGCTGCCGGTATTGATGTCGATTCGCTTACAGGGGATGCCCTCGAAGATGCGCGGTTGGCAATGATGCACGAGTGTGCCGCTGTGTTGTGTTTGACAGCGCCGCAGCAGTTGCGGCAAACGCTTATCGCAGTCCAGACGCAAAATCAACAAGTCGACTGGAAAGAGAAACGGGCATTTCATCTCTCAGAGGCAAACGACCTCATGAACGATGTCATAGAGAACACCGACACCGCCGAGACGGGCAGCGCGTCAACGCAACGGAAGCGGCGTAACCCGTTCGGTGCGGTTGGTACGGAGCGGAAGGAAGTCGAAACACCGCGCTATCCTTATCGGCGGGTTTACACGGACCGATGATAAACTTCTACCAGAGCTTCACACATTATGCGGATGGCGATTGGGGTATTGAATTCCATTGTCAGCATAGGGATCAACACCCCGCCTTTGTCGCGAGGCTCTACTGGGGACCTGTCGGTTGGGGATGGATGTGGATATGATAGTTTAGACCTTACGACTTTTAGCAGATTAGGGAGCTGCCCGCTTGTTTTAATCAACTACTATGGTAGTGCAAAGTCGTAATGTAGCATAACCTGTTAGGTTGTGCATCTATGAAAGGCGCACAGGCTAACAGCCTATGCTACAAGGAGAATCATGAAAACCGATTTAGTAGAGCAAACAACAAAACTCGCATCTAATTTTCCGATAGGATGCAAAGTGAGAGCGAAGGCAGATAATGTTCCCGGTAGAGTAGAGGGATATCGAGAAGGCGCACACATCAAACGTCCTGGCGAATTAGCGCTTATCGTTGATGTCCCCGGTGATACTTGGGTTTTATATCCAGATGAAGTTGAACTTCAAGAAGAATGCGAAAATTCAGATTAGGCGAACGTGTCAAGGCACGGATTCCGGAAGCGACACAGATAGGTTCTGAAAAAGTAGCAAAGTTGGTGAATGGTCAGATCATTGCGCTTTCGCCTGATAAACAGTTCGCGAAACTCCTACTGGATGATAATGACACCGAGTTATTAATTGAAACCCGTTTTTTGAGGTAATCATGCGTTTTAGAATACCGCCCCAGCTGAAAGAGACAGTCACAGTCGTCCGTCAAGACGCGTTTAATCGCAGTAACGAGATAACGGTCGCTGAAGATGTCGTGTGTTTGATCGCCCCTGAAAGCGATCTGATTCGCCTGAGTGCCGGTGTCCCGACCGGCGGTACGGGTTGGGCAGCGTTACTCGAAAAACCGAACCCCGACATCACCGGGGGCGATATTTTGCGACGAGCAGATAGCAAAGAGCTAACGGTACACCGTGTCCGTCCGCTCGGTGATACGATGATCCTTGAACTCAGAGCGGACGAGATTCCGTGAGTAGCCGTCAGCCGTCAGCCGTCAGCAATCAGCAGGAATAGCCAATTATGATTGATATGGAATTTGATTTCCTGAAAGTCCAAGCGTATCTCACTGAACTTGAAACCAAGCTCACAGACCGGACGCGTCTATTCTCAGATTTCCTCGCGCCGCTGGTTGCTGGTGAGACTTCGGAAGTCTTTGAAACCGAAGGTCGTGGTGAGTGGCAGCCCTTACATCCCATTTATGCGGCAGAGAAAGAGATCACGCATCCGGGAAAAACGATCTTGCGTCGCGACGACAACTATATCCAAGCCGCGACAAGTACCTCGCATCCGGGTAACATTGCGCGGTTTAGTTCAAGCGAGATGATTTTCGGTGTTGACGGCGGCTATTTTGAGGCTGTATACGGCGAAAACTATCCTGAGAAACATGAAACTGGGGATGGGGTGCCGTGGCGACCCGTCTACGATCTCATTCTCGTAGGCGGACGGTTAGATGAGAATATCGAGAAGCTCACAGAGAAATGGGTGCGCGAGGAAATCGCTGAAGTCGAACAACGGCTATTTTGAAAGGACACCATCATGAACGATTTTGAACAAAAAATCTTGGATGCGCTGCATGACTTAGAGGTGAAAGTCACCGAGGAACTTGGCGAGATACGCGGTGATCTAAAGTCAATGAAAGAGAAAAACGAGAGCGATCATAAATCGCTCCGTCAACTCGTCGAGCAGAATATCCGGGTCGATACGGAACGCCTCAACAAGCATTCTGCAGAAATCGACGCACACAGTCAAGAGATCGCGAAATTCAATGAATGGAAAGAGCAGTACCAGAAACAGGTCAATAACCGCATCGCAATCTCACAGAGCATCTCGGCGATCGCTGCAGTCTTGATAGCGTTCCTGTTAAGCAAGTTTCTATAGGAGTTAGATATGGACGCAAAGTTGAAAAAGATTCAGATAACGCCTGTCAAATTTGATAAAGAAGGCGATATAAAAGCAGGGGAATTCGCCACGGTCACGCTTGAAGTGCCGATGGATTCCACCGGGCAGCGTGCCGCGATTATAGAGCTGTGTGAGCTGCTCGACCAAGAATGGGTTGTTGTTAACATTGACGGCAAATCAGTTGTCGCTGCTCGCACTGTCTAAAAAGGAGGTTGGTAAGTAAGTGATGCAAGAAAAAATGGAACAAGAACAAGCCAAGAGACCCCACCGCCGGGCACTAATCATTAACGCCCTTGAGGCTATGTTTAATGAACTCACGAAACCTAAAGAGGAATCTGGGTTTCCCATACAGGTCAAGACCGTCCAGAAACGGTTTGTCCATTGGACGGCGTTAGACCAACAAGACGCGCTGCCAGCGATCCTGTTGACGTATGGCGACGGCGGGAGCGCACCGGATTCGGATGTTGTCGGGTACATCGATGAGCAGTTTCCGATCGCGGTCACTGCGGTTCTGAAAGAGGCACCCGGTTTAAAAGAGCTGACGGAGCAGGCATCCGACATCCACTATTCGCTCGGACAGCTTATCAACGGTAACCCGATGCTCGCTCATCCTACAGACTGCGAACTGAGTCCCGAAGGCATCAACCCCGAAAGGACCCGGATTGTGAGTTGGCGAGGCAGCGAAGGTTCGATCTCCAAATTTGAGATTATTAGGTTTAGAGTGGTCGTGGTACACCGGTATCACGCGAATGAAAATGTGTAGAATGGCTGTCGGCTGTCAGCAGTCAGCAGTCAGCAAGAAAACAAAGGAGTAACTTTATCATGTATTTTCAGAAGACACGGCTTTGGTTCTGGGCAGCGACGATCGTTGCACTTGTCCTGCTCTGCGGTGCGTTCGCACATGCGCAGTTAGCAGATTTAGATCTACTCGAAGACGATGACCGTTCGCTCGGTATCGCGGTTACGCGTGCCCCGGATCCGACAAGCGGATTTGATACAGAAACCCGATCGGGCATCTTGTTGCTTCCCGTCCGTATTGAGAGCCTGAAATTTGAAGGCGGCGCGGGCGCGTATTTCACACAGTCCATCGCGGAAGGCGAGTCAGCATCCTCGCTCCAGTGGCGCGTCCAGGGCGGACCCCAATTCGGGTATCTCGGTTTACAGTTCTATGTTGAAGGGTTTTGGAAACAGGGCATCGATTATGCCGGCTTCTTCCGTATCGGCGAGTTCGATCTCGGCACTGTGATTGTATCTGGCGGGTTCGGTACATTGGTACGTGCGGATACGCAGGCTGAACTTGGCGGTCCTGGTATTGAACGCAACGCGGCACCGGCAGGCGATCGGAAAGTGAAAGGGCTGCTCCTTGCTTCTGCGGAAGTGGATACCACGTTTTTTGAATCGCTCCGTATCCTTGGCACTGTGTTGCCCGGCTTCGATGGTGAGCATGACTTCGTGGTTGAGCCGCAGCTGGTATATTCTATCGGTGATATTAATATCGCCGGACTCGGTCGTTTCGGCTGGGAGCGCGGTGATTTCACGAAGCGGTACACGGCGTTGCTGCAGGTCCCGTTTTAGAATAGTTTTCAGTTGCCAGTACTTAGTTATCAGTTGGCGGGGTTCTAAACCCCGCCCATCACAAGGGAGGATATTATGAGTCATATTGAATTCAATTCGGTTTTCGTCGAAAGTGAAGCCCCTGAAACCAAGTCGTTCTGCAAGGTTGAGAGTATTGACTTCATGGACATCAACACAGCAGAACAAGATACAGACAATACAGGCGATTATTATGTGTGGCTTACTTTGCGAAGCGGGAAAGTGGTACCGTGTTTCCGTGGTACGTTAGCAGCATGCCAAGAGCGATATGAGATGATAAAAGCGGACATGATAGAAAGTGAACGGAGACAAATAAACGGAGACTCATAAATGGATAGACACGGCAATCGCATCATAAGCCCAGAGGAACTTTTGTTAACGGTCCCGGAAAAGGACGTTGCACCTGTGCCTCGCAAGATAACGCCGGAAGAATACTATTCAAGCCCTCAATTTCAGCGGCGACGGAAGCTTGCGCGTGAGCGGCGAGATCGCGAAGCTTTCGATAAAAAGGTCGCTTTCCGGGCAGCACAGGAACAGAACCCCATCAAGGCGAAACCGAGAAAAAAACGAGGCCGCAAGTTTCGGTCACGATAAAAAGTTACTGGTAACTGGTAACTGGGAGGCATAAGAATGATTAAGAAACTACTTTACATCATCAGTTTTTTGACGGTACTCACGGTCGCGTCTGCGCTTTTTACGCTGCATACCGCGGACACATCGGGACCGGGTGGTGAAGAGCCGCCGTCAAATGCAGAGGATAGGTTTCCTATCGAGGATGTCCAACCGGACCATATCATGGCGTTCCTTGAATATGAAAACGAGGTGAGCGCTATCAATGAATGGACGCTTTTAGTCCGAGATCACCCGGGTTCAGGGATAGATGCAATCGTGGGTGGCTTTATTGCAACGAATTTCATTGCACACGTCCGACTCAGGAACGTCGTTGTTCCGACACCGTGCCATACGCCGGACGGACGGCAGCGTCCGCATGTCGAGATCGCGCGTGAACGCGAACGGTGGGATAAAGGGCTAAAATTTACAAAAAGCATTCTGATGTTGAATCAGTCCATACGTTTGTCAAATGTGGAAGTGATAGACAACAAGCTTGTTTGTGATGCTGAATTTTATTTGGGCGGGGCATGGCACGATCTTGCTATAACTTTAAGTAGAGAAGGCTTTGCACGTCCCATCATCGAGGGGTACGAGTGGAACTTCGGTGCAGAGGAATTGGAACCCCACGAACAGTGATTTTATGTGCGATACCACAAAACGCCCGGGGCTTGACGTGCCTCGGGCGTTTCGTGTTTAACGATTAAGGTCGGCATTTGGGTAAAAGTTTTATGATTTAAGGCGTTACGGACTTCACACAACGGAAACCGATGTTGGTGACTTCACCTTCTGGAGATTGGCCAAGGCGGCTCGCGATCCATACACTCGACACTCCATCGTGCCAGGAATTTCCACGGACGACGCGCAATTTATTAACAGCAACTATATTATTCGCGCCATCTTTTATAAGGATCTCAGCAACCGGATTCTGGTACGGAGAATTCGCATAGAAATTTGCATCATAAGCATCAAAACACCATTCCCACACATTACCTACCATGTCATGTAGACCGTATCCGTTGGGTGGATAGCTGCCGACAGGTGCTGTGTATGCATAGCCATCATCAAGATTTTCATCTGCCCAATTAGCGTCGGGTTCTTTTTCCCGGTTCCAGATGGTTCTCAGGCGTTTATCTGCGAAGTTACATTGTGTGCCATCCACTGCAGCGTCCCCCCACGAGTGATTTTTCTGTATCAAACCGCCCCTTGCTGCTTTCTCCCATTCCGCTTCTGTTGGGAGCCGCTTGCCAGCCCATTTTGCATACGCCTTAGCATCGTGCCAACTGACCCCGACAACAGGATGGGCATCTGTCGGAGCATACTGATATACCCAAAGCGGTAACGGTCGGTAATGAGTAGCACGCACAAATTGATTGTATTGCCCGACAGTGACTTCGTATTTATCAATATAGAACGCATCAATATAGACCACATGCATCGGTCTGGTAGCGGCATTCCCCATAGTATTGTAATCACTTCCCATCTGAAAGTCGCCAGCGGGAATCAGTACCATCGGTGCAGTGTCTGCCCCGAGAATTGTTTGAGACACATTTGGAGAAAGTGATTGCACTTTCTCATTTGGAATGATGTCACTTTCAATCTGAGCATCATCTCTAATTTCAGGTTGCAGGGGATCGGGTTCTGATTTTAGCGGGACGGAGGGTTCTACTCTCTGCTCCAAATGCGCGTCCCAATCAAACTGTTGCCCACCCTGTAGGTTTACTTTCTGAACACGACTTTTGTAACCAGAAAGTTCCAGTCCGACATTCACCGGTTTTTCAAGACGGATACCTGTATCAACCTGATAATTCCGGAGTGGGGTCGTGCCAACAGCAACACCATCAATGTAGACTGTCGCGCCATCGGGAACACTGGTGATGCGCAACGTCGCTAAGGTCTCCAATTCAACGGCACTCCGCGCCTGATGTCTGTTTTGAGGGAGCACAAACACAAAATCCCCAGTGTTCAGCTGTTGATCGTGGATTTTCCCGTGTTGTGGGTGTTGTCCTGCAGAGAATTTGGGTACTGTCCTGTACAGATAATCTGCTAACTCAACGCCAGTGAGATAACCGTCTGGCATCGGTTCCTCAACACGTCCTTCAAGCAGATCCAGAAACGCTGTCTTAAACGCACGCCTATCTGAAACGGGTTCATCTGCACGACCGGAGGTGATGAATTGGCGGACAGGATTTCTAATCCGTTCTGTGATATGTAACGGTGTCACCTGATTCCGCAGATTGAGGATCGTCCCTGAGAAATGGCTGTCAAACATAAATAACACATGTCTGGCATGAATCTTCTTTGAATCTGCAACGAATTTGACCATATCAATGCTATAGAGATCAAACGCACCTGCGTTCTCAGGATTCGGTGTATCTAACATCACCAGATAACCGAGGTCCTCACCGATTGCCGATTTCGTTGTGTATCCGTGTCCGGCATAGTAAAAAAGGAGTCGGTTATCTGTGTCTTTACCAGATGTGTAGATGAAATCCGTAAACGCCTTGTTGAATTCTGCTTTCGTCACATCTATTTTCAAGGTCACATTGAACCCGTGGCGTTTGAGGACTTCCGCGACTTCTTTGGCATCGTTGACTGCCCCAGGCAAGGACTTCCACCCGTTTTTGGCGGGGTAATCCCCATTTCCAATAACGAGGGCGTAGGAATCGTTATAGAGATCAAGGGCTGTGCCATCTTCAGTGTGAACGCTGATTTTCATACCGCGTTGGGCGTCCACTTCGGGACCAGCAATAAAATGAATCGTAACAGAAAGGAGTCCCAAAAATAGAAGTAAAAGTATTTTCCCTAAAGATACCGTCAACATTTTCATTTGCTACTATTTCCTTAACGGGCTTTCCCTCAAGCGTTTGACTGTAAGGGTTTTTATCTCTGAGATCAAAGGTAACTCGCGTTTTCCGATCTGCAGGAAAAACGCCCTAACTATCTCTGTGTTGTAAATTCATAAACCCATACCTGATTACCGGCAGGAGTCCAATTTCCAGATTCATCTCTTGCTTTTAGTACTAAATTATAAGTTTCATTGTTTCTAAGGCTGAGTGATTTACCCGTTATTTTTAATAAAACAACCTTCTTTTTATCTATAAATCGGGTCCATCTCATATCAGTTCCAGTATTCCATTCACCTCTAACAAGGCTTAATTCGGCTTCATCAATCTCTTCGTTAAAAGTAAAGACAAACTGGTCGATGTTTATACTTACGTTACTTGCTCCGTGATTTACAGAACTGGTTAAAATGGACGGGGCTATTCTATCCCTATTTTCTTCAACGGCTCTAAATTCTATATCAATGGATGTTTTATTTCCGTCCTTATCTTCTACAAAACCTTTTATATAATATTTGCGATCTGATCCCAATACTCTGCCATTAATCCTGGTAAGAAATATTCTACGACCGGTAATTAGATCGATGGATGGTATCCATCTCAGACTCACATCTGAATTATCTACTAACTTTATATCAATTTCTATAATATCTTCATTAAAGCGTAAACTTATCACATCCGTATTTGGGTCAACTCTGCCAGAATCTACAGTACTTTCTAAAAGTTTAGGTGCAGTCAAATCTTTTACGATAGGTTGTGGAACCGGTGGAGGGACTATCTCAACAGGGATTCCTGGGGGAGTTACTTCTTGTTCTTCCTCAGAAATTATTGGCGGTACGGGGAATATCGATTCGTCATCTGTGCTATCCGTAGAACATCCGATAACGCAAAGTACCAATAGACACACACATAGAGAGTTGTATAGCATAGAGTCTCCTATCAAAACTTTACTGGCAGAACGTCATTATTTGCCGAACGAGAAGTTTGTCGTTAAATTTTTCACCAAAACCCCGTCCCATATAGCCGGTTCTCTTAACTTGTCCAGTTTAACAAGCAAAATGTCTTCATCGGTTATGACCTTTCCAAGGTCCGGGGTTATACCTGGAGCAGGTTCAGAAAGAATTATCCGAATAAGAAGTGAGTCCTCAATTTCTAATGCCAATGTGTAGTAGTATCCGAAACCTTTTCCATTAATACGTTTGAGCCTATAATCGGATTTGGATTTATCCAATTTACCGCTAATATGCTCACCGTGAAAATCAGGTACAGGCAAATGTTCACTAACCGGTTCGCTAACGGGGTCAGGCAGATCGGCTAACGCATTGTTATTTGGGTTATCATCTGCCTCATCTATTGTCGGCGGTACAGGAAATATCGAGTCATTTGTGCTGTCCGTAGAACATCCGATAATGTAAAACACTAAGAGGGACACAACATATAGGGATTTATATGACATAGAAAACCTCCTATTAATTGGTATTTTTTAGGGTAAACCGATAGCGTAGAATAACCCGTTTGCTGATCATCTTTCCATCCTTTATAGCGGGATAGAAAGTTGTCTTCCTCAATGCTTCCATTGCTGCTGCTTCAAGTCCGAACCCGAGGTTGGTTCGTGCTATAATGTCTAACGGGATTCCCTGTTCATTAATGGTTGCTTCTAAAGCGACCTCACCCTCCATCTTCACATTCTTCGCGATGACTGGATATAGGGGTTCTACTCTGAACTTGTATTCGGGAGCTGTAACTCCAGGTTCAGGTTCGAAGTCAATACCGGCTAATCTGGTGGCAAGTGGTGACGCTGAAGTATCAGTTCTGCGGGGTTGTGGTGTTAGGTCATTCAGTATTTTGAGAGTGGGTGCCTGATGAAAGTTTAATCCGAAACGATACAGTAATTCCGAGCTTTCAAAAGAGAATTCAAGACTCCCAATCGCGCTCATCGTCGGCGACAACTCAACCTCTAATCCTGCTTCGCCGGTAAAAAAATTATGGGTCGTATTTCCGTGGATTTTCTCAGATGTTGAGACGTTGTTCCATGCTTGGGTATAGAACATCCCAAAAAAAGGCTTGAGACTCCACGTATAATCGGTCCCAAGCGTATGTAACAAACCCACACCGCCCCGGAGATTCATATTTACGGAGTGCAGCGGCAAGTCCGAGATCCGAGCAATATTCGTATACTGGGTTCGGAAACCACCGAGTATAAAAAATTGCAACCCTGTCATGTTCATATCATTAACATTTAGAAGTTGAATATCAATGGACGGACTTGGTGCTATCTCGTAGGGAATTTCGGTATCGGCTTGAAAAAAAGAGATACCTGGCAGAAGCGACATTTTTAGATCGCTGTTGAATGTATAATCAAGATTGCCTAATACCGTCTGCGCATTAAAACGGAAAGGTGCTTCCGTGCGCTTCGGCGGTCTGTAGTGTTGGTACCCTATGCCGACCCCCATCTTCCCTACCGGTGACCTATAAAATCCTGTTTGCGCGGACACGGATACAGAAAACATTACAAGTACAAAAAAAGGTATAACACGCATTCGCGTACTCAATAGTGTGTTTCCTTTCATAAACGTGAATTTGATAAACGTAAGATGTTGGGGTTCGCTTAGATTTACACCCAACGTGAGTTTGATAAATAGCCGATGCTGTGGACCCGGTTGAAAGGGCGGATGAGGCTTTCGACGAGATGCCGAAAGTTCAACCCCTCATCCCAGCATACCCAAAGTATACCCGCTTAGGAAAAAAAAGTCAACCCAGACAGAGGCATTCAATTTTAAGAATTGGATTTCACGTCTTTTTTTAAAGAAGTCGGTGCGGTTCGGAAACCGCCGCACGACGAAAACACCGGCGATCGTTGTACTCACCGATGTCCGACGGTGGACGGTTTCGCGAGACCCATCATCGACGGCTACGAATGGAACTGGGGCGCAGAGCAATTGGAACCCCACGAACAATGAATGGTTATTGGTTATTGGTTATTAGTTGTTGGTAAGAGGGTTTCCGATAATCCGAACACCTGTCGTACGCGAAACGCCCGAGGTTGATGGACCTCGGGCGTTTTGTGGTTAACGATCTCACGTATCCCATCCGAACCGTTTCCGCCAGTTAAAGATAGATTTTTCAGAAACATTGACGACTTTGGCGGTGTGCTTAGATGCGTCCCCCTTATTCATGCCGGCATCGCGGGCATTGCGGTACATCGACTCCGCAAGTGCGACCACGTCTCCACTTTCACGTTCAAGGTCGCGGGAGGCTTTTCTGCGGAGGCTTCTGTCGCCGGTGAAGTTGAACGCATCTAAAGCCTTATCCCATTCGCCTTTCGCCTGCCACTGGTGGACGGTATTCTCGCGGATGCCGACTTCACCAGCAATCTCCTTAACAGTTTTGTCGGGTTCTTTTATGAAGAGGTAAGCAACCGCGCCCATTTTGTAGTAGTTAAAATTCTTGGGCATCAAAATATCAGGGGCGGTATCATCCGCCCCTGCCTCCACTATTGATGTGCTTCTCTGGGTTCGTCCCAGCAGACATGTTTTTGCCAACCCATCCAGTTGTTGCCATCTTTATCCACGAGACGCACGAGTTTCCCATCATTGAATACGGCTTCGACAGTCTTTTCGTAGCCACTGTCATCTCGCAAAAGATAGATGCCGTTTTTGACAATGAGGTTGTCCTCGTCTGATTTTGTTTCTTCCAAAAGTTCTTCAAGTAGCTGCTTCATGCCGTTCGCTGAAATGCTACAAGGGGTTCTATAGATTTCGATAGCGGTGCCGTCGTCAGCTCTCGCCATCACTGTAAAATCCCCAGTAAGCGATTCGTGAATATAACAATGTGAAATTCGTTCCAGATCATAGAGTATGCCCCTGGAATTCAGTTTTATAGCGTCGAAAATAAGTCCCACTGTAAAATAACGGGACCGGTCGCCCGGTCCCGTCTCCATTTATTTTTTTTCGCGGACTTCAACGGCTATGAGTTTTGCGAGCAATTCTCTACCTTCATCATAACCGAACCGGTGCGCGTTGTCAACGCCACGTCGCTGGAGCAGGCAGATAACCTTTCGGTGGTTTTCGACCTCTATTGGACGCAGCCGTGTTGGTTTGGGTGTTGTGAAATAGAAATTGAGAGGCTTCATTTTAATATTCCTCTGCAAGCATGATAATCAGAACACGATAGCAGTTAAGTTTGTCCTCTGTCCCGAATTCCATACTGGCATCGGCATAATAGTCTATTTTCCAAAAGACCTTATGCGTTTCGAGTTCACCGGTCAGATGATTAGAAACCGACACGGCGACGCTGCCGAAGTCGTGTTCGCCGTACGGATCGTTGCCTTCCGTCCAGTCTTTGAAATTCGCGATTTGAGACTGGATAAAGAGATTTGTCAAACCTCCGAGTCCGGCAACGCCTACGGTTCTAACCGCCTTCCCGTCCGGTGTTCTTCTGCCACTCATGACGGTTTTCCGAAACGCGTCATTTTTGGCTTGAATCCGTTGATCTGTCATCTGTTTTTCCTTAGCTCCTGTGGGTTGTAGGCGCGGTTTTCAAACCGCGCCTTTGGTTTTTAGGCGTCAACCTTCGCGTTGAACGCCGCGATGGCTTGTAGTGAAGCATCAATACCGACGCGGGCACGTTTCCAAGCGCGGTATGCATCCCGAACTTTTTCGTCGGCGTGCATCGTGCCGTCGAACTAGGGCTGCTTCCAGTTGGGTTCGAGTGCATCGAGTTGGTCAGCAAAGGCATCGGCAGCGGTTTTGAAGAGGTTCAGATTGACCAACAAAGCCTCTTTTTCCTGTTGTTCCGGGGTGAGGTTCCACCCGCGGAGATCCATAAGTCTTTCCATTCATAGTCTCCTTTCGCCCTGATGGGGCGGCGCAGGGAAACCGCGAAGGCTTCCCTGCCTTGTTTTACTTTTGCATCAAGACTGCCCTGACTCGCAGGCAGTGTTGACATTGACATTTCTGATGGTAGCGATGCCGCGGTGTCGGCTTGGCGCATTCACTGCAGGCAATAATTTCGCCATGTTTGAACCGGGCATCCGCATCGGTTTCTGACACGAGTCGGCTGCATCGGGTGCAGATAGGTTGGTGATTCATTTCTTACCTCCAGGGGTATAGGTATATGTATTGGATTTATCATGGAACGCTGAATAGAACCCTGAATTCCAAACACAACCTCCCCAAGGGCGGATGAGACCGCATCGCTTGCACCGCTGCCACATCACCCGCTGGTGGGGTTTGATGTCGGCTTCGGTTTTCGGGATGCCGGTGAAGTTGGGGAGCCCACAACGCGAAGTTGCATTACCATGTGGTGAAATGTGGACCCACCGCTTTTGGACTTTATCCCATTGCGGTGCGGCAATCCAAGCGGATTTGAGATATGCCCGCGCCAGTTCAGCGAGGGCATCAAGGGACAACAACTTTTTCATGCCGTTTCCCCCTTCAAAGCGAATTGGAGTTGCGAGCCGTAGCCGTGCCGGAAAGCGATCTTGCCGTCTCGGTAGTAGGCGCGCAGGGTTTCCAAGAGGTCATCGCGGGAGAGCGAGCATTCTTGGCGGACGGTGAGGAAGATTTCATCAAAGATGAAATAGCCATCGCCACCGACATAATATTGGGTCAGTTTGTGGAGCGCCGCAAGGACAGGGCAGACCGGAGCGGGTGCCGGGGGTTGCACCGGTGGGTTGATTTCCCGAGGGACGCGCACATAGCGAGTTAGGAAGCCACGTGGCGATTTGATTGCGATTGTCCGGGAACCGTTTTTCCCGTACAATGTGATTTCCATCATAATCATACCTCATAAAGTTTGACTTTCGTCGCTGCATGAAGTATAATTAAAGCAAGCGACGCAAGTCGTGGGATATTCGGCGGGGGAATCATTTGACGGTGAACCCCTGCCGTTTTTCTTTATATATTTAGACGTATGAGAGTAAAAAAGGTTTAGTAAAAAGTAAATAAAATTGCTAAAAAATTACGTTTTTTCCGTCAAGACTGCGCATTTTTTTTGCCGAAACGACCGGTTTTCGCCTGAATTCCACACGGCTGTGTGCTGATCTGATGCCCAAACTCACACCGCGGTGAAAGCCCTGTGCTTTCTATCCTGCCAAAATTAGCAACTTCAATTTATCTATATAAACCACCAGCAGTACCCAAAACGCAGCGCAAGCGTCTTATTCCTGTCCGCATTCCTGCGCCTGCCGTTTCTGCGGTAACCCACTGAGAGCAGAACGGCACAGCGCATTTTCGTCCTGCGGGCAATCTTCCGCTGGCGCGGAACTCGAAGGAAACGCTGAACTTGCAATGCTGTATTGAAAACCGCCAGCGGCACCCAGACCGCAGAACCCGCGCGAAAACCCGCTTGCAACAACGGCGCAAGCGGAGCAGAAACCCCAAAGCAAAAGACCAACCCCGCCAGCACGACGCAGGAAACGCCGAGACCGCCACAACGCTTTTTTATTGTTAACTGACTTTTCTTTTTCCCCGCCAAAACGCCCCCCATTAGGCAGACACATTGCCTTGCGAAACGCTGTTTGTGTTCTGCCAACTTGATTTGAAGCGTAGCTTCAACCCGTACTCATAATTTGACTGGAGCGGAAACGCCCAAGCGACCCAGACCGTCAGCATAAGGGATGGCGCGATGGACTTGACACATAAAAAAGGCGGGGTCAGAAACCCCGCCAGTAAGGATTTGAAAAAAGGCGACTATTGGCTGTTCTCCAGTGCGTCCATAATAGCGAGTATGTCTTTGCGATTGACGGCTCCGTCCCCGTTCACATCCGCTGCAGGCATCGCCTTCGGATTGCCAAAGTTCGCGGCAACGACCACCAAATCGAGTGTATCGACTTTCCCATCACCGGTGACATCCCCGATTTGACCATCATCATCTGTGTCTATCCGGAAGGTTGCCCAGACGGGGCGATGGTCGCTGACGGCAGTGTTCGCGGCTGTATCGTCATTGCCGAAGTCCGTCTCATCAAACTTATCTATGCCGTTGCTACCCGTGTATTCCGTGACGTAATCCGATTGGAACAGGATGTTGTCGTAGAGGCTGGAGTCTTTGATGTGCGATTTTCGGGGGAGTTGGAACAGGGAAGTCATCGACGGCATCGCCAGCAGCGCGCCGAACGCCTTTAGGTCACCCGGATCGCGGTTGAAATCGCCGACGAGGAGGATATCGTCTTCATCCGGTCCGTTTTCCTTCTGGACATGTTCATACACCGGGGCTAACGCCATAATCTCGTCGCGCCGGTCGCCGACCCTTTTTCCCCAGACGATATGCACAGCGATCACGGAAAAATCAAACTTACCGGCACGGAAGGTTGCCCAATAGGGGTCCCGGATAAAATCGTCTTTGCCATCGGCAGCGTCGGGATAGATCTGTCCGGGTTGGACGACTTCAATGAACGCGGGGTTATAGAAAAAAGCGACGCGCTCTTTGACACCGCGTCCGACTGCGGCAGAGATGTCGTACGCATAATTTTTTCCCATCGCTTTGAGAATTGTCTGTAGCCGTTTTAAAACGGTTTCATCCCGTAACTCTACGATTGAGATGAAATCGTAGTCGGTGAGGACGTTTGCGATTTGTTTCAGTTCAGCGTCGTCGCGACTGCCGTCACTGAGAATGCGGACATTCCACGAGGCGAACTTGAGTTCGTCAACGGTGTGGTTGTCCGCTTGGATGTCAATGCCAGGTAGGGTCATCAAGAGAACAAGAAGGCATAGACAAAAGCGGAATTTGAAATGAACTTTTTTCAACATGCGTGTACTCCTTTTTATGAATCACCGTTGTCTTTCGTATCAACGGTATAGAAAGCCACATACGCACCGATCCAACCGAGCGGTGTGCCGATCAGGATACCGACCAACGTCTCGGTGAGGATGGTGCGATTAAAGACCCAATCGGAAATAAAAATACAGATGATAATAATTGCGACAATCACCAGTACACCTATCATCATTATCCTCCGTTCAGTTTTCGCCATTTTTCAACGCCTCCAATATAACTAATGAACGTGTACGGATATATCTTGCGGTAATTTAATAAATTTGTCCAATAAAAATTGTGAATGGAAGGATTTTTGCGGGGGTTATCCGATTTTGACGATTTCGGCTGCCTCGGTTGGGGGTGCCTCGGTATGCTCCTGGAGTTTGGAGAGGTCGTACCCGCGGAGTGCGAGTTCGAGGAACAGGGTTTCGTCTGCGGTTTCCTTGAGCTCGGCGCCTAAGAATTGGAATGAACCTGACAAAAGTGTAGTTCTGTAAGGTTGAGATGCTAACGCCATGCCCTCGACGGCTTCACGCGCCTCGGCATAGTTAACGCCCAAATACTTCTGGGTCGTCGCGACGTTCTTATGACCGAGCAGCTCCTGCACGAGATAGATGTCGTTGCTCTGCTCATAGACGCGCTGGGCGAATGACTTCCGCAGTGAATGTGTCGCCAACTTGCCGTTCAACCCGGCACTCATAAACGCCTCTTTTAGCAGATCGTGTGCGGTTTGCCTGTTCAGCGCGATGGTGCCCTTCCTGTTCCGCGATGGGAATAACGGACGGTTCGCGTCTACATCCCCGTATCGGTCGCGGTGCCAATCCACCAGTTCAGCGATCGCGTTCCTGCCGTCCACGTTGACAGGTACTGCACGGCTTGTTACCTTGCCTTTGACGATAGATTTGTCAAAGAGCAGATCGGTTACCGGCTTGCCGTTCTGGTAGACATCACCTATCCGTAGGCTGAGCAATTCGGAGATGCGGCCGCCAGTAGAAACACCGAGCATGAATAAACCGCGGTTACGGACTTCATACGTGCCGGTGAACGCAGCGGAGACGCGTCTGATCTCGTCGTTGTTGAGTGGACGTGTGCCTTTCATGGTGAGTCTCCTTTTGGAGATAGTAAATCATATTTGCTTCCGGGTGTCAATCGGTATTTCTCCCACTATTTTGAGGCGGTTCCTAATTTGGAAAAAGGCGATGAAATATATCTTTAAACAGACGCGGTATCGGCTCGACAATAGTAGCAAGAATAATACCTGCAATAAGACCGCCTATTGTAGAAACAATGATTTGAGGGGTATAAGGACGTTCTCCCAAAAATTGCTGAATACGCTCTTCTCTTTTTGTCCTTTTGGCATCTTTTTGGGCTTGTTCCTCATTTTCCTTCCGTTTTTCTTCAGCTTCGCGTTCCAGTCGTAATCTCTGTTGTTCACGGTCATATTTCTTCTTGACGCCTTCTGGTGTGTCAAGAAGTCGAATTGAGTCTGTTGTGGAGGCAACCAACAAGGGTTGGTAACTTTCAAAATTATGGATTTCTGCTGGAAGTACGCTCTGGTCGTTGTTGATTAGAGCAGCCTTAATTTTGAATGTATCACCAAACTGTAAGTTGTAAAGGTTTGTGTAAAATACATCATATATTTTACGCATTCGCTTGCATTCGGGGCATTCTATTTTTTGGCATGGCCTATTATGGAAAAACATCGTTGAAGGTCCCCCATTATATCTAAATTCTAATTCTATAGGGGACTCATTTTTTTGAGTCCACCTTTCCATAACAGGGTTATCTTCTGCTTTTAATTCCATTTTGAATTCTTCGCCGCGTGCATCAGAACTGGTTAAGATACCCGTATACTCCTGTAAGTGTTCTGCTTTATAAGGGTGTTCATTCATTCTCGTTCACTCCTGATTCGCATCGGATCCCACTGTGAGCGTCCCGTGTGGACTCTAAACATGTTGCTGCGCGGTGCACAACAAGAGGGCTAATGTTTCTGTGTTATACATTTTTGATTTTCCAATTGATTTTCTCACCGCGACCACATCATTTTCTTTCCACTGCGTGCTTGGGATTCATGATACTTAAATAGGTTCATGTACTTGAATGGAAAGCGGGCATCTGTCTGTCCGTATCCCTGTCGTATAATTTCAACGTTCACGAACAAATCATCGGAATGACGGTAGACATACGCGAGTAGACGATCATATTTATCTTTCTTGTCTCCATCAAAGTCAAGGTATACAAATTTATCCAACAACAGACTTTGGATAAATGCCGTTGCTTCACGACCAAACCTCTCAGGAGGTTTACTCGGATGAACCGTTTCAGGGGCATTTACACCTATAAGCTGGACGCTTGTCCGATCCCCTTCATATTCAATTTCAATTGTGTCGCCGTCAATAATTCTCAGGACTTGATATAGATTGCCTTTATTTGAAGATCTGTCTATTAGGTCGAAAGGCGAGGAACCTTTAAAGAGTAAAGCAATTAGAGCTATAATAAAAAGAAGTGAAAGTCCTAAAATGCCAGCTGCACGCTGTGTCCAAGATTTCCATTTAAGAACATTCTGCTGTGTCCATTCTGTTGTGGGAGGATCAAAAACGTGTTCCTCAAAATAAGATTTTTCAACTTGCCGAAATTTATTACCACCCAGATTTTCCGCAAAAATCCACTGATCGCTATTTGTACTGGCGGCGAGTATACCAAAACGTGTTCCCTTTGAATTAAGATAACTTTTTAGTTGCTCTTTTCCTGCATCAGTAATGCCTATACCAGAACTCTTGCACTCTACAATAGCAATGAAGGCTTCTTGTTCATTGCAAAGTACAATATCAGCGGTTCCATTCCGAGTGCTACCAAAACGGATTGCACATAGATTCGGATGCTCATCATCTACACGGACTAAGAAATCACTGAATAAAGATCCCGCGAAGTATTCCCGAACTGCTATCTTTACTTGTATTTCGTTCATATCTGTGCCTTTCTGTAGGTTTGGCAGTACTCATATCTGTGCCTTTCTGTAGGTTTGGCAGTACTCATATCTGTGCCTTTCTGTAGGTTTGGCAGTACATAGTGTTGTTTCTCCTAAAGAACGGATGATGTATCTAATCTAATGACTTACCTGGTGTATCCCACTCATCGGCGTACCCCATAAATTCTCGCATAAGGGAATCTCTCAGCAAAATGCTATCATCGTTTATCAAAAACTCGGTTGAAAGCACAATATCTACTCCTTGAATGTATCCGTGTTCAAGGAGATGGTCAATATCTGCTTCTGTGAGTAGACAGAGAGAAGGCGGACGCGGCGAAGAATTATCGTCACGGAATTGGTTAAAGAACTCAATTCTATCATCATGATCTTCTAATTCAAACTCAATAAGCCTATCAAGTTGGGCCCGCATTTCCTCTTTAGAGCCGGGCATAATTTTTATGACATGCCCGTGGTTCATGGCTCTTAACTGATGTTCTCGTCTTTCTAAAACTCGTTCATCTTCAAACATTTCAGGTTCATTCCACCATTCTGTTGTGTTCATGAGTTTCCTTTCTGGTTAAACAGTTATCAATTGCGAGTGATACCGATTGCGTCTTTCAGTTCTCCAAGATTCCGAACAATCGTTGCTCCTTCGATTTTCGCTGTGACGTGTGGTGTAACGATAACCTCGCGTCCTTGTTTTAACGCTCGATTTGCAGTCGCTAACGATCCTGATCGCGTATTAGCCGCGATGATGATAGTTTTTTCGGAAAGTCCAGTGATAATCTCATTCCTCCGCAGATAGTGCCGTCTGAATACCGTTGAGAGATTATCCGCATATTCAGAAATGACCGCCCCTCCGATAGCGAAGATTTCTTGAGCCAATCTTTTTCGTGGCTGAGATCGGACCATTCCGAGTCCACACGGGATAACACCGATAACATTTCCTTCTGCGGAAAGCGCGCCTTCAACAGCAGCTTCGTCGCACCCTTCGGCGAGACCTGTGACAATGGTGTATCCGTGTTCAGCAAGCATTTTGCCGATCCTGTATGCCGTCTGAAGTGCTTGCTCTGTCGTTTTGCGACTACCAGAAATCGCAATAATTTTCGTGTTTGGTGGTAGGCTTCCGCGAAAACGTAGGGTTTTCGGGGACTTTCTAATTGCTTGCAAAAGTTTAGAGTAGTTTGGATCGCCGAGTCCAATTTCTTGCACTTCGGAATCGTCAAAATGTACCACTATGTTACTTCCTATCCGATCTACCGATTCAGTTGAGATGCCGATGTTTATATGACCCTACGAAGGACCGGTGCGTTTCGGATAGTTCCACAAGCGAATCCTTGCATTAGAAGTGTGTCGCACGATTTCGGGGCCAACACCCGGTGCAGAATAACTTTCAACATGTGGCAACCCTGTCCGCATTGCATACGCTATCTGCTCAGCGAAGTCAGGATCTATTAGCTCGATGCAAATATCGGTACCGCTACAAGAGATTTCAAGGAATTGCCCGTTTTCTTGCCAGCGAAGATGAATATCTTTCTTGATTTCCCCGCTATATTTCGGATACTTTCGGATGGATATGCCAACACCATGTCTCTCATGGATGGTGACAGGAGCAGCATCAGGGGCAGTATAAAGGTGTCGCAGGGGCAACATATTTGAGTGAAGTGTTGTTACAATCGCTTCAGCGAAGTCCACAGAAATCTGGTCAATCGCAATATTCCAACGACTACAATGAATCTCAAGACAATCCTCATCTAAACGCCAATGAAAAGAGACGTTCTTATCAATCTCGGGTGCTTCCGGCGGTGCTTCGAGTCCGGGTTCGTTCATCCTTTGTAATATTGTCCACACCTCTTTAATTATCACCAATGAAGCATCATCAGGGTGTTCTTCACCTGTAGATTTTACAAGTTTTGGATTATGCCACATCTGATAATAGTTTCGCAAATATTGTCCCCATCCAAAATGAAACTCATAGAGTTTATCTTCTGGCGTATGCTTAACGTTAGATTTCTCATCGATATTCATGTTTTCAAGAATATCTTTTACCACTTCGTCCTTCGTAAATAAAGGTGGATGTTTTGTAGGGTGTTGGTTCATTATATGCTCCTTTGTGTGAATTAAGACTTAATACGTAAATCCGCGGCACTGTCTACAACTTCATAATTAACACCGAGTGTGTCCCTGAAATGTCGTTTACCACATTCAATTTTCCTTCGTTCATCTGGACGTAGGTCATCAAGGTTTTTCGTGCCTTTTGTTTCACGTACCAGATAGAGCATCTGTTCTCCCGTCGGTTCGCCAAATTCATCGCGAGGTTCCACGACAATCGCCCAATCCGGGTTGTAGGAGCCAATCGGTGTCGGAACTTTGAAGAAGGCTGGTAACTTTACATAAAGTTTTACAAAATCAAGTTTCTCCAGTTCTTCAACGAATTTCCGCTCTACTTCCGAATCAAATATCACTTTGTCATAAAGCGAACGTTTTGCTGGGATTAAATGATCATCCCAACTTTCTATACTCGCTTCAAACTGACACATCTCATAGC
>MKWU01003408.1_pt1 | contig 21091 bp, 16 predicted proteins | sample 809101 | NCBI WGS metagenome assembly MKWU01 (sample SAMN05860141, study PRJNA318959) | sponge metagenome | host: Aplysina aerophoba | place: Slovenia: Piran, Adriatic Sea, Gulf of Piran | collected 2013-05-07 | reverse complement strand
CCCGCCTCGAGCGCACGGATTGCGGCCGCGCTGGCCGAGCAGGGCGCCTCCTTCGTCGACGCACCCCTCGCCCGCACGCCGGTGGAAGCCGAGGCGGGCCGCCCCCAAGCCACGGGGGGGGGGGGGGGGGCGGGGTTGGTGCGGGGCGCCCCGCCTCAATGCCATGGTGGGCGCGGCGGACGCGGATTTCGCGCGGGTCCAGCCGGTGCTGGCCGAGTGCTGCGAGAACATTTTCCACATGGGACCCGTCGGGTCCGGCCACAAGACGAAGCTCATCTACAACCTGATCACCATGGGCTATGCCGCGCTCATTTCCGAGGCGCTCTGCGCCTGCGCGGCCACCGGGGTCGATCTGAGGCGCTTCGCCGACCTCGTGGCGGCGGGCGGGGCCAACAGCGGGATCTTCCAGCTGATCGTGCCGAAGGCGATCGAGCACGGCGACTGCTCGGGCCTCAACTTCAGCCTGGCGAACGCCGAGAAGGACCTCCGCTACTACAACCGCATGGTGGACGCAGTCCCGCTGTCCGGAATTCTCGGACGCGCGGTCCAGCACGCGCTCATTCAAGGGCTCAACCTCGGCTACGCCGACGGTCTCGTCGGCGATCTGCTGCACGTTCAGGAAAAGCTCAATGGGGTCGAGATCCTGAACCAGGAAGCGTTGACACCTCTGCCCGCCGCCGACGAGCCGGAAGCGGCATGAGCGGCGGATGATCGCATTTTGGAGAGTGATGTCACGAGAGGGAGAACGACGATGCCACGGATGAAACTCACACGACGGTCATTGCTCAAGGGGGCAGGCCTGCTCTCGGCAGGCACCGCGATTACCTTCATGGGGCCCTGGCGCCACAACCGCGTCTATGCCGCAGCCCCGGACAAGCCGATCCTGATCGGCCTCACCTCGGACGCCTCGGGGCAGTACTCAAACTCCGGCGCGTCCGACCGGCGCGGCATGATGATGGCGATCGCCGAGTTCAACGAGAAGGGCGGCGTGCTCGGGCGCAAGGTCGAGACCATCCACCTCGACACCGAGACGACGCCGGCGACCGGCAGCCGGGTGGCGGAGCGCATGATCACGCGCCACGAATGCGCCTTTCTCATCGGCGCCGTCAGTTCCGGCGTTGCCAACGCCATCTCTCAGGTCGCCCAGAAGTACGGCACCGTGTACCTGAACACCAACTCGAGCTCGCCCACCGAATCCGGCAAGAATTGCCACCGGGTCAAGTTCGTGTGGGACGGCAACGGCACCAACTTCGCCCAGGCCGCAGTCAAGAACGCCATCAGCGCCTACGGCAGCAAGTGGATGCTGATGACCAACGACTATGTCTGGGGCCACAACACCTCAGCCGCCACTCGGTCGTTGGCGGAGCAGTACGGCGGAGAAATCATCGATGAGATCCTGGTGCCGCAGGGCACGCGCGACTTCAGCGCCATGCTGCTCAAGGTGCAGCAGGCGTCTCCGCAGGTGGTCGCGGCAGCGGTGGGCGGCGACGACCAGAAGGCGATGCGCCAGCAGGTCGCCGAGCTCGGGCTCGGCGAGAGCATGGCCTGGATCAACAACCAGCAGGATTGGCCGGACGTCTACGGCCTGCCGCTGGAGAACCTCTTCGGCGTGTTCGGCACCACCTGGTACTGGAAGCTCGATCTGCCGGGCGTGGCTGAGTTCGTGCAGCGCTATCAGGCGGCCTACCCGGATACCCGCATGCGCGTGCCGGGGAACGTCTTCTACAACGGCTACATGGCGACTCGCGAGCTGCTGAGCGCGGTCGAACGGGCGGGTACCACCAACAACCGCAAGGTCATCCAGGAGCTGGAGGGCCTCAAGGTCTCGGCCCAGGACCGGATGCAGCACCACGATGCCTGGATGAACCCGGCGACGCATCAGATGCAGCAAACGATCTATCTCGCGACCGCCAACCAGGGCACCGAGGACGCGGACGACATGTTCAGGATGCTGAGCCAGTCCAGCCCCGAGGAGATCCGGGACGCGGGGGCGGACGCGGCCTGTATGATGGAGTCGCTGGACGAGACCCCGGCTTACGAGATGTAGGACCTCCCTGCTCTGCCGCCGGCCCCCTTGCGGCAGGAGGTCGGCGGCGCCTTCCTCCGGTAGGCTGGGGTCGGAACCCGACAGCGTGTCATATGCGATGACCTAGTGCCGACACGCCCCGGACCATTGCCCCATGTCGCACATTCTTCCCCACCTTCTGAACGGGCTCAGCCTCGGTCTTCTGTTCGCGCTGATCGCGCTGGGCTTCATGCTTATCGTGAGCGTGATGGAGGTGATCAACCTCGCGCACGGGTCGCTCTTCGCGCTTGGCGCCTACTTCGCGCTGGTGGTCATCGACCCGGACTTCGCCTGGCTCGGCTCGTTCGGGGAGGCATACCGCGCGCTACCCCTGCCGCTGCGCTACGGGCTGGCCTTCCTCGTAGCGCCGGCGCTCGTCGCCGTCGTCGGCATGGGTCTCGAAGTCTGCATGCGCCGGACCTACGGCAAGAAAGCGGAGTACGGCCTGCTGCTAACCTTCGGCGCCGCCCTCGTCATCGAGGAGACCATCCGCGTCCTCTGGGGCCCCTCCGAGCAATACCTGCAGGTGCCACGGGACATTTCCGGCGCCGTTCTCTTCGGCGGGTTGATCTACTCGAAATACAAGCTCTACGCGGCACTGTTCGCAGCCATCGCCATCGGCTGCGTCTGGCTGTTTCTGGAGCGCACGCCTTACGGCGCCATGATCAAGGCCGGCGCCCACGACAGCGAAATGGTGCGCGCGTTGGGCATCAACCTGACCCGGCTGCGCCTGCTCGTATTCGGCCTCGGCGCGGGTCTTGCCGGCTTCGCGGGCATCGTGCTGACGCCGATCTGGGGCTTGAGGCCGCACGTCGGCATCGATGCAGTGATCCCGGCCTTCCTGATCATCGTGCTCGGCGGCATCGGCAGCTTCTGGGGTGCCGTCATGGGCGGGATCCTGGTAGGCCTCGCGGTCGGCCTCACCGGTGCCTATGCCTCGGACTGGTCACTGCTCTCGATGTATCTGCTGCTGATCGCGGTGGTGACGGTCCGGGCGCGCGGTCTCCTCGGCAAGAAGAGCGTGCTGGAGGCCTGAGCAATGGTCCCTTGGCACGCCGTCGCAGGCCGCTGGGTCTCCCGCGAGATGGTCTTGCTGTTCGTCATCCTGGCGACGCTTCCGCTCTGGATCGGGCCGGTCGGCCTCTACCAGTATCTCGGTATCGAGATCGCCATCTGGATGATCTACGGCCTCGGCTACAACCTCTTGCTCGGCTATTCGGGGCTGCCGAGCTTCGGCCACGGGGCCTTCTTCGGCATCGGCGCCTACGCCTTCGGCCTCTTCCAACTCCGCGCGTTCGAGAGCCTCTGGCTCGGCCTGGTCTGCGCCATCGTCGCGGCGGCCGTGGCGGGCGCCTTCGTGGCGTGCTTCCTGTCGCACCGGCGCGGCATCTACTTCGCGCTGCTCACTATCGCCTTCGGCCAGGTGTTCTGGTTCATCGCCATCAAGTGGCACGCCGTCACCGGCGGCGAGGACGGGCTCCTGAACATTCCGCGCCCGGCACTGGAATTCGGCGTCGTGTCGCCGGCGCTGAGCACGAACACCGACTTCTTCTACTTCGTCCTGGCCGTGCTCGCGGTCGTGACCCTGCTGCTGTGGCGGCTGGTCCACTCGCCCTTCGGCAAGGTGCTGCAGGCGATCCGTCAGAACGAGGAGCGGGCCCGCTTCGTCGGCTACAACGTGTGGCTCTTCAAATGGGCGGCCTTCACGCTGTCGGCGGCGATCGCCGGGCTCGCGGGCTCGCTCTTCTCGATGGCGCAGCAGAGCGCCTACCCGGACGTGATGAGCCTGCACGCGTCCGGCATTATCGTCATGATGACGCTCATAGGCGGCGGCTTCGTGAGCTTCTGGGGGCCGGTGATCGGCGTCGCGGTCTATTTCGTGGCGCGCGACGTGCTCGGCACGCTGACCGAGACCTGGCTGCTCTGGTTCGGGCTGGTGTTCGTGCTGGCCGTGATCTTCAAGCCCGAGGGCATCGCCGGCGCCTGGCAGGAGTTGACCGGCGCGGAGGGCCGACACGCGCTCGCGCGCCGCGCGGTGGCGGGCCTCATGGCCGTGGGGCGGAAGTGACCATGGCGCTCTTCGAGGCACACGGCATCCACAAGCGCTTCGGCCGGCAAGTGGTGCTGGAGCATATCGATCTTAGCTTCGAGGCCGGACGGCTGAGCGGGATCATGGGGCCGAACGGCGCCGGCAAGACCACCTGCTTCAACGTGCTGACCGGGCGCTTCAGGCCCGACCGCGGCCGGGTCGTGTTCGATGGCGAGGACATCACCGGGCTCTCGCCCAACGCCATCGCACGCAAGGGGATCGCACGCTCGTTCCAGATCATGAGCCTTTTCGACGAGTTTTCGGCGCTGGAGAACATCGTGATCGCGCTGCCGGACGTGCGAGCGCGCGGCTTCAACATGATCGACAGCCTGTCTGCGGACAGCGAAGCGGCCGACCGGGCCGCCGCCGTGCTCGCCCGGGTCGGCCTCGCCGGCCGCGAGCACCGCCGTGCCGGCGACCTCGCGTACGGAGAGCGGCGCGCGCTGGAAATCGGCGTCGCGCTGGCAGCACAGCCTCGCCTGCTATTCCTCGACGAGCCCACGTCGGGCCTCGGCACCGAGGCGACCGCACGCCTCGCCGCGCTCGTGCAGGACCTCAAGCGCGACCACTCCATCGTGGTGATCGAGCATGACATGCAGTTCTTGTTCGGGCTGGCCGACACGATCTCGGTCATTCACTGGGGCCAGGTCGTCGCCGGCGGCACCCCCGACGCGCTCCGCGAGAACAAGTGGGTGCAGCGCTCGATGCTGGCAGCGCCGTCATGATCCTGGACGTCGCCGGCATCGAGACCTTCTACGGCGAGACGCAGGCGCTCTTCGGCGTGTCACTTTCGGTGGGTGAGGGCGAGGTGGTCGCGCTGCTGGGGCCGAGCGGGGCCGGCAAGACGACAACGCTGCGCTCGATCCTCGGCCTCACGCCGGCACGGCAGGGTGCCATCACGTTCGACGGACGCGACATTACACGCGCGCCCACCCACGAGATCGCCCGCCTCGGTGTCGGCTGGGTGCCGGATGACCGCCGCATCTTTCCCACCCTCACCGTGGCTCGGAACCTCTCCATTGCCCGAAAGCGCACCCGCTTCCGCGCTTGGTCCCTCGGCGAAATGTTCGACATCTTCTCCGCACTCGAGCACCTGATGGCGCGCGAGTGTGAGAACCTCTCCGGCGGCGAGATGCAGATGGTGGCAATCAGCCGGGCGCTGCTCGGCGCCCCCGGCCTGGTGCTGTTCGACGAGCCCTCCCAAGGTCTGGCGCCCAAGGTGGTACAGGACGTGATGGCCACCGTCTCGCGCCTGAAGGACGCCGGCCTCGCCGCCCTGGTGGTCGAACAGAACGCCGCCACCGCGCTCCGGGTCAGCGACCGCGCCTACGTCATGGACCGGGGCCGTATCGTGCACGAGGGGCCCGCGGCAGACCTGCTGGCCGACGACGAGCTTCGCATGGGCCTGCTGGGAGTCTGACCGTGACGGTACCGATCCTCGAAGTCCGTGGCCTGGTGAAGCGCTATGCGCGCGGCTTGATCCGGCGACGCGAGACCTTCCGCCTGGACGCGGACCTGATCATGGAGGAGTCGACGATCGTCGGCGTCATGGGCCCGAACGGTTCGGGAAAGACCACGCTCTTCGAGCTGATTACCGGCTCGAACATGCCGAGCGCCGGCTCTGTCCGCGTCCTCGGCCGCAACATCCACGCCGTGAAGTACGGCGAGCGCGACCGCCTCGCGATCCACTATCACCAGTCGTACCAGGTGCGCCACTTCCGCCGCACCAGACCATCGTTTCTGATGCAGCCCGCCGGCCACGACTATCCTATGGTGCATTTGTTCGATGAGCCGCAGTTCAACACCCAGGACGGCTACATCGGCTTCATGCTGGAATTCTTCCGCAAGCTCAGGCGGGAGGGGCGGCTGGTCTTCGTCTGCCTGCACCCGAACGAGACCTATCACCTCGAGTTGATGGAGGAGGTCTGCGAGCGCTTCGTCTTCGTGCTCGGCGGACGTGTGCGCGAGTACCCCGATTTCGCCTCCTTGCTCCAGGCGCCCGATGTCCGCTCCTATCTGGGCCGACTGGTGCAGCCGGATGCTGCATAAGCGCCATGCAACGGCAACGAGCGCACCACGACTCAAAGTCCAATAGCAACAAGAGGACCGTCGGCCGATGAAGAAGCGCTCAGGCGCAGAAGTTCTGGCGGAGATGCTGCAGGGCTACGGCGTCACACATGTGTTCATGGTGCCATCCATCCTGAGGCGGGCCCTGGTCGAGATGGAACGGCGCACCTCGATCCGGCGCGTCCAGGTGCATGCCGAGAAGTCGGCCGCCTACATGGCCGACGGGTATGCCCGGGCCTCGGGCCGCCCCGGCATCTGTATGGCCCAGGTGGTCGGCGCGCTCAATCTCGCGGCGGGCCTGCGCGATGCCTGGCTCGCCAACGCGCCGGTGATCGCGATGACCGGCGGCCGCGATCCGCACACCAAATTCCGCAAGGCGTACCAGGATCTGGACGACGTGCCGGCCTTCGAGCCGGTGACGAAGTTCAACGCGACCGTGGACGAGGTGACGCGAATTCCCGACATGGTGCGTCAGGCCTTCCGGGTCGCCGTCTCGGGCAAGCCCGGCCCGGTGCACCTGCAGTTTCGCGGCAACGAGGGGCAGATCGACTACGAAGAGGCGGAGATGGAGCCCCTCGCGGAAGAGCTGTTCGCGCGCGTCCCACCCTTCAGGCCGGCGCCGGCGCCCGAGCACGCACGCGCGGCGCTCGACGCGATCGAGGCGGCCGAGCGGCCAGTGTTCGTCGCCGGCGGCGGGGTTCGCGCATCGGGGGCGGCTGCGGAGCTGGTGGCCCTCGCTGAGCGCCTCGCCGTCCCCATCGCGACTTCGCTTAACGGCAAGGACTCGATCCCGGGTGATCACCCGCTTTCGGTCGGCGTGGTCGGCACCTATTCGCGCGAGAGCGCCAACCGGGTCGTGGGCGAGGCCGATCTCGTGTGCTTCATCGGCTCCGAGACCGGCGGCATGACCACGCACTTTTGGCGGGTGCCGCCGATCGGCACACCGGCGGTCCAGATCGACATCGAGCCCCAGTCGCTCGGCCGCAACTACCCGCTCAAGGCGGCGGTCAACGCCGATGCGAAGCTGGCCCTCGCCTGGATGCTCGACCATGCCGATCGCCGCTCGGCCGAGCGTCGCGCCAAGTGGGTCGCCCGCGCGCGCGGCATCGTCGGCGAGTGGCGCGAGCGCTACCGGGGCCTGCTTGAATCCGACGGTGTGCCCATCCGGCCCGAGCGCATCTGCCACGAGCTCTCCCGGCACTTGCCGGAGGACGCCATCGTCATGGCCGATACGGGTCATTCGGGCATGTGGATGGGCGGGATGTACGACCTGCGCTCGCCCCGGCAGAGCTATATCAGGAGCGCCGGCCATCTCGGCTGGGCGTTTCCCGCCGGCCTGGGCGTGAAGTGCGCTGCGCCGGAGCGCCCGGTCTTCGTCTTCACCGGCGACGCAGGCTTCTGGTACCACCTCAGCGAGGTCGAGACGGCCGTTCGCTGCGGCATCAATACGGTGACGCTGGTCAACAACAACAGCTCGGGCAATCAGGGATCGCCGGGCTTCGACCGCGCCTATGGCGGGCAGCAGTCCGAGAAGGGGCGCGAGCTCTGGGCCTATAGCGACGTCGACTTCGCCAGGGTTGCCGAAGCCATGGGGGCGCTCGGCATGCGCGTGGAGAACCCCGCCGACCTCTCCGGCGCGCTCGAAACCGCCTTCGCCGCCGGACGGCCGGCGGTGATCGATGTCGTCAGTGATATCGAGGCCTTCGCCCCGCTCGCAGTGGTCGCGGGGTCGCATGACGCATGACCCACCAGAGGTGATTCCTGAGGAAGGTTGTAGCCGGTCTGGAGGCCGACAATGCGATAGATCGATGGGACGGATGGAAGCGAAGCGTCGCTCAAGCAGAGTGTACCGTGAAAGTGCGGATTGTTTGCGGATCACTACTTGGTATCCCTCAAGCGTTCGCGCAGACGCCTGCTCGGGTGCAGGGACAAGAGGCTACCTGGAACTCAGGACTGCTCCAGAAACGGTCTCAGCGACCATGGAGGGGGGTCTTCCTATGGGCTTCCCGCCGCTCCCCACGACGTTTCCGAGCCCGCCTGAACTGCGTCTCGTCGACAGTATCAAGGGGGTGCCTCAATGGATCGAGAACGGGAAGTAGCGCGCGTTGATCCGCCGGTAGATGCCGTTGGTGATGAGGGCCCGCAGCGCGCCGTTCAAACGCAGGCGCAGCGCCTCGTCCTGATGGCGCACCGCGATCCCGATGCCCTCATCGAGGCGGATGCCCTCGCCGATGAATCTGAACGTGGCGCCCTCAATGGTACTTAGCCAGGCATGGAGGCCCAGGATATCGCCGAAGACGGCGTCCACGTGGCCATTGACGAGGGCTTGCAGGAGCTCGGTCTGGCCGCGGTACATCCTGACGGTCGCGATGCCGGCGACGTTTTCCTCGAGCCAATCTGAGGCGATGGTGGCGCGCAAGGCACCGATGGTCTCTCCTTCTGGCCATTTGGGATCGAAATCGGAGCCCCTGCTCGTCACGAATTGGGAGGCGTTCCTGTAGTAGTGGTCTGTGAAACTCACGATGCGCCGGCGCTTCTCGGTGATCGACATGCTGGCGGCGATCGCATCGAATTCGCCGGCGAGCAGCGCCGGGATCAGTAACGCCCACTTCCGCTGGATGAACAAGCACTGGACCTCCATCTCGGCGCAGAGCGTGCGGGCGATATCTATATCGAAGCCGGCGAGCCGGCCCTCTTCGTCGAAATAGTTGAACGGCGGATAGTCGGCTGAGGTCGCGACGCGGAGCGTCCCGGCCGCTCTGGCGGATCCGGTGCCGAGCAGGATCAGCACCAAGGCTGCGGCGAGCGCTCTCACGGAGGCCAATCCCAGGCGAGGCAGTAGCTTCTGTCTTTGTTGCGCCGGAAGTTCGGCCAGTTGCGATCGGGGTTCCCCAGCCGATGTTTAGGCAGGAAGCTGCGGTATGCGGGCTCAGGCCAGCCTGGACAGGCTTTTCTCAATTCGTAGAGCCTGAAGCGTTGGGGCAAGCGCCCCTCGCTCCGCGCGGCCTGAATGTCTGCCAGGTAGCGGTTCATGGCGCGTCTTCAATCGGGCGCGTCGTCGCGCAGAGAATAGAGCCCGTCCGGGTGCTTCACGAAGAAGGTCTCGCCTCTGGATGTGTCGCTCTTTTCGAGGGTTGCGACACACTTGTTATAGCAGACGAGCCATGAGGGGGGAGTTTCATCATCGTGGCCAGTCGCCGACGGTAGACAGAACAATGGCCCGATCAGGATCGCAACGACGCGCCATATGCTCACAGTTCGTGGACGATGACGAGCGCGGCGATGACCGCCGCTGTCCGCATGAAGCCCAGCGGGGACGCCGCGCGCCTCAAGTCCCTCGATAACCTCGGCCTTCGTCATGGATGTGAGCCGTTCGGCCAGTAAGGGGATCAGGACCTCACGGTGTCGCAGTCTTTGGGCGTTCGTCGCGAATCGAGAATCGCCTGCCAGCTCCGGCCAACCGATCAACTCGCAAAAGCGGACGAAATGCGTGTCGTTTCCGACGGCGACGATTACATTCCCGTCCGCCACCTCGAACACTTGGTAAGGGACGATGTTCGGGTGCTGATTTCCCCGCCGCTCCGGGGTCTCGCCCGAGAGCAGATAGTTGGTGCCTCGTTGATGAGCCACGCTATCTGACTGTCGACGAGCGACAGATCGATATGCTGTCCCTCTCCCGTGGCATCGCGATCCTGGCGATCTCCTACCCGCCTTGTTGCGGTTTTTCCTCCGTTGGGGGTGTCGCTTTTCTTCGCGATCGGTCGGGGTCCCCGGAGCCTCACTCGGAAGCGCGCCTTCCGCCGAACGCGCCTGCGATGCCGCCCCGTTCGAACACGCCGCCGACCTCCTCCTCGTCGGGGCCGAAGAACCGTCCCGAGATCGTGTCGTCGGCCGCGTTGCGCAGTCCGAACGCGCCCTCTTCCACCGTCATGCCGCGCCACGCCATGTCGTCATGCGCATCGTTGGTCTCGACGTTCACGATGCCGGTGAATTCGACGTCGGCCATCATGCTGTCCGCCGCGAAATCCACCGTCACGTCGGCGTCGCCCAGAACCATCTGACCGCGGCTGTCGGACGCGCTCATGTCGCGGCCGATCATCAGGCCTTCCCAGCGGGCCGAGCCGTCGGCGGCGCTCGGGTTCTCGTACGTCGAGAAGCCAAACGCATAGTTCGTAACCAATGTCGCGCCCCGGTCCGGGAGTTCGGCATTCGTGAGCAGCGCGGATTCCGTGGCGAACAGGCTGTGCTCGAGCCACCCGCCGTAAACGTGTACGTCGAGGTATTCGCTGGACCCTCGCTCGACGACCAGGCTCACGCCGCGGCGCTCGCCGAGCAGTTCCAGCTCCACGCTATCCACGCTGAAGCCGCTCGGCCGGCTAAACCGGGTAAACCCGACTGAGCAGAGATCGTCGAGGCACCTGACTCCCACCCGCTCGACATCGTCGTCGGTGCCGAAGTAGGCGAGCTCGTCCCCTTCCAGCAGCGCATTCGCGCCGTTCGCGATCCTTGCATAGGAGTCCCGTGCCGCTTCGTCCGCCGTTGGCGGCGGTGGCGGCGGCGGATCGGACGAGTGGGTGCAGGCCGCGAGAGCGATTGCAACCGCCAGCGGAGCGAGCGCGTTCGGAAATCCTCTTCTCATTCGACTCTCCTCGGGATACTTCAGTCCCGGAGGCCCCTCGGCGGCCCGGGGCCTGTGCAGGAACTGCGCGCAGCGCATCATGGCGCGGACGTGCGCCGCCCGCCGAACGCGCCTGCGATGCCGCCCTGCTCGAAAACGCCGCCGACCTCCTCCTCGTTGGGGCCGTAAAACTGCCCCGAGATGGTGTCGTCCGGGGCGTCCGTCCGGGCGAAGCCGCCTTCGTCCAGCGCCATGCCGTGCCACGCCATGTCGTTCTGGAGATCGCCGGTCTCGATATTCACGATGTCGGTGAATTCGACATTCGCCGTCATGCTATCCGCGCCGAAGTCGACCGTCACGTCGGCGTCGCCTCGGATCACCTGACCGCGGTTGTCGGACGCGCGCATCTCGCGGCCCAGCATCAGCCCCTCCCAACGGGCCGAGCCGTCGGCGGAGCTCGGGTTCACTCCGCTCGAGAATCCGAGCGAATAGTTGGTGACCGACGTACCGCCCTTGTCGGGATCGAGGTCGTTGGTGAACAGGGACGATTCGGTATATAAGAGGCTGTGCTCGAGCCACCCGGCATAGGTCTCGACATCGGCGACGTTTCCCGACATGTCAGTCCGCACCAGGGTCACGCCGCGGCGCTCGCGAAGCAGCGTCAACTCCGCGTCTTCCACGCTGATACACTCCGCACATCTCACTAACGAGAGGAATCCGATCGCACAGGTGTCGCCCTCGCAGGTCGTGTTGACCCGCTCCACCTCATCATCGGTCGCGAAGTAGCCCAGGCGGTCGCCTATCAGCATGATGTTGGCCTCGCTTACGATCCTGGCATGCGTTTCCCGCGCCTGCTCCTCGGTCGTGGGAGGATCGAGCGTGCGGGTGCAGGCCGCGAGCGCGATCGCGACCGCCAGCGCCGCAATCGAGAGTCCTGTCCTCATCGCGAATTCTCCTTTGCGCCGAGGCCGGGAAGGTCCTGCTCACCGTGCCGTGCGCTCCACCAGCGGAATCCTAGCGTAAATAGTACGAATACTGCGTGAAATATTTGAATAGAAAGGAGAAGTTATCACGAATTATCGTGAATCCCGCGGCCAAGCTGCACCGGGCCGTACGATTTCGAGTCCCCTCTTCCCGCCCTGTTCAACGTTAGATAGGGGTCCCTCGGCACTCGGGTTATGGCCAGTCTTGCGTGCTTCACAGGCGCCATCCCGGGCGCCCTCATCCGCCTGTCCCGCCGCGCCGGAAACGGGCACCGATGCGCATAGACACGAGTCCGCTCATCCGACCCTCCCGCCGCTGCCCGAGCTGCATGAAAAAAATCCCGGAGTGGTTTGCGATGCGTCCTCTTGCGGGAATTTGCGCGCTTGTGCGATGTTTTCGTGAACTCTTGATGGGGTTATCCGAATTTTCGGGAACATATGACGAATTCACCGGCCAAACTGTTCAATTGCCCCCGAGTCGCACTGGCCGGCCCCACTGCTGCGCCGCCACTCAACCGGTCGCCGGCCGCTTGGGCATTGCGGCAGGCAACGGGCAGAAAAGCTGGAACGAATGACTGATCACGACGATCCGCTGCTCGAGGTCGCGGCCCTGCGCCAACGCATCTCGGCATTGAGCGCGGCAAGCCTGCGTATCGGTTCCAGCCTGGACCTCGACACCGTCTTGCGCGAGATCGCCGACAGTGCCCGTGCCCTCACCGGCGCCCGCCACTGCGCCATCGCCACCGTCGACGAAAGCGGGGAACCAGTGGACTTCGTCATCTCGGGCTTCACCCAAGACGAGCATCGGGCCATCGCCGAGTGGTCCGAAGGGCCCCGTCTCTTCGAGCACTTTCGCGACCTCCAGGGGCCGCTGCGGATCGCAGACGTGCCGAGTCATGTTCGGGCGCTCGGCTTCTCCCCGGATCGCCTGCCGTGGGGAACCTTCCAGGGTACGCCGATGCACCACCGTGGCATACACGTCGGCAACTTCTACCTGGTCGAGAAGGAGGGCGACGATCCCTTCACCGACGGAGACGAGGAGGTCCTGGTGCTGTTCGCCTCGCAGGCCGCAGCAGCGATCGCCAATGCGCGCACTTACCGCGCCGAGCGGCAGGCCCGCGCCGATCTCGAAGCGCTGGTCGAGACCTCGCCGGTCGGCGTCGTGGTCTTCGATGCGGGCACCGGCAGTCTCGTCTCGCTCAATCGGGAGGCTAAGCGGATCGTGGAGGGCCTGCGCATGCCCGGCCGGCCGGCGGAGGACCTGCTCGGGATCCTGACCTGCCGCTTCGCCGACGGACGCGAGATCGCACTCGGCCAGCTTCCCCTCACAAGCGCGCTCAGCGGTGCCGAGACGGTGCGCGCGGAGGAGATCGAACTTTCCACCCCCGACGGCCGAAGCGTGACCACGCTGATCAACGCGACCCCGATCCACGGCGAGGACGGCGCGGTCGCCTCCGTGGTGGTCACCATGCAGGACCTGGACCCGCTCCGGGAGTTGGAGCGGATGCGCGCCGAGTTCCTCGGCATGGTGAGCCACGAGCTGCGCGCGCCGCTCACCTCCATCAAGGGCTCGGCCGCGACGGTCTTGGACGCCGCTCGCGTTCTGGCCCCGGTCGAGGTGCGCCAGTTCTTCCGCATCATCAACGAGCAGGCCAACCGCATGGACGGGCTGATCGGCGACCTGCTCGATGCAGGGAGCATCGACGCGGGCACGCTGTCGGTTGACCCCGAACCCTCGGACCTGCGCGCATTGGTGGACCAGGCGCGAACCACGTTCCTCTCGGGCAGCGGCAGGCATACCGTCCTCATCGACCTGCCGCCGGATCTGCCTTGGGTGCTGGCCGACCGCAGGCGCATCGTGCAGGTGATGAACAACCTGCTGGCCAACGCTGCCCGGCACTCACCCGAGACCTCTCCGATACGCATCGCCGCCGGGCGCGAGGGCGTGCACGTCGCGGTCCGGGTCTCGGACCAGGGCCGGGGCGTTTCACCGGAGCGCCTCGGCCAGCTCTTCCACAAGTACGCAGGGGACGGGGACGGCAGGTCCAGCGGCTTCGGTCTTGCCATCTGCAAGGGGCTGGTCGAAGCCCACGGGGGGCGCATCCGCGCGGAGAGCGAGGGGCCGGGCCGGGGTATGCGCCTTACCTTCACTATCCCGGTTGCGGAACAAAACCGCGAAGGCGGCCCCGCCGGCGCCTCCCCGCGTCGCTCCGGTCCGCCCCGAGAGGGACGCCGACCCGTGCCGATCCTTGTCGTCGACGACGACCCGCAGACGCTGCGCTACGTCCGCGACGCCCTCGCGGAAGCCGGCTACGCCCCGCTGGTCACGGCGGACCACGAGGATCTCTCGCGCATCATCCACGCTGAGAAGCCTGCACTGGTGCTGCTCGACCTAGTGCTGCCGGGCAGTGACGGGATCGAGCTGATGCAAACGATTCCGGAACTCGCCGAGCTTCCGGTCATATTCATCTCGAGCTACGGGCGCGACGAGACTGTCGCGCAGGCGCTCGAGGCCGGCGCCGACGACTACATCGTCAAACCCTTCTCGCCGACCGAGCTCACCGCAAGAATCGGAGCGGCGCTTCGCCGTCGCGTCGATCCGGAACCGTTCGCGCTGGGCGATCTTGCCATCGACTACGACCGGCGCCGCGTCAGCGTGGCCGGCCGTCCCGTGACGCTGACGGCAACGGAGTACGAGCTCTTGCGGGTGCTCTCGCAGAGCGCAGGAAAAGTTGCGACCTACGACTTCCTGCTGCGCCAGGTCTGGGCACGACGCGGCAACGGCGACCCCAAGATCGTGCGGGCCTACGTCAAGCGCCTCCGGCGAAGGCTCGGCGACCATGCCGCCCGCCCCACCTGGATATTCAACGAACGCGGCGTCGGCTACCGCATGCCCCGGCCCGGCGAGCCTTAGCGCCGTCTCGTGCCGGCCAGAATCGGACCGCCCTTCTCGGCGCGCGTGCCCACGTCCCGCGGCAGGGCGAGCAGTCGGCGCGCGACATCCAGCGTGATCTCGTCCGCAGCCATCGCCCGAGGCACCTAGACCCGAGTCGGCTTGGCTCCTCCGCCGCTATCTCCCTCCTGGACGTGGTGTCCTTTGGGCCCTCCGCGTAGCGTCACGGAGAGACCGGATCCAGGATCGGACCCCAGATGCTTGGGGACCGGTGTGGTCGAGCTCTTCGCCCTCCTCGCCGGCCGCAAGCCGGCGCCGAAAGCTGCACTCCGGGTGGCGCAACGGCGCGGGCGCGCACGAAGGACAAGCGCGGGTCGCATACCGCATTGCAGGGATGCTGCACCGAGGAGAAGCGCCCCTCCGTGATTTTCGGAAAGGCCTGCAATCCTGACGTCGCGCGGCGCGGTTCCGGCGGTCAGCCTGCTACCGCCGGAAAGCCACACGGTCCGGAAGCACAGGGAGACGGGCCGGGCGCGCAACGGGCGGGCGGCCGGCCGCGATAACGGGACGTCATGCTCTGCACAAACACTGCGGGCGCCAATGCGCCCAACCGCCAGAGTGCACGGTACATTCGTACTATTCCCCTCATTATTCACACAGCTTTCGTCAAACTTCCCCTAGAATTTCGGCGGTCGTGCTGCAGAACCGCAACGACAGAATCGCGGCACGATCACGCCGCTGAAAGGGAGGAACGTGTGTTGAGACGAACCTCGCACTCGATAGCAACCCGTTGTGCTTGTCGCCCTGCGTTCAATTCGAGATTGACTTCGCGACGGCATCTCGATGCACCGGATGTGGCCGGGAACCAAGCGGGCCCCATGTCTGGGCGCAACGAAACACCCTAGGAAATCGCCCCTTCGCGTGGAGGCCACCAGGTCGTGAAATTGGGGCGGAGTCACCACGAGCGCCGGTGGGGCGGCGGGCGATATCCGCTTCGCCGCTCAAGGAACCTGTGCATCACCTTGAGTGCCCTCCTCGTGCTGGCGCTCTCCCCGGCCTCCGGCGCCGTCAATGCCCAATCTCTCGACAGCCTGATCGAACGGCTCGACCGGCTCGAGCAGGAAAACAGACAGCTTCGCCGGGAAATCGACGAACTCAAGGCGGAACGGACCGCCGACCAAGAGGAGGGCACGAGATCGGCCGGCGAAGCGTCCCGAGCCGGGCCCGACGGATACGTCCGTGTCGACCCGGACTACGGCTATGCCACTCTCGATTCGACCACCCACATCAATCGCAAGCAGCGCCTGATACTCGACCGCAGGAGGCAGGGAACCCTCGCCCCCGACAGCGTGCACCTGCAAGGCGCGGTCACCGCTGTCGCCAGTTTTCAGACCAGCAACCGGACCGACAAGTTCGGTTACCTGATGCGTCATCCGACCGCCAGCAACCAGGTCGGCGACGAGGTGTCCGAAGCGACCATCCATTCGGCGCAGCTCGGTTTCACGGCCATGCTCGGCGACTGGGTCACCGGCCACGCGGTCATGTTGTTCGACCCGGAGCAAAGTTTCGGCGAGGGCACCAACACCGATCTCGAGCGCAATCAGGTCCAGGTCAGGCGTGCCTATGTCATGATCGGCAATCTGGATCGATCGCCGTTCTTTACCAGCCTCGGCAAATTGGCGGTTCCGTTCGGCCTGACGGATACCGTCAACCCCTTTACCGCCTCGACCGTCTGGCACGCATTCGGGGGGCTCGCCAACGGCGCGACCGTGGGCTACGCCGGCGAGGGTCTCGCCCTGACCGCGATGGCCATCCAGGGCGGCAGCCAGTTCCGCGCCGCGAACACGCCGGTTGAGGGGACCAACGTTCCGAGCAGAGTGAACAATTTCGCGCTGGACGCGAACTACACTCTTCCGTTGAGCCGCGACGGCGAGCTTCTTCTCGGCGGCTCTTACCTTCAAGGCTCCGCCTATTGCCAGGACTTCCCTGTCGCCCATTTCATGCCGTGCCGGGACAACAACCCCGCCGTAGACGTCTATGCCAAGCTCGTCCTCGCCGACTTCACGTTGAAGGGAGAGTTCGCAGAGACGATCGACGTGTGGCCGGGAACGTTCAATCCCGGCATACCGGAATTCGCGGCCAGCGAGGTAACGAGCTTCGATATCGGCGCCAAGTATCGGATGGTCTCCGGCTCCGGCCCGATCGACCTCTCGGCCGAGTTCAGCCGCTTCGAAGCCGGTCCGGACGGGGCGCCGTGGGAGCGTCAGGATCAGCTCGTCGTTGGTGCCGCCTGGTTCGTCCTGCCCAGCATAAAGCTCTTCGCAGAATTCATCCGCGTGGACGGCTTCGCGCCTCTCAACTTCATCAGCGGTGGCAGCATTCGGGACCACGAAGGCAACGTGATCCCGGATCGCACCATCAGCGACGCTTCCGCCCACTCGAACGTGTTCCTGGTGGGCATCAATGCAGCATTTTGAGACGTTAGCGAAGCTCGCGGTTAGAGAATTTCATGGTTGGTAACCCGACTGGAAGTTTGCACCGCGTGAGCGAAGCTGAATATCGACCACTCATTTCAGAGTATCTGCCAGCCAGCCGCAAAAGCGATGATGTGCTCTTCGGGCGCAGGCGGTTTATTGACTCGATTGTTGCTCAGCGCGCGCGTTCGGCGCCGATCGGCGCAGTGTTCCATTCTTGTTTTGCGTTGCGAGTGCTCAATAAGGCGCCCAACAAAACCCCGTAGCGCTTCATCATGAAAAATATAAGCACCCCGAAACCGCAAAGAAAGAGGGGTAGTGCGTTAGAGTTACCCCGATCAGGCACTAGGATAAGATGAGGTAAAGAATCAGAATTAGGGGTGGCAGCAAGCAAATACCAAATAATTTAGTGTTGATGGCCATGAGGTTTTTCCTCATTCTTTGTTGCCGCTCTCTGGCGGGCAGGGATGCCACTCCCTGCCCGCCGTTTCTGCCACAGGGGCCCCGTCGCGGTCAATGCACCCGGAATGAGATTTTGTAACGTATCGGAATTCTATGCATTTTTCAGTTACGTGATATCGAGGGCGCAAACGAAAGGACCGGCACACTGGACGTGTTGCTGTATCTCATCGCTATTGTCGCTGCCATCGCGGCCGTGTTCATGTTCTTTCGCGGCACCGCTCTATTATTCCATTGGGCATCCGAAGACAGTGGACCATTGGGTGCCATGGGATTGCTAACCATGTTCGTGTTTCTATTTCCACTCACGGCGTTCATTGCCATTTTTGTGGGGTTTCCGTCCCTAAGACGGCGAAGTTAAAAAGGGGGAACACTTGGAAGACGTCCCCTATCGAGGACTAGGATCGGATTATGATTATAACGACCCAGTACAAGTCTATGGCAAATTCTAATGGGTCTACACTGAGGAGCAGCCCGGAAAGTCTCACCGCCTTTCTGTGTCTGTGCTACCGGCAGGCTGGCACTCGGGATGCCAGCCCGCCGGCGATTCATTTAGTATTGGCTAGAGAGGGCAGTGCTGAATTTTGAAAACTGGCAGTTTAACTTTGTAGACTATAGACTGTAAAGTGAAAGTAACCAATGGAAAGGAAAATACATCATGAAAGGACCACAAGGACAGTGGCGACCAAACCATGAAATTGCCAGCGCTATTCACACTATGAAGATTGCCACCGGCGAGATCAGAGAGACACTTGCTGATGAACAAGTAGAGAAAGATTCTAAGAAGCAGGCCGAAAGTGCCAAGGAATAAGCGGGCGGGGTAAATACCCCGCCCTATCTAATTTAGATCAATCTGAAAAGTACGCCGGCAGCCGATCGCGTAACCGTTGTTCATCAGTCTGCCGTAGCAGTTCTAACGTGCGCTGAAAGATCGACGGTTCGTCGCCCGGTTGTTCAGCGTGATCGTCGTTGTCACGAATGGTGTCCGTGACATGAAGGTCTTCCACGGTATGGTTCCTTTCGAAGGTTATAGACACTGCCCCCAGTGTGCTCAACACACCGGGGCCATCCCCCTAGCACGATGAAATGGCGATTCAAATCACATTCTCGTGATTGCGCCAAAACGACTTTCGCCGTCGGTTCCCTTCCCGAGGAGGTCGCCAAAGTTCTAGCTTATGAAGATATGAATGAGCACTGCTAGCAGATTCGCTTCCGGTCGCGGTCGACGCTGTCTGTGACAGTCAGACGCAGGTTGGTACTGACCGTCCCCCACCGACTGGTCCACTTCGCATGACGATACGGGATGCGCGCGCCCGCGGATGTCGCCGTCCCGGTACGGACAGCTGCGGTCTGTATCACCACCACAAAGCGCGCCTTCACTAGCGAAACGGCAGCGCATAAAGGATGCCGCCGTCGCGGTGGAGGGCGCTGAGGCCGCGCGGCAGGCCGAGCGGGCTCCCGGAGCCCAGAGTCCTCTCGAAGATTTCTGCGTAGTTGCCGCCCGCCGCAATGGCGCGGACAGCCCACTGCCGATCGAGGTCCAGCATCGCGCCGAGGGAGCCTTCGGTTCCCAGCATCCGGTTAATTTCCGGACGGTCGGTTCCGTTGGCCATCTCGGCGACGTTCGCCCGGGTGACACCAAGATCTTCGGCCGCGATCAGCGCGTTCAGCACCCAGCGTGCGATGTCCGCCCACCGGTCGTCGCCCTGGCGCACCAGCGGCCCGAGCGGCTCCTTGGAGATGATCTCCGGAAACACCATGTGCGCCTCCGGATCGTCGAAAGTCGATTTCGTCGCAGCCAGGCCGGAAACGTCCGTCGTGTAGACGTCGCACCGCTCCGCCGCGTAGGCCGCGCGGGCCTCGGCGTTGGTCTCCAGCGGCACCGGCTCGTACGCGATCCTGTTGATGCGGAAGAAGTCCGCCAGGTTGAGTTCGGTCGTGGTGCCGGTCTGAATGCAGATCGAGGCGCCGTCGAGCTCCCTGGCGCTCTTCACGCCGAGCGACTTGCGGCCGATGAAGCCCTGGCCGTCGTAGTAGAAGATGCCGACGAAGGTGAACCCGAGGTCGACGTCGCGCGAGAAGGTCCACGTGGTGTTGCGCGACAGGACGTGGACCTCGCCGGACGCCAGTGCCGGGAAGCGTGTCTTGCCCGTCAGTGTGACGAAGGAGACCTTGTCGGGATCGCCCAGCACCGCCGCGGCCAGCGCCCGGCAATAGGCCGTCTCGAAGCCGGACCACCGCCCGGTCTCGTCGGTTTGCGAAAACCCCGGCAGGCCCGGATTGATGCCGCACCTGAGCCGGTCGTCGGCCCGCACGTCGTCGAGCGTCGCGGCCTGGGCGGGAAGCCAGGTTGCGATGGTCAGGACAGCGGCCAACACGCGGGTGACGGTCGCCATTCTTGAACTCAAGACCGTCCCCCGGCTCAGGCGGCAGATTGCAAGGCTAACTCGGCGCCGCAGCAACCCGCTCCCGCATCCCGTCTGCGTTGCCATCCTTTCGAGCCGCCGAAGCGCATGCGGAATGGTCCAGCCGCTGGGACAGCCTCCTCCGAGCCGCAGTGCAGGCTCCATGCGCCGACTGCCAAGCGGCTGCCATCCGCGGGTGCTGCCTGAGCACAACGCACGACTGCACGCCGAACACCGGGATATCGCATATCGCACCGCCCTTCCTAAGCCGCCCGCGATCCGGAACCGCTCCGCCGCCGAACCTCAGCGGGCAAAAAGAGTGCGCCTTCGGCGGCACGCTCTGAACCGTCGGCGATGCCGCGCCTCGCAATCTGCGAGGCCGATTCCCGCTCCGGAGGTGGAAACCCACCCTTTGCGCATGCGCTGCAACCACCGCCGCACACCAACCAACGGTCTGCAAGATTACGGATTATCGGGTGAAACGAGTGTGACTTATTGAGCGGATCACATGACTATTGAGCGATTTTATGGGGTCCGGACCGATGCTGGTGGTACGCCGCACCCCGCGCAAAGCCTGCCGATGGTCACCCTGAGGCATGCCTATCCCCGAGGTCACCGGCATGCCGCAAGACACTGCCGTGCCCGGCGCCCGACTCGGACCGGCCCCGCTCCCAGCAACGATACCGCCCGCAAACCTGTCCACCACGCCGTGACCACACTCGCGCCCGGGTCGCAGTCCTGAAGGTGCTGGCGGACGGGTCCCCGTGCCGCTTAGCGCGCCGGCGCGGCCTCTCCAGGCCGGGGTCTCCTCCGAGTCCATGCCGCTCGACGCCTGCGCGCGCCCCGCTCATGCCTTCCCCCCTGTACCTCTCACGACGCTTCAGCCGTTTTGGGGTGAAGACGTTGCTTAGCCATTTCCTCGACCTTCATCGCAGCAGGGCGGCGGGGCCACGGCCTCCGCGGGAGCGCGTAGCGCGGAGGGAAAGCCAGTGGCCAGGTGCAGTTCGCCAAAACTCCCTGCCATCGTGGAGATCCCGT
>MKWU01003407.1_pt1 | contig 21093 bp, 18 predicted proteins | sample 809101 | NCBI WGS metagenome assembly MKWU01 (sample SAMN05860141, study PRJNA318959) | sponge metagenome | host: Aplysina aerophoba | place: Slovenia: Piran, Adriatic Sea, Gulf of Piran | collected 2013-05-07 | reverse complement strand
TGGCGGCTGGACCGGCGCTGGGTATCGATGGAGCGACCACCGCCTGCGGCGCCTGGTTCCTGGCCGATGCGGTCGAGGCGTTCGCGGCGGGCGCGGCGGGGGGGGGGGGCGCGCCCCGCGGCGCCCGCGGCGCGGGGGCGGGGCGCGCGCCGGCCGCGGGGAGGGACGCCGGCGTGGCGGGAGCGAGCCGCGCGCTCCGTCCTTGACGGGCCGGCCGCCGTCGCATACGCTGCCGGCCACACAGTCGTGGCTGGATGCACGGGAAGTTCGGTGCGAAACCGACGCTGCCCTCGCAACTGTGAGCAGGTACGAAATCCGCAGCACGGCCACTGCCCGCTGAGGGTGGGAAGGCGCGGAGAGTAGGCGAAACCTGCGAGCCAGGAGACCGGTCCCGCCACGCCTCACGCAGCCTCCGATGGGGAGGCGAGGAGGTATCGTGGACGACCGGCGCTTCCCTGCCCCCCCGATCCGGAACGCATCCTCGCTCTGACGCGGCTGGCACGCAATGAGCGACCGCGCGCTCCTGGCGGCGCTGGCCGCGGCCGGTCTGGCTGCGATTGCCGCCGCGTGTCTCCTCGGTTCCACGCCGCTCGGCATGGACCGGGTCCTGGCCGCCCTCGTCGGCGGCGCATCGCCGGGGGACCGGATCGTCGTCTGGGAGATCCGCCTGCCGCGCGGCCTTGCCGCGTTCACCGCCGGCGCCGCCCTCGGCGCGTCCGGGGCGGCGCTCCAGGGCCTGCTGCGGAATCCGCTCGCCGAGCCGGGGGTGCTCGGAGTCTCCGCCACCGCTTCGCTGGCCGCCACCGGGGTCATCTACTACGGCCTCGTGGGCGCGAGCGCGTTCCTGATGCCCGTGGCGGCAATCGCAGGCGCGCTGGCCGCCACCGCGTTGCTGGCGGCAGCGGCGGTGCGGGTCGGCTCGGTGGTGACGCTCATCCTCGTCGGCGTCGGTCTGTCGAGCTTCGCCGGCGCGATGATGGCGCTGCTGTTGAACCTGGCTCCCAATCCGTTCTCGCTCGCCGACATGCTGAACTGGACGCTCGGGACGGTAGCCAACCGGAGCCTCGACGACCTCCTGCTGGCGGCGCCGTTCCTCGGTGCGGGAGTCGCCCTGCTGGCGGCGGCGCGGCGCAGTCTCTCCGCGCTGACGCTCGGCGAGGAGGCCGCGGCGGGCGTCGGCGTCGACCTCGGCCGCGCGCGGCGGCTCGTCGTCGTCGGCGCGGGGCTCGCCACGGGCGCCTCGGTGTCGATCGCCGGCGCGATCGGGTTCGTCGGCATCGTCGCTCCGCACCTGGTTCGCCCGCTCGTGGCCCACGATCCGGCGCGGACCCTCGCTCCGTCGGCCCTGTTGGCCGGCGTCATCCTGGTCGTGGCCGACGTCGGGGTGCGTTTGGCTCCGACCGACACGGAGCTCCGCTTGGGCGTGGTGGCCGCGTTGATCGGAGCGCCCGTCTTCGCCTGGATTGCGGCCCGCCGGCGGAGGGCGCATGTCTGACCTCGCTCTCGACCGCTTGTGCGTGACGCTCGACGGCCGGGTCGTGGTGCGCGAGGCCTCGCTGCGTCTCGCGCGGGGCGAGCTGGTGGTGCTGCTCGGAGCAAACGGGGCCGGCAAGACGACGCTGTTGCGCGGCGCCCTCGGCCTCGCGCCGCGCGCGGGGGGCGCGGTGAGCGCCGGGGGTGACGACCCGGCGCGTCTCGCGCCCGGCGAGCGGGCGCGTCGCGTCGCCTACCTGCCGCAGGCGCGCCCCCTGGCGTGGCCGTTGCGGGTGCGCGACGTCGTGGCTCTCGGTCGGTTCGCCCACGGGGCGACGCTCGGCCGGCTGGGCGAGGCGGATGCCGCGGCCGTCTCGCGGGCGCTGGCGGCCTGTCGTCTTGACGCGCTCGCGGACCGCCCCTGCACGACGGTCTCCGGCGGCGAGCTCGCGCGCACGCACGTGGCGCGGGCGATGGCGGCGGAGGCTTCGTTCCTGCTGGCCGACGAGCCGACGGCGGCGCTCGACCCCCTGCACCAGCACCAGGTCATGCGCCTCCTCCGCGCCTATGCCGACGCCGGCCGCGGCGTGCTCGTTGTGATGCACGACGCGGCGCTGGCCGCGCGGACCGCCGACCGGCTGATCTGGATGGCCGGGGGCCGGCTCGTGGCGGACGGCCCCCCGGAGTCGACGCTGACCGCCGAGCGGCTTGCCGACGTCTACGGCGTCCGGGCCTCGGTCCGACGCATCGCGGAGGACTGGCTGGTCACGGTCGAGGGGGTCGCGTGAGGCGGGGCGTGCTGATGGTCCAGGCCACCGGCTCGCACGCGGGCAAGTCGACCGTGGTGGCGGGGCTCTGCCGGCTGGCCCGGCGCCGGGGCCTCGCGGTCGCGCCGTTCAAGCCGCAGAACATGTCGAACAACGCCGCGGCATGCCCCGGCGGCGGGGAGATCGGCCGCGCACAGGCCCTCCAGGCCCGGGCCGCCGGGCTATCTCCCTCGGTCGACATGAATCCGGTTCTGCTGAAGCCCGAATCGGACGGCGCCGCGCAGGTGGTGGTGCAGGGAAGGGTGGCCGCCACCTGGCCCGCGGGGGCCTTCCTCGACCGCCGGGAGGATCTCCTCCCTCCCGTCCTCGACAGCTTCGAGCGGCTCGCCGCCCGCTCCGATCTGGTCGTGGTCGAGGGCGCAGGCAGCCCCGCCGAGACCAATCTGCGCCGGAACGACATCGCCAACATGGGCTTCGCGCGCCGGGTCGACGCGCCGGTCTGCCTGCTCGCGGACATCGATCGGGGCGGCGCCATCGCCGCTCTCGTCGGCACGCGCGTCGTGCTCGACCCGGCCGACGCGGCGCTCGTCACGAGCTTCGCCATCAACCGCTTCCGGGGCGACCGCACCCGCTTCGCCGACGGCGTGCGCGAGATCGAGCGGCGCACGGGCTGGCCCTGCCGCGGCGTCGTGCCGTGGCTCCACGCGGCGCGGCGGCTGCCTGCGGAGGACTCGGTGGGCCTTGATGGGGAAGCCAAGAAAGCCGAGCGAGCCGAGCGAGCCGAGCGAGCCGACCGCGTCGGGCACGGCGCGCTCGGCCGCTCCGACCGCGGCCGCGTGAAGGTCGTGGTGCCGCTGCTGCCGCGCATCGCGAACGCCGACGACTTCGATCCCTTGCGGATGGAGCCGGCCGTCGACCTCGTGATGGCCTCCCTCGCCCGCCCCTTGCCGCGTGACGCGGACGTGGTGGTGCTGCCGGGCACGAAATCGACGCTCGACGACCTGGCCTGCATCCGGGCCCACGGTTGGGACCATGACATCCTGGCGCACGCGCGCGCGGGCGGCCGCGTCCTGGGCCTGTGCGGCGGCTACCAGATGCTCGGCCGCCGCGTGCGCGACGTCGCGGGCGCCGACGGCTCCACCGGCGACGCGCCCGGCCTCGGGCTGCTGGACGTAGGGACCGAGATGGAGCCGGGGAAGGCGGTCCGTCCTGTCGCCGGGACCTGCGCTCGCAGCGGGGTGGCGCTCTCCGGCTACGAGATCCACACCGGCCGGACCGCCGGTCCGGACGCCGCCGCACGCCCCTTCGCACACCTGGAGCGAGGCCCCGACGGCGCCGTCAGCGTCGACGGTCGGGTGGAGGGGACATACGTGCACGGGTTGTTCCACGAGGACGGGTTCCGCGCGTGCTGGCTCGAGCGCGTGCGCGCCGGTTCGTCATCGAGCCTCGCCTGGGAGGCGGCGCTCGACCGCGCCATCGACGACCTGGCCGACGGCCTCGAGGCCGCGCTCGACGTCGACGCGCTGCTCGCGGACGCGGGGCTCCGCGGCCGGGCGTCGCCGCGGGTCAGTACTCCAGGCCGGGCTGCGCCTTGATCCCCTTCTGGAACGGGTGCTTCACCTCGCGCATCTCGGTCACGAGGTCGGCGAACTCCACCAGCGCCTCCGGCGCATTGCGCCCGGTGATGATCACGTGCAGCATGTGCGGCTTCGCGCGCAGGGTCTCGAGGACTTCCTCCACCGGGATCCAGCCGTAGTGCAGCGGGTAGGTGAACTCGTCGAGCACGATCACGTCGTGCTCGTCCGCCAGGATCGACTCCCGGCAGTGGCCCCACTGCTCGCGCGCCAGCGCCCGGGTCCGGTCCATGTCCTTCGACAGCCACGTGAAGCCGTCTCCGAGGGCCGACCAGGGGATCTCGAGCTTCTCGGCCGCGCGGCTCTCGCCGAACCGCGAACCCGTGTGCTTGAGGAACTGGAAGACCCGCACCCGCATGCCGCGGCCCCAGGCCCGGAACAGCACGCCGAGGGCTGCGGTCGTCTTCCCCTTGCCGTTCCCGGTGTTGACGACGACGAGTCCCTTGCGCTCCTTGGCCATGATGTTCGCTGCCACTCCCGCCGCCCCGCGCAATCGGCCAGGTTCCCGCCGCTTGCCCGAGCGCCTACCGTTCCCCGAGCGCCTACCGCGGCCCGACCGCCGCCTCGATGGCCTCCGCGAGCCCGCAGGCGTCGTGGGTCGCCGTCACCGGCCAGCCGCGCGCCTTGAGCTCGGCCACGGCGTTCCCCATGACCACCGGCCGCCCCGCGAACTCCAGCATCTCCAGGTCGTTGAGATTGTCGCCGACCGCCATCACCTCCGCCGGGTCGAAGCCCAGGCGGCGGGCCCAGTCCCCGAGCGCCGCGCCCTTCGAACAGCCGCCGGCGATGATGTCCAGGAGCGAGAAGTCGCGCGCGGCGTACTCGGTCAGCATCGGCGTGATCCGCCCGGCCTGCGGAAGGCCCGCCACGGCGTCGTGCAGGGTCCGCATCCGGGCGACGCTGCCGGTGAAGCCGACCTGGACCGGGTCGTCGGTCAAGGCCGTCTCGATGCGTTCCGCCCGCGTCATGTAGGCGCGGTTTCGCTCGTAGTACCACGCCCGGTTCGGAGTGCTCCAGTCGATCCCCTCGTAGACGTACTGGCGTGCGTCCGGCCGGTCGAAGATTATCGCGACGCCCGCGTGCCGCGGGCGCAGCGCCGCCACGATGGCCCGGGCGGTGGAGCGCGGCAGGAGCCGGCGCGCGAGGGTGGCGCCGTCGGTCCCCTTGGTCAGCGCCCCGTTGCTGACGATCAGCGTCCCGTCGGCGGCCGGGGTGCGGTCTCCTGCTCCGGCCGTGGGGTCCGGGTCGGAACCGTCCGGAGGGCGGGGTACCGGGTTGGGGGCGGGTAGGCCGTGCAGCTCGCGGGCGATCGGCATGGCGTGGTGGTAGGCCCTGCCGGTGACCAGCACGACGTGGATGCCGCGGTCGACGGCGGCCCGGACCGCGCGCCGGTTGCGCTCGGGCAGCCGACTGCGGCCGTCGAGGAGCGTGCCGTCGATGTCGATGCCGATCAGGCGGATGGGGGCATCGGGCGGGGCGGGCCCCGGCCCGCGGAGCGTAACGGTCATGGCGTGCGGATCGGCGTGACGGCCGCAGCCTTCACTGCGGGGCCGGCTTCCGCGCGTACTTCGCCTCGACGTAATCGTCGATGAGGCGGCGGAACGCCTCGGAGAGCTCGTCGTACGAGCCGCGCAGGGTGGTCGCGTGCCGTCCGTCGACGTAGACCGGGCAGGTCGGCTCCTCGCCGGTTCCGGGCAGGCTGATGCCGATGTTCGCCGCCTTCGACTCTCCCGGGCCGTTCACCACGCAGCCCATGACGGCGACGGTCATCTCCTCGACGCCGTCGTAGGCCGTCTTCCACTGCGGCATCATGCCGCGCACGTAGCCCTGGATCCGCTCGGCGAGCTCCTGGAAGGTGCTGCTCGTCGTCCGCCCGCAGCCGGGACACGCGGTCACGCTCGGCGCGAACGATCGCAGCCCGAGCGCCTGCAGCAGCTCGCACGCGGCGTAGACCTCCTCGCGGCGGTCCCCGTTGGGCGGCGGGGTCAGCGAGACGCGGATCGTGTCGCCGATCCCGTCGTGCAGCAGGATGCCCATCGCGGAGGCCGACCAGACGAGCCCCTTGGTGCCCATGCCCGCCTCGGTGAGCCCGAGGTGCAACGGCTGCGTGGTCTGGCGGGCGAGCGCGCGGTAGACCGCGACGAGATCCCCCGGCCGCGACACCTTCGTGGAGATGATGATCTGGTGCTCCCCGAGGCCGCTCTCGAGGGCGAGCGCGGTCGACTCGACGGCCGAGATGACCATGCACTCGTTGATGATCTCCTCCGACGTCAGGCCGAGGTCCCGGTCCGTGTTGGCCTGCATGCGGGCCATGACGAGCTCCTGGTTCAGGGAGCCGCCGTTGACGCCGATGCGGACGGGCTTGCCGTGGTCGGCGGCGACCCGGCAGATGGTCTGGAACTGCTCGTCCCGGCGCCGGCCCGTCCCGACGTTGCCGGGGTTGATGCGGTACTTGTCGAGCGCCGCGGCGCAGGCGGGGTGGCGGGTGAGCAGCAGGTGGCCGTTGTAGTGGAAGTCCCCGATGAGCGGCGCCGCACAGCCGGCGTCGAGCATGCGGCGCTTGATCTCGGGCACCGCGCGCGCCGCGTCGTCCTGGTTGACGGTGACGCGGACCAGCTCCGATCCGGCCTCCGCGAGCTCGATGCACTGCGCGGCGGTCCCCTCCGCGTCGGCGGTGTCGGTGAGCGTCATCGACTGCACCGCCACGGGGGCGCCGCCGCCGATCTCGAGTCCCCCGACCGGGACGCCCGTCGTGCGGTGCCTGCGCGTCACCTGCATGGGGCTACGAGTCTGCGCCGCGGGGTGGGCGACGCGGGAGTCCGCGCCCGCGCAGGCTCCCGACGCGCCCGTCAGGGCGCGCGAGTTCGCGGAGCGCCGCGCCGGCGGCGCGGACCGTCCGGTCGACGTCGCGCTCGGTGTGCGCGGCGGACAGGAACCACCCCTCGAACTGTGACGGGGGTGGATAGATGCCGCGGTCGAGGAGGCCGTGGAAGAACGCCGCGTACGCGGCCGTGTCCGCGGCCGTCGCAGACGCGTAGTCGGTTACCGGTCCCGCATGGAAGAACGGCGTGAGGACCGAGCCGGCGACGTTGACGGTCAGCGGCACGCCGGCCGCGCCGGCCGCCTCGCGCAGGCCGTCCGCGAGGCGCGCGCCGAGCGCGGCGAGCCGGCGGTAGAGCGGCGCCGTGAGGTTCGACAGCGCCCAGATGCCCGCCGTCATCGCCAGCGGGTTGCCGGAGAGCGTGCCCGCCTGGTCGACCGGACCGGCGGGCCGGCCGTCCGCCCCGACGGGGAGTCCGCCGCCGATGATCTTGCCGAGGCACGTCAGATCGGGCCGCACCCCGTATGCGGCCTGGGCGCCCCCCTTCGCCGTGCGGAAGCCGGAGATGACCTCGTCGAAGATCAGCAGCGCCCCGTGCTCGTCGCACGCCGCCCGCAGCCCCGGCAGGAACCCCTCGGCGGGGGGGACGACGCCCATATTGCCGGCGACCGGCTCGACGATGACCGCCGCGACGCGATCGCGGTGGGCGCGGAGGAGCTTCGGGACCGATGCGGGGTCGTTGTAGTTCGCGATCAGGGTGTCCGCCGCCGTTCCCTTGGGGACGCCGGGGCTGGTCGGGACCCCGAGGGTGGTTGCCCCCGAGCCGGCCTGCACCAGGAACGCGTCGCCGTGGCCGTGGTAGCAGCCGGCGAACTTGACGATCCGCTCCCGCCCCGTTGCGGCCCGCGCCAGCCGCACGGCGCTCATGGTCGCCTCGGTACCCGAGTTCACGAACCGGACCCGCTCGATCGACGGCACCAGCCGGCGGACGAGGGCCCCGAGCTCGACCTCCAGGGCGGTCGGCGCGCCGAAGCTCGTGCCGCGCCGGGCGGCCCGCGCCAGCGCGGTGCCGAGCTCCCGCGGCGCGTGTCCGTGAATCAGCGGACCCCACGACATGACGTAGTCGATGTAGCTCCGGCCGTCCACGTCGTACAGCCGGGCGCCCCGTGCGCGGTCGATGAACGGCGGCTTGCCGCCGACCGCCCCGAACGCGCGGACGGGGCTGTCGACGCCGCCGGGAAGCACCTGGCAGGCGCGCGTGAAGAGACGGGCGGAGCTCCGGGAGGGTGACGCCATCGGTTGGCCGCTGCACCATACCACGGGCCGCCGGGGGCGTGACCCGGGCCGCCTGCGATAATGCGCGCCGGAACTGCGGCCATGCAGGAGCCTTGCGACGTCTGCGGCGCGCGGGATCGGATGACCCCCCGCATCGAGGTCGGCCTGGTCGGGCTCGGCCCGGTATGGATCCACCGCTGTGCCGGCTGCGGGTTCCGGCAGGTCCGCCCCCGGCCGCGCTCCGCCGACCTGGCCGTGCTCTACGGTGAGGACTACTTCGACCCCGACGCTCCGTCCGGCTTCCGGGAGTACGCCGCGCAGCGGCAGCGCTACGAGCGGGAGGCGTACTTCCTCGCCCGCACGCTGCGGCGCATGGGACGGCGCGGCCGGCTGCTGGAGGTGGGCAGCGGGCTCGGTTTCCTCCTCGACGCGCTGGCCCGCGCGACCGATTGGGAGGTCGAGGGCGTCGAGCTGTCGCCGTTCGGCGCCCGTTACGCGCGCGAGCGTTTCGGGCTGACGGTTCGCCACGGGACGCTGGAGGAGTCGCGCCTGCCTGCCGATCGCTTCGACTTCGTGATCCAGAAGGACCTGCTCGAGCACGTCAGCCATCCGCGGCGCCACCTCGACGAGACCCGGCGCGTGATGCGCCTGGGCGCGCGGCTGTGGCTGATCACACCCAACGGCGAGGCGGACGTGCGTCCGCTCGCCGCGGCGTCCGGCCCCGGCGCCGATGCCCTGCCCGTGCTCGACCAGGGCCATCTGTCGTTCTTCACCAAGCCGCAGTTGCTGCGCCTCGCCGCCGGCGCAGGGTTCCGGTGCGTCCGGCTGCGGGCGATCGGCGCCCGCCGCGGACTGCGCGCGCTCGGCTATCTACCGGGCGGACGCGCGCGTCCGCCGCTGATGACGCGGCGCGAGCTCGCGGCGACGGTTCGGGAGGCAGCGGGGGGCGGCGGCGTTGCGGGGGACGATGCCTACCGGGCGCTGGCGGAGGTGCTCGATCGGGAGACGGCGCTGCGCCACCGCCGCGTGCGCGGCTGGTCGCTGTACTACCGCTACCGGCGCTGGATGAAGGGCATCGACGCGCTGGCCGCATCGCTGACGGCGGGCCGAGACTTCGACCTCCTGCTCGAGAAGGTATGATGGCCGGGTCCCGAAACGAGCGCGGTGCGTCGATGGCGGGGGCGTAGCGACAGCCGCCTCGAGCCGGTGCGGAGGAGGTACGAATCGCCATGGTCAGGTCGAAGCGAGACGCGGGTGGTGGGCGGCGGTCGGTGGGAGGGCGTGTCGCCGCGGCGGTGGCCGCCGCTGCGTTGTTCCTGCCGGTGGCGGGGGCGCTGGCCGGAGAACGGCAGGAGGGCCGGTCGGTGTCGGACGGCGTCTATTCGGCGGAACAGGCCGGCCGCGGGCGCCGGGAGTACATCCAGCACTGCGCGACCTGCCACTCGACCAACCTTCGCGGCGGCGAGATGGCCCCGGGGCTCGTCGGCGACACGTTCCTCGGCGGCTGGTCGGGCCAGACGCTCTGGTCGCTGTTCGACTTCAGCCTGGCGACGATGCCCCAGGACAACCCCGGGAGCACGAGCCCGGAAGCGATGAACGCCATCCTGGCCTACATGCTGAGGGAGAACGACTTCCCGGCCGGCTCCGAGCCGCTCGCGCTCGACCCCGCCGCAGACGGCGACCCGATCACCATCGACTGACGGCAGGGCCCCGCCCGGAGCTGTGCTCAGCGTGCGAGGACTCGCGCCGCGTCGCGGGCGTAGTAAGTAATCAGGATGTCGGCGCCGGCGCGCGCGATCGCCGTCAGCGCTTCCATCATCGCCCGCTCCTCGTCGATCCAGCCGTTCCGGGCCGCCGCCTTGAGCATCGCGTACTCCCCGCTGACGTGGTAGGCGGCGGTCGGGTAGCCGAACTCCTGCTTCACCCGCGAGATCACGTCGAGGTAGTGCAGGGCCGGCTTGACCATCACGACGTCGGCGCCTTCCTCGATGTCGAGCGCCACCTCGCGCAGCGCCTCCTCCACGTTGGCCGGGTCCATCTGGTGGGTCCGGCGGTCGCCGAACGCCGGCGTCGAAGCGGCCGCGTCCCGGAACGGGCCGTAGTAGGCGGAGCAGTACTTCGCGGCGTACGCCATGATGGCGACGTCCTCGAACCCGCCCTCGTCGAGCGCTTCGCGGATGGCGCCGACGCGCCCGTCCATCATGTCCGACGGCGCGACGACGTCCGCCCCCGCCTCCGCGTGCGAAACCGCGGCCCGCGCCAGGTGCTCCACCGTCTCGTCGTTCACGATGTCGTCGCCCGCGATGATGCCGCAGTGACCGTGGGAGGTGTACTCGCAGAGGCAGACGTCGGTGATCACCAGCACGTCGGGCGTCGCCCGCTTCAGCGCCCGGATCGCTCTCTGCACGGGCGCCTGCGGATCGGCCGCCGCGCTGCCCTCGGCGTCCTTCGCCTCGGGCAGCCCGAAGAGCAGGACCGCGCGCACGCCGTCGTCGCGCGCCGCCGTCGCCTCGTCGACCGCCTCGTCGACCGAGAGCTGGCAGACGCCGGGCATCGACGGCACCTCGCGCCGCACCCCCTCGCCGGCCTGCACGAACAGGGGCAGGACCAGCGAGTCGGCGGAGACGCGGGTCTCGCGGACGAGGCCGCGGATGGCCGGCGACCGGCGCAGGCGGCGCAGGCGCCGGGTGAGGTCCAGGCCGGGTGCCGAACGGTCCCGCCCGGGCGCGAAGCGGGTCTCCCCATGCTCGGTCGCTGTCGTCGTCACGATCGCCTCCCTCAAGCGCCGGGCGGCGCGGGCCACGCGGCCCCACCCCGGCGCGCTTCCAGTCTACGGTCTGGGCCGGCCCGGGCGGGGAGTAGAATCGAAACAGGCCGCCCGGCGACGTCCGAAACCCGCCGCCGGCCTGGACGCCCGCGTGAACGAGCCCCCGTACTACGCCCGCCTCGCCCGGATCCGGGAGGCCTTCCCGGTCCCCGTCTCGGACCGGATGCACGACGCGTACTTCGTCTTCTCCATCCTGCGGGCCCTCGATCAGGTCGACGACATGAAGTCGGAGGTCCCGCTGCTGGGGCAGCCGCAGGCGATCGACTACGCGGCCGCGGAACGGACGACGCTGCCCGAGGAGGGGCGGACCGTGGAGGAGGTCGCGGGCCTGCTGGTCGGCGCGCTCGAGGGGATGCCGATCTGGGGGCATCCGCGGACGCAGATCAACGTCGTCCCGCCGTCGTCCATTCCCAGCATCATCGGCTCGCTGCTGCCGGCCATCTACAACCCGAACCTCGTCTCCGACGACACGTCGTACGGGGTGGCGCTGAAGGAGGCCGCGGTCTCGGCGATGACGGCGCGCCTCGTCGGCTACGACCCCGCGCGGTCGGCCGGCGTGTTCACGTTCGGCGGCACGGGCACGACGCTCTACGGTGCCAAGCTGGGTATCGAGAAGGCGTTCCCGGACGCGATGGATACCGGCCTGCGAGGAGGCGGGGCCATCCTGGCCTCGGCGCAGAGCCACTACTGCCGCCTGAACGTGGCCGGCTGGCTGGGTCTCGGCGAGCGGAACGTCGTGCAGGTGCCGACGCACCTGCAGAACGACATCCGCATCGATCGGCTCGAGGACGCGGCGCGCGCCGCGATCGAGGAGGGCCGGCGCATCGTGGCGCTCGTGGCGACGATGGGAACGACCGACGCGTTCGGCGTCGACGACCTCGACGCGGTGGTGGACCTCCGCGATCGGCTGGTCGAGGAGCACCGGCTCGACTACCGCCCGCACGTCCACGCCGACGCGGTCATCGGATGGGCGTGGTCCGTGTTCAACGACTACGACTTCGAGACCAATCCGCTCGGCTTCCGCCCGCGCACCGTGCGCGCGCTGGCATCGGCGCGCCGGCGCATCGCCGGCCTCCACCGGGCGGACTCGATCGGGATCGACTTTCACAAGACCGGCTTCGCGCCCTACGTGTCGAGCCTGTTCCTCGTCCGCGAACGCTCCGATCTCGAGCTGCTCGTCCGCGGCCGGGACGAGATGCCGTACCTGTTCCAGAGCGGGGAGCGACACCCGGGCGTCTACACGCTGGAGACCTCGCGGAGCGGCGGGGGGGTGCTCGCCGCCTACGGCAGCCTGCTGCTCCTGGGGCGGGTCGGGCTGCAGGTGGTGCTCGGACACCTCGTGGAGAATGCCGAGTCGCTGCGCGAGCACCTCGAGGGGCACCAGTCGACGGTGGTGCTCAACGACGAGGGCGTCGGCACGGTGACCGTGTTCCGGGTCTACCCGGACGGCGTCGACACCTGGAGCATCAAGGAGCGGGAGCGCACCGACCCCGGGGCGCGCGAGGAGCTCCTGCGCCACAACGAGTACAACCGGCGCCTCTTCCGGTACCTGTACGATCGGGCGATGCGCGGCGAGGGCGTGCACATCTCGATGACCGACTGCTATCGGGAGACCGACTACGGCGAGCCGATGGTCGGCCTGAAGAGCTTCATTCTGTCTCCGTTCATCGACGAGCAGAACGTCCGCCACCTGGTCGACGACGTCCTGGCCGCCCGCGGCGCGATCCGCGACGACGGCGACTCCTGATAGAGTCCCGGGGACGGTCGTGCGTTCTTGCGGGAGGAGTTCGAGCATGCGCGTGAAGATGGGTGCGGGGGCGGTCGCGCTGCTGGTCCTGGGGTCCGCCGGGGCGGCGCTCGGCGCCGGGGCGGCGCAGGAGGCGGAGGTCGTCTTCACGAGGGACGTGGCGCCCATATTGCAGCGGTCGTGCCAGGTGTGCCACCGGCCGAACAACATGGCGCCGATGTCCCTCATGACCTACGAGGAGACGCGCCCCTGGGCCCGCTCGATCCGCAACAAGGTGGTCGCCCGCGAGATGCCGCCGTGGCACATCGACCGGAAGGTCGGCGTGCAGCGCTTCAAGGACGACCGCTCGCTGACCGACGCCGAGGTCGACACCATCGCCCGCTGGGTGGACGCCGGCGCGCCGCGCGGGAACCCGGCCGACCTGCCGCCGCCGGTGGCGTTCCAGGACTTCGGCGCCTGGACCATCGAGCCGGACGTCGTCGTCACGTCGCCGCCGCATGCCGTCCCGGCCGAGGCGGGGGACTGGTGGGGCGACTACATCGTTCCCTCGGGCGTCGGCGACGACCGCTACATCCAGGCGATCCAGACCCGCGCCGGCGACCTCCGCGTGGTGCACCACGCCCTGACGTACGCGGTCACGGACCCCGATCCGGCGCCCGACGACGCCTCGAACGACTTCTTCCTGAACGAGTACGCGGTGGGCAAGAACGCGGACTCGTATCCGGAGGGGACCGGGAAGCTCTTCCCGGCCAACGCGCAGGTCCGCTTCAGCTTCCACTACCACTCGGTGGGCGAGGAGGTGGTCGACCGGACCGAGCTGGGCCTCAAGTTCCACCCGCGGGGGGAGGAGCCGGAGCACGTCCTCTGGTCCCGGCAGCTCGGACTCGCCGGCGAGCTCGACATTCCCGCGGGCCAGATCACGCGCCACGACGGCTACCAGAAGATGTACCTGCCCGGGAAGCTGACCGCCTTCCAGCCGCACATGCACTTCCTGGGGACCCGGCAGTGCCTGGAGCTGATCTATCCCGACGCCAGCACCGAGATGGTGAGCTGCGCCAACTTCGACTTCAACTGGCACATCGTCTACAACTACGCGGACGACGCACAGCCGATATACCCGGCCGGCACCACGCTGCACGTGATCAGCTACCACGACAACACGGCGGCCAACCGCGGCAACCACGACCCGCGGAACTGGGCGGGAAGCGGCAACCGCACGATCGACGAGATGGCGTTCGGGTGGATCAGCTGGTACGACCTGACCGCAGCCGAGTACTCCGCGGAGCTCGACGCGCGCCGGAAGGCGCGCCGCGGCGCCAACTGACGGTGGGGAGCGTGCTGGGGGCGGCGCGGCGAGAGGTCCGGTGGGCGGTGGTCGTGGTCGCGGTCGCGGTGGCGGTCGCAAGCGGCCGGCCGGTCCGGGCGCAGGTGGATCGGCGGGACGTCCCGGTCGCGGCGCAGCCGCAGCAGCGCTTCGACACCGGGCAGGACGTGCAGCCGATCTACGAGGGGTGGCGGCGGCGCCCGGACGGCGGCATCACGCTGCACTTCGGCTACCTCAACCGGAACTACCGGGAGCGGCCGAGCGTGCCGGTCGGGCGGGACAACTTCTTCGCCCCGGGCGACCCGGACCGGGGACAGCCGGCGTACTTCCATCCCCGCACCCACCGCTTCGAGTTCTCGGTGGACGTGCCCGGCGACATGGGGAGGTCGTTCGAGGACGGGCTCGTCTGGACGGTGCGCCACAACGGCAGCGAGCAGCAGGCGATCGGCTGGCTGCAGCCGGAATGGGAGATCGACCAGGACACCATCATCCGCAACACCGGGCTCGGGTTCGGACGGCCGAAGGACGAGTGGTACGCCAACCGCCCGCCGCGGGTCGCGGTCGTCGCGTCGCACGATGCGGTGGCGGTCGGCGAGCCGCTCCTGCTGACCGCGAGTCTCGAGGACGATCCGCTCCCCACCGCGCTCCCGCTCCGTCCGCCATCCCGGGCCGCCTCGCGCCCCGGCGTGCCCGCGCTGACGCCGCCCGACGGGGCCCCGGAGGTTCCGGACAACATTCCGTGGTACGTCCGCCCGCGGCCGCCGCGGAACGGCCTCTCCGTGCACTGGATCGTCTACCGAGGGCCTGCCGGCGCCGCGATCGCGCCCCCGGACTACCAGCGCTCGGTGCCGGAACGGGAGGCGGAGCCGACCGGCACCCAGGCGCGGCGCTATCCCGCGGCCGGCCCGCGGAGCTCCGTCTCGACCGCGACCGCCGGGGACGGTTGGACGTCGGCGACGTTCGAGACCACGGTCACCTTCCGGCGGCCCGGCACCTACGTCCTGCGCGCCCACGGAAGCGACGGCATGCGCATCTCGTTCGCGGACGTCGCGGTCGCCGTCACCGAGCCGTGAGGCTGGCCCAACCCTCGTCGCCTGGCGGCTCCGCCCGGTGTCCAACCAACCTTCAGGAGTCGGCGCCGTTCTACGGCGCGGACTCCTAGCAGGTTCCGACCCCCTGGATCTCGTCGTGCAGCGTCTGCAGGGCGTCCCGGGGGCCGGACCGCAGGGTTAGCGCTCCCGATACCGCCTCCCAGCGGCGCACGGTTGCCGCGGAGACCCGCAGGAGCTCGGCGAACTCGGCCACCGAGAAGCCGCTGGTGCGCCGAAGCTGGCGGATCAGGTCTCCGGTGGGGCGAAATCCCGCCTCGTCCCGATTCACCGCAGGGCCATGATCGGGACGTGCTGCGGCCGAGTCCGGCGGCGCCGAGTCCGGCGGCGCCGAGTCCTCGGGGGCCGGATTCGCGGAGCCCTGGTCCGCGGATGCCGGATTCGCGGGGCCCTGGTCCGTGGATGCCGGATTCGCGGGAGGGCGGCCTGCCGCGGCGCCGGCCGGGGGCGCGCGGGCCGGCCCCACGGCGGCTCGGCCGGGGGCCGCGCGGTCGGCCGCCGGCCCGGTTGCGATCAGATCGGTCTCGTCCACGCCGCGCAGCCGAAACAGGAGCTCCGGCGCGGCGTCGAGACGGAGGCCGACACCGTAGAGGGCCGCCGCCGCGTGCCGGCACAGGGCGGTGCCGTCGGTACAGCCACAATGGGGGTCGATCTCCTCCCGCCTCGGCAGGAGGCCGCGGTCGGGATCGGCAACCGCCTCGATGGCGCCGTTCGGCAGCGTACCCCGCAGCAGGTCCGGAAGGGACCCGACCCGACCCGCGCACGCCCGCACGACGGCCTGCCAGGCGGTCGGCTCTGTTGTCCGCATGCGAACGACGACGCGGTACAGCGCAGAGCCGGCAACCATCGCCTCGACGACGCCGGGCCGAATCTCGAGGTGACAGACGGCACCGTTCCGCACGAGGGCGCGGCCCAGCGGCAGCCGATCCTCGCGGCCGGCGAACGAATCCAGGTGATCGAACCAGCGCCGGCCCCAGAAGCGCCGGGCGACGGTCTGTCCCGTGGTCTCGATCGGCTGCACGTGAACGCCGCGCTCGCGAAGCCGGAGCATCTCCGGCAGGGCCCTGGCGCGGCGGGCGCCGATCGAGAGGTACCGTGGATACCAATGCACTTTCCGTCCTCTGCCTTCTTCCCGCTCCGCCGCTCCGGCGGTCGCGATTGTTGCGGTCGCGGTGCGATTCGGTCGCCATGCACGGACCGTACCGCCGATTGGATGCGACGACTCCGGATCAGGGCGTCCGGGAGTCGAAGTGCGTGGCGATCGCTTCCGCCAGCGCGGGCACCGTGTAGGTCGACGGGACGATGGCCGTGGCGATTCCCGCCCGTCGTGCGGCGTCGGCGGTGACCGGACCGATGGAGGCCACGACAACGTCCGCAAGGAGTTCCGCCGCGGGCCCGGGCCCGATGCGGGTGACGAGATTGTGCACCGTGGACGCGCTCGTGAACGTGACGACGTCGATCCGGCGCTCACGCAACATGCGGGAGACGTCGATGCCCTCGGCGTCGGTCATGGGCACGGTCCGGTAGGCCGCGACGTCGCTCACCTCGGCGCCGGCGCGGCGGAGCTCGTCCGGCAACGCGGCCCGCGCGATGTCCGCGCGCGGCAGGAGAATGCGGGCCCCGGCAACGTCGTGGTTGCGCCGAAGTGCGGCGGCGACCCCCTCGGCCCGATGCTCGGCCGGCATCAGATCGACCTCGAGGCCGTAGCGCCGCAGGCCTGCCGCCGTGGCCGGTCCGATGGCGCAGAGGCGGCTCGATCCGAGCGCTCGGATGTCCCGCGGGCCGCCCAGCAGCCGCTTCATGAACGCGTCGACCCCATTGACCGACGTGAAGACGATCCAATCGAACGAGCCCGCCGCCGCGCACGCCGCCTCGAGGGGCCCTTCGTCTTCCGGCGGCGCAATGCGGATCATCGGCGCCTCGATCGGCTCGGCACCGAGATCGGCGAGTCGATCGACGAAAGCGGCGGCCTGCGCACGCGGTCTCGTTACCAGGATGCGCTTGCCGAAGAGCGGCCGCGCGTCGAACCAGCGCAGCGAGGCGCGGCGGCGGGAATTGCGACCGACGACCAGTACCCCCGTGGCAGTTTCTGCCAACTCCCTCGCCGTATCGCGCACCTCGCGGAGCGACCCCTCGATCGTATGCTGCGCCGGCAGCGTCCCGTGCAGGACCAGGGTGGCCGGTTCCGCCGGCGACGACCCGTGCCGGAGCAGCTCGTCGCCCATGCGCGCGAGCTCCGAGCCGCGGCCCTCGCTGACCAGCGTGGCGTCGGACGGCGCCAACCGGTTCCAGTCGACGGCGGGCGCTCCGTCCGAGGTCGCCGGGCCGCGCGGAACGACGAGCACCGCGTCCGCGGCGCCCTCGCCGGCGATCGCGACGCCGGCGAAGCCGGGGGCGGCGACGAGCCGCAGCACGCCGGGCACCACCTCGATGCGGATGCCGCGGTCGTGGAGGTAGCGGGCTGCGTCGGCGGCCGCCCCGGAGGCAAAGGGGTCGCCGGCCGTCAGGTGCGCCACCGTCAGCCCCTTGTGGGCCCGATCGGCAAGCAGCCGGTGGGTTGCGTCCGCGTCGGAAGCGCCGGACCCGGCGGCGTCGACGTCGATCCGCTCGGCGTCGGGGCGCGCCCAGCGCAGCAGCCGATCCGGGACGCAGCGACCGGCGAAGACCACTACGTCGGCGGCTGCCAGCCGCTGCCGGCCCCGGACCGTGATCAGCAACGGGTCGCCGGGACCGGTGCCGATGAGATGGACGCACCCCGTGGTGGTCATGTCGCGCGTGCGGCGGCCAGCAACGCGTCGGCGCCGTCGGCCAGGAGCAGATCGGCCGCGCGCCGGCCAAGCCCGCGCGGGTCGTCGAGGCTGCCGCGCACGACGTGCCGGAGCAGGCGGTGGCCGTCGGGTGAAGCGACGATGCAGTCGAGCGACAGCCTGTCCTCGGCGCCGCCGCGGGTCGCCAGGGCGCCGAGCGGTACGTTGCAGTCGGCTCCGAGCGCGGTCACCAGCGCCCGCTCGGCCTCCAGCGCGCGCGCCGCCTCCACGTCGCGGATTCCCTCCACCAGCCGGTGCGTGGCGTCGTCGTCGCTCCGGAATTCGGCGGCGACGATCCCCTGCCCCGGGGCGGGGATGCAGACGTCGGCCTCCAGGCGGCTGCTGATCCGCTGCGCCATGCCGAGGCGCACGAGCCCGGCGGCGGCGAGCACCAGGAGGTCGTAGCGGCCTTCGTCGAGCCGGCGCAGGCGGGGCCCGACGTTGCCGCGCACCCGCACCACCCCGAAGTCCCGGGAGGGGCCCGCGCGGCGCGGGGATCCTCGCGCGGCAGCACGGCGTCGATCCGGAGGCCCTCCGGGAGATCGGCCGGCAGGTCCTTCGCGCTGTGCACGGCGAGGTCGATCTCGCCCGCGAGCAGTGCGTCCTCGATGGCCTTGACGAAGAGCCGCTTGCCGCCGGCCGCCAGGAGCGGCGCCGCCTCGCGGTGCGCGGCGGAGAACCGGTCGCCCTCGGTCGTGATGGTGACGATCTCCGGCTCCGGCCCGCGCGCCCGCCGAAGGGCCGCCGCCACCTGCCCGGTCTGCCACAGCGCCAGGGGGCTTCCGCGGGTGCCGAGGCGCAGGGCGTTCAACGATTCCTCGCCGCCGTGGGGCTCGCCAGGCTGCGCGGGCGGGCCTCGCGGAGCGCGGGGGTGTCGTCGTCCTCCGAACCCTCCGCGAGGCCCAGCTCGAAGAGGCGGCCGAGCGTGTCGGCGTCCGTGGCAGCCGCATCCTCGTCCGGCGCGGCCTTGAGACGCTCCGTCGGAGTCGACAGCAGCCGCTCGACGAGGAGCCGCGTCACCTCCTCGACCCGCGCGCGAGCCTCCGGCGGCATCGACGCCAGCTTCGGCGCCAACCGCTCCAGCTCGGCCCGGCGAATCTCCTCGAAGCGGCGGCGCAGCGCCACGACCGTTGGCACCGAGCCCCGGGACCGTAGCCAGCGCATGAACCCGTCAACCTCTTCCTCGACGAGCAGCTCGGCCCGATCGACCTGCGTCTGCCGCCGCGCCTGGTTCTCGCGGACGATCGCCTGCAGGTCGTCGATGTTGTAGAGGAACACCTGCTCGATGTCGCCCGCCGAGGGCTCCACGTCGCGCGGCACGCCGATGTCGATGACGAACAACGGGCGGTCCCGCCGCGGCCTCATGGCCTCCGCCACGTGCGCCCGGCTCACCATGCAGCTCGCCGAGCCGGTCGCGGTGACGACGATGTCGGTCGACGCCAGCTCGTCGATCATCGCCTCCCAGGGTACGGCGATTCCCTGCACCTTGGCCGCGAGCGCCGCGGCGCGGGCCGCGGTCCGGTTCGTCACGCCGATGTGGCACACGTCCTGCGCGCGGAGGTGGGTCGCGGTGAGCTCGGCCATCTCCCCGGCGCCGACCACCAGCGCGCGCAGCCGGTCGAGGCGGCCGAAGATCTTGCGGGCGAGGGAGATGGCCGCGTAGCTGACAGAGACGGCTCCCTCGCCGAGCCCGGTCTCGGCCCGCACGCGCTTGCCGACGCTGAACGCCCAGTGGAACAGGCGGTTGATCGACGCGCCCGTGTGCCCGCGCCCGGTGGCGACGGCGTACGCCTCCTTCACCTGACCCAGGACTTGCGGCTCTCCCACGACGAGGGAGTCGAGACCGGCCGCCACCCGGAAGAGATGCCGCGTGACCGCGGCGCCGGTCATCGTGTAGAGGTGCGACGCCAGCTCCGGCTCGGGGACGTTGTGGAACTCGCTCATGAAGCGGCCGAGCACGTCTCGGGCCCGGCCGGCGTCGTCGCACATCGTGTAGATTTCGGCCCGGTTGCACGTGGACAGGACGACCACCTCGGCCGTCCCCGGCGTATCGGCCAGGGCGGCCAGCGCCGCCGGCACCCCGCGCCTCGAGAAGTCCACCCGCTCGCGGAGGTCGACCGGCGCGCTGTGATGGCTCACGCCGAGCAGAAACAGGTGCATGTCGCGAGATCGCCGGTTCGAGTCGTGCGGTGCGGGATGCGTGAGCCCTCGGACCGGTTCGGGACCTCTAGTAAAAGTTGTGCGTCTCGGTTCCGAAGTAGCCGATTGGCACGAAATTGAGCAGCAGGATGGCGAAGCCGGCGGTCGAAAGCCACGCCGCACGGCGGCCGCCCCACCCGAGCCGGGAGCGCGCGACGATCCCGAACCCGTACACCAGCCAGCAGAGGACCACTATGAAGATCTTCGGATCGAGCGGCGACATCGCCTGCACCCGCGGGTCGACCGCGCCGGGCTGAAGCTGGGCCGTCCAGATGACGCCGACGCCGATGCCGATGGTCAGGAACAACCAGCCGATGCCCACGGTGCGGCGGTTCATCGCGTCGAGCACCTGCAGGGACGGCAGGCGCGCGTAGAACACGCCCGGGTGCTTCGCCTTCAGCTCCTTGAACAGCAGCACGTAGGTCACGCTCACGACGCAGGCCAGGGCCAGGCTCGCGTAGGCGACGAGCAGCGAGAAGACGTGGATCTCGAACCAGCGGCTCTCGAGCACCGGAGGCCGCGCGGCCACGCTGTTGCCGAGGGCGGGGATCGTCTGCAGCACGACCATGAGGGGCACCAGGAAGATGCCCATCGAGCGCTCGTCGGCCGTCATCTCGGTATAGAGGTAGGCGAGCGCGAGCAGCCAGACGAACGCGGAGATCGCACCGGTCGTGCCGACGAACGGGATGTGGCCCACCTGCATCGTCTGCATCCCGATGACGAACGTGTGCGCGAGCGCTCCGGCGACGAGGGTCAGGGTCGCCGTGGGGCCCCACGTGCCGCCGGGACGCGCGAAATGGACTGCGTACGCGCCGCTGGCCGTGACGTAGAGCGCCAGGGGGATTGCGTTCATGAAAGTGTCCGGGGGGGCGTCACCCCCGCGGTGCGTAGTAACCCCGCTTCGTCCGCGCGGTCGCGCCCTCGCGCTCGACCTGCACGACGATGCGGCGCCACTGCCCGTTGCGGAGCGGGTTGGCCGAGATGTAGCCGACGGAGTACTGGCTGGAGAGCTCGTCCGAGATCTGCCGGTAGATGTCCGGGAGCTCGCTGACGTCGTCGGGGAAGACCGCGCGCCCGCCGGTCTCCTGCGCCAATTGCCGGAGCACGAAG
>MKWU01003406.1_pt1 | contig 21098 bp, 17 predicted proteins | sample 809101 | NCBI WGS metagenome assembly MKWU01 (sample SAMN05860141, study PRJNA318959) | sponge metagenome | host: Aplysina aerophoba | place: Slovenia: Piran, Adriatic Sea, Gulf of Piran | collected 2013-05-07 | reverse complement strand
TTTCGAGCCTGTGCGACACGCCCGCGTGCGGGCTCCGGCGCGACGCTTCGGGAATCTCGCGTCCGCGTCGATCTCCGCCGTACCGTGCCGCGCTGCGCCGGCCGCGCCGCGCTCCACCGCGTGTTCGCTGCATCCACACCGACCGTGCACGAGGATCCTTCATGAACCACCCGTTCGAGCCCCTGAATCCCCCGCCGCGCCGCCTGATGGGTCCCGGCCCGGTGGATGTCGACCCCCGCGTGCTGCAGGCGATGTCGCTGCCGCTGCTCGGTCAGTTCGACCCGCGTTTCACCGGGTACATGAACGATGTGATGGCGCTCTACCGGCAGGTGTTCCGCACCGCCAACCGGTGGACGCTGCTGGTCGACGGCACCGCTCGGGCGGGCATCGAGGCGGTCCTGGTGTCCGTGCTGGAGCCGGGGGATCGAGTGCTGGTGCCGGTCTTCGGTCGGTTCGGGCACCTGCTGTGCGAGATCGCGCGCCGGTGCCGTGCCGAGGTCGTCACCATCGAGACCGAGTGGGGCACGGTGTTCGATCCGCAGCGGATCGAGGACGCGGTGAAGCGGCACCGCCCGAAGCTCGTCGCCGTCGTGCAGGGGGATACTTCGACCACCATGGCCCAGCCCCTCGACGCCGTCGGGCGGATCTGCCGCGAGCACGGGGCGCTGGTTTACGTCGACGCCACCGCGTCGGTGGCCGGCATGGCGCTGGAGACCGACGCCTGGCAGCTCGACGCGGTGTCCGCAGGGCTGCAGAAGTGCCTGTCCGGCCCCCCGGGCGTCGCGCCGGTGACCTTCAACGACCGCGTGGAGGCCGTGGTGCGGTCGCGCCGGCACGTCGAGCAGGGCATCCGTCCCGACGACTACGAGGCTGCGGCCGGAAGGATCATCCAGTCGAACTACTTCGACCTTTCGATGCTGATGGACTACTGGAGCGAGTCGAGGCTCAATCACCACACCGAGGCGACCTCCATGCTCTACGCGGCGCGCGAATGCGCCCGCATCGTGATCGACGAAGGGCTCGAGAACCGCTTCGAACGCCACGCCCTCGCCAGTCGCGCGATGACCGCCGGACTGTGCGCGATGGATCTGGCGCTGTTCGGAGACCAGGCGCACAAGATGCCCAACGTCACCGGCGTGCACATCCCCGACGGCGTGCCCGGGGACGCCGTGCGCGCGGCGCTGCTCGAGGACTTCGGCCTGGAGATCGGAACCTCGTTCGGCCCGCTGCACGGCCGGATCTGGCGAATCGGCACCATGGGGTACGGTTGCCGCCGGGACAACGTGATGACCTGCCTCGCGGCCCTGGAGGTGACGTTGCGCCGGTTCGGGCACGCGAGCGCGCCGGGCGCGGGAGTGGACGCGGCGCTCGCGACGTGGGATACGTAGGCGGGGCGACGGCGGCGGCTTATCATCCGTACGATGGCACGGCCGGATCCATGAGAGGCGAACCATGACGGTCGGAAAGCGGTTGGAAGGCAAGGTGGCGATGATCACCGGCGGAGCGTCCGGGATCGGGGCGGCGAGCGCTCGCCTGTTCGTCGAGCACGGAGCGGGAGTGGCGATCGCGGACCTCAACGACAACCTCGGACGCCGGGTGGCGGACGAGATCACCGCGGCCAGCGGGTCGGCGCTCTACCACCACCTGGACACGTCGTCCGAGGACGAATGGCGCGAGGCGATGGAGGCGGTGCGGGAACGCTTCGGCCGGCTCGACATCATGCTGAACGCGGCCGGCGTGTCCGGGCGCAACCCCGATGGCGCCACCTCGCCTCCGGTCGGCGACCTGGGGCTCGACAACTGGAACCACGTCATGGCCGTCAACGCGACCGGCGTGTTCCTCGGCACCAAGCACGCGATCGGGCCGATGCTCGCAGCCGGCGGCGGCTCCATCATCAACATCTCGTCGATCTACGGGATCGTCGGCTCGATCAACAGCGCCTCCTATCACGCGTCGAAGGGGGCGGTGCGCACGTTCACCAAGGCCGCCGCGGCCCAGTACGCCACGCAGGGGATCCGGGTGAACTCCGTCCATCCCGGGTTCGTGGACACTCCGATGACGCAGCCCATCCACGACGACCCGGAGCGCTCCGGACCGCGGCTCGCGCAGACGCCGGCCGGACACTTCGGACAGCCGATCGACATCGCTCACGGTTGCCTCTTCCTCGCCTCGGACGAGTCGAGGTGGATGACCGGCGCGGAGCTCGTGATCGACGGCGGCATGACCGCCGTCTGACGCCGTCCGGGCCGAGGCGCGCCGCCGGCGCGCGGAGCACGACGTCGATGACGCGGACGCTGACCTGCTGGAAGTGCGGCGCCTCGCTCGCGGAGGTACCGGTTCCCTTCGCGCGGGTCGCCGAGTGTTCGGAGTGCCGCGCCGACCTGCATGTGTGCCGCATGTGCGAGTTCTACGACCCCGGGGTGCGCCGGGGGTGCAGGGAGCCGGTGGCCGAGGAGGTGTCGGACCGGGAGCGCGCGAACTTCTGCGGATACTTCACGCCGGTCGCGGGACAGGGCCCGGGGGTGGAGGACGGGGCGTCACAGGTCGCCCGCGCGGAGTTCGATCGCCTGTTCGATCTCCCGTCGCCGGGTTCCGCGTCGCCGGGCGACTCCGACGAGGCGCGGCGCCGGCTCGACGAGCTGTTCGGGGGCGGGCGAGGAACGTGATCCGCGGCGCAGGCGATGCGACCGCAATCGATGCAGCCGGTACCGAGGAGGGAAGCCATGGACGATCCCATCGACATCGCGGCCTTCCGCGACCTGTTGCTCGCGCGCGAGCGCGAGCTGATCGAGGAGGAGATGAGCGGGGACGAGGCCGCCGGCACCGTGGAGCTTGATCAGACGCGTCTGGGAAGGCTGTCGCGCATGGACGCGATGCAGGCGCAGCAGATGGCCAGGGCGTCGAGTCGCCGCCGGCAGGCCGAACGGGGGCGGATCGCGGCCGCGCTCAAGCGAATCGACGACGGGGACTATGGATACTGCCTGAGCTGCGGCGAGCAGATTCCGGCTCCGCGCCTGCACATCGATCCGGCCGCGGCGCAGTGCGTCGGCTGCGCGACGAAGTCCGAGGCATGACCCGACGCGCTCTTGCCTTGGGCCGCAGCGGCGGCAAGCACAGAATTCGCCATGTCTCCGACTCAGGCGCGTACCTTTTTCGCCGTTGCGAAGGCGGGCAGCTTTACCGGCGCCGCCAAGGCGCTTCACGTCAGCCAGCCGACCGTCACCACTCAGATCCGGGACCTCGAGGCGCTGTACCAGGTGGAGCTGTTCCATCGGCATGCGCGCGGCGTGACGTTGACCCACACCGGCGAGGCGCTGCTCGCGATCATTCGCCGCATTCACATCAACCAGCAAGATGCCATCGAATTCCTTCGTGCGACGCAGGGACTTCGCACCGGTCATCTTCTCATCGGTGCATATGCCCCCTATCCGGCCATCGAGATTCTCGCCGCGTTCAATCGGCGCCACCCCGAGCTGGAGGTTTCACTTCATTTCGCCAACTCTCGGACCCTCGAGGAGGAGCTGAAGAGTCACGAAATCGACGTGGCGGTCACCGGACGCTGGGAATCGACCGCAGGCTTGCATGCGCTGTCCTATCGGCGGCTCTCGACTCAGGTGGCGCTTGTCAGCAGGAAGCACCATCCCTGGAGCCGGCGCAGCACCGTGCGCCTGAGTGAGCTCGCAGGGCAACGAATCATCCTGCGCGAGCCGGGTTCGCTGGCACGGCGTGCAACGGAAGACGTGATTGCGCAGTGTGGAGGCGAGCCCGGGAAGATTATCGAGATCGGCAGTCGTGACGGCGTGATGGCGGCGGTCGCCGAAGGAATAGGAATCAGTACCATCTTCGACGAAGGTATCGTGCCCGACGAGTACCTGGTGAAGCTGCGCATCGTTGGCGCGAAAGTCGTCAGTCAGGTCGATGTCGTCTGCCTGAACGAGCGAAAGGACAGCCGAATCATCGCCGCCTTCTTCGACGTCGCTCGAGGCCTTCGGCCGGCGTCGCGCTGACGACGGAACGCGTTGCCTCATCGCCGGTGCTCATGACTTGCGATGCGTATCATCCGATTTGTGGCGTCGCTTGAATCCTGCGTGGCCGGACTTGACGAGCAACGGACCCGCGTGACCGGAGATCGCCTTGCAGATTGAGAACTCCTTCGACGTCCCCGTGCGTGTCGCGGATGCGTGGATCGTCCTGACCGATATCGAGCGCATCGTGCCGTGCATGCCGGGGGCCGCACTCAAGGAAGTCGTCGACGAATCGACGTACAAGGGGGCGGTGTCGATTCGACTCGGCCCGGTATCGCTGACTTTCGACGGAACGGCGAGATTCGAGGAGATCGACGAGACGACCTACCGGGCGTGGGTCAAGACCCAGGGCAGGGACGCGAAGGGCCGGGGCAGCGTCATGGCCGACGTGCGGTTCGAGCTCCAGCCGGTCGAGAACACCACGAAGGTGCTTGTTCACACCGATTTCCGCCTGTCCGGGGCGGTCGCTCAGTACGGCCGGGGAGCAGGAATGATCTCCGATGTCGCGTCACGTTGGCTCGATGAGTTCTCGGAGTGCCTTCGAGTGCGGCTCGAAGCACAAGGCGTGGGGGTGACGGTAGGCGACGAGGTGGCGAGCGCGCAACCGATTCCCGGCATCAGTTTCGGATTGGCCGTGCTCCGGGACGCAATCGTCCGCCGCGTGAACCGCATGCTCGGAAGAGAGTAGGAGCCGGCGGTCGCCCCCGCGAGACTTGAAGATCAGGTCGAGGGGACTCCCGGCGCGGCAATCCGTGTTCATTGCGCCTGCTGCTCCTGTTCCTGTCGTTCCTGTTTCAGCCGCGCCGCAATCCTCTCCCTGAGCCGGAACTTCTGGATCTTTCCGGACGTGGTCATCGGCAGGGCGTCAAGCGTCTCGACGCGCTCCGGCCACTTGGGCCTGGCGACCCCGGCCCGGGCCATCCACCGCTGCACCTCTTCGAGGGCGAGCGAGTCGCCCTTCGCAAGCACGACGAATGCGCATGCGCGTTCACCCAATCGCGGGTCCGACATCCCCACCACCGCGGCATTGGCGACCCTGGGATGCGAGAACAGCACGTTCTCGATCTCGACCGGAGAGATGTTGACGCCGCCGCGGATGACGAGATCCTTGATTCGCCCGGTGATCTTGACGTAGCCGTCCTCGTCCATGCGCGCCTGGTCGCCGGTGCGGAAGAATCCGTCGGCGAGAAAGTGCTCCTCGGTGAGCCCGGGCTGTGCGATGTAGCCTCGCGCCACCATCGGCCCGCGGGCCATGAGCTCGCCGTCGGCCCCGGGTGGCAGCGGCGCGCCATCCGCATCGACGACCTTCAGCTCCATCGACGCGCACGGCAACCCGTCGGTGGTGAACAGCTTGTCGGCCGGCGCGTCGAACGGGCAGGTGGTGACGCCGCCGCATTCGGTCATTCCCCACAGCGGGGAGGTGAACGTGTGCGGCAGGTTGCGGCGTGCGTCATGCATCAGCTTTTCGGGAACCGATGCGCCGCCGCACAGGAAGAGACGCAGCGACGGAAGCCTCTCGTGGCGTGCGAGGTCCGGGTGGTGGACCACGTCCATCAGAAACGGAGTGGCCGCCGCCATGAAGGTGCAGCGTTCCCGGTGGATCGCCGGCAGCGCCCGATCCGCGTCCCAGTGCTCGAGCAGCACCATGCTGCCCTCGATCGCCAGCGTCATGCGCAACGCATGGGTGAATCCGACCGCGTGACCGAGGGGCGAGCAGGCGAAGATCCGATCGTCCGCATCGAGGGAGTAGCGCTCGATGAAGCCGCGATTGACCGCGGCGAGCACATTGCTGTCGAAGACGACGCCTTTCAGGTTCCCCGTGGTCCCCGAGGTGAAGCCGAGCGCGGTCACATCGTCGAGGCCCGGCTTCAACGAATCGAGGGATTCTCCGCCGAGCGGGCTGCGCAGCAGCGATTCGTACGGCACGAATTTCGGGCCTTGCACCGTGACGCCGCCGCCCACCACGAAGATTCGCTCCAGCGACGCATGCTCGGGGGCGAGCGCCGCCGCCATCGCACCGAAATCGAAGCCCCGACAGGTGCCCGGCACGACGAGCCCCCTGGCGCGGGTGAGCCGAAGGATCTCGCCGACCTCACGCTCTCGATAGACGAACGGAATATTGCCGGTGACGGCGCCGATCACCGACAGCGCAAGATGAAAGACGAAAAAGGGCGTCCAGTTCGGAAGCTGGAGAATGACCACGTCCCCAGGGCCGAAGCCGTGCTCGCGAAGACCATGAGCGACGCGTTCCACCTGCGCGGCGATCTCGGCGTAGGTGAAACGGCCGTACACCGGGTCCACGACCAGCTCTCTGTCCCCGTCGCGCTCGGCGACCCCGAACAGCCGGTCGGTGATGAGCCACCCGCCGGCGTCGCCGGTCACAACACCTTTCCGGGTTCCGCCGCCTGCAGGGTGGTCAGGATCGAGGCAAGCCGCTCGAGATGCCCGCGCCGCTCGCCGGGCGGCATGATCGGCGCGAGGATGAGGTAGTTCGCGCCGGCGTCGACGAACTCGCTCAAGTACTCCGCGACGCGTTCCGGTGGGCCGTAGGCGCAGTACTTGTCCACCAGCTCGCTGAAGTCCTGGTCGTAGCGATGGGTCATCTCTTCGACGGCGCGGCGGCGTGCGATGTCGACGTCGTCGTGCAGGCTGACGTAGATGAAGCAGGCGAAGACATAGTCCTTCGGCAGGATCCGGCCCGCTTCGTCGGCCATCTCCTTGACGCGCAGGAACGACTCCCGCGACCGCTTCGCGGTGTACATGTACGGATGCCAGCCGTCGCCCAGTGTTGCCGCACGGCGCATCGGTGCATCCTGACGACCCGACACCCAGATGGGCACGCCGCCCGGCTGAACCGGAGTCGGCAGCATGTCGGCGTCGGTGAGCTTGAAGATCCTGCCGTCGTAGTCGAAGCGCTCGCCGGTCCAGAACTTGCGAATGATCTCGATCGCTTCGGTCGCCCGGCGGCCGCGCTCCCTGATCGGGATTCCGCAGCCCGCGAACTCCCGGGGATAGTCGCCGCCGACACCGATGGTGAGTATGGCGCGGCCGCCGGACAGGACATCAAGGCAGGAAAACTCCTTCGCGACGAGGGTCGGATGTCGCAGCGGCAGCAGCAGCGTCGCCGGCCCGATCCTGATGCGCGAGGTCAGCGCGGCGGCCCAGGTGAGCGTGGTGACCGCCTCCATGATGGGGCGGTGATAGATGATGTGCTCGCCGGTCCAGAACGAGTCGTACCCGAGCTCCTCCACGGCGCGGATCTGATCCGCCTCCCAGAGGTCCCCGCCGCAAGTGATCCCGACCCCGACCGTCACGATGACACGCCACCTCTTCGAGCCGTTGCCACCTCAGTCGACCCGGTATCTTGCGATCTTGTCTTCATCGAGCACGACACCGAGGCCGGGACCGTCCGGCACTTCGAGACAGCCGTCCTCGTACTTGAACGGCTCGGTGATGACATCGTCGGTGTAGAAGACGCCGCCGACCTTGGTCTGCTCGCGCCCTTGAAGCGTATTGACGGTGATGACGCCCGGGAGCACCTCGCCTTCGAGCGCCGCGGAGAGATGCAGGTTGGCCGCATTGCCGACGCCGCCCTCCAGCGAGCCGTTGACGTTGACGGGCATGCCCGCGCCGCGTCCGATCGCCCCGATCTCCATCGATCGAATGAGGCCGCCGGCCTTGGTGAAGTAGATCGAGAGCACGTCGGCGGAACCCTGCCTGACGATCTCCGTCGCATCCTGGGGCGACCAGCAGCCCTCGTCGACGATCACCGGAATGTCGACGGCCCGGGTGATGCGCGCCATGGTGGCGATTCCTTCCACCGGCTGCTCCACCGCGACGATTCCGGCTTCGTCGCGCATGGCCTTGATACTGTTGATCGCGGTCTTGGCGTTGAGATAGCCGCGGTTGATGTCGGGGAAGAATTTGACGTCGTCGCCGACCGCCGCCCGGATCGCCTTCACGATCTTCAGATCCTCGTCCGGCACCCCGGGCACCTTGATCTGGAGCCAGCGGATGCCGTCGGCGGCGACCTGGGCTGCTTCCTCGGCCGCATCCTTCGGCGGTGCGACGCCCACGCTGTGGCACAGCTCCACCTTCGTGCGTGCGGCTCCACCGAGGAGCTGGTGGACGGGGACCCCGGCGCTCTTGCCCACGATGTCGAGCAGCGCGCTCTCGATCATCGCCTTGGTGTAGGGATAGCCGCGAACCTGCTGATCCATACGGGTGAACAGGGTCTTGACGGCGCGCGGGTCCTCGCCGGCCAGCATCGGCGCGAAACACTCGTTCGCGAGGTAGCACACGATGTGCGGATCTTCGCCGAAGTACTTTCCGTGCTCTCCGCCCCAGCTCAGGATGCACGGCGCCTCGCCGAGACCGGTCACGCCTTCATCGGTCGTGACCTTCAGGATCACGTAGCGGCCGATCGGTACCTGCAGCGAGCGCCACGTGTACGAGGATCGCCCCGGCAGCTCGATGACGATGGTCTCGAATCCGGTGATCTTCATCCCTTGGCTCCCTGGTAGCCGTATGCATCGCGCGCCGCTTCCGGCGAGATCTTCTCCTCGCGGAGATCGCGCGCAATCGCCTCCGAATCGCGCGCCTCGACCGGGCCGTAGGCGCCGCCGCCCTGAGTCCACATGCTGACGACGTCGCCGCGCCGGAGCTTGAAATCCACCGTCTTCGAATGAAGCTCCGCCGGTTCGGGGCCGTCGGGGTTGACCACGAGCCGGCCGGTTGCGCCGTCGCCGCCGCCGAACAGCCCGAAGGGCGCGATCTTGAACTTGTCGAACTGTGTGTTCAGCGATCCGCTCTCGTCGGTGAACTCGATGTCGCGGCGCACGCCGAGGCCGCCGCGATGCTGCCCCGCGCCGCCGGTGTCGGGAAGGAATTCGTAGCGCCGGAATCGCAGCGGATACGTCGCCTCCACCATCTCGATCGGCGTGTTGGCGAGGTTGTGGATGCCCTGGGAGTAGCAGTCGAGCCCGTCCTTGCTCTGGCGGGCCCCGCCGCCGCCGACCTCGATGTCGAAGAATATCCAGCCTGGAGTCTCCCCGGCGCCGTCGCCGGCGAGGATGTAGACGTTCGACATCCCGTAGTACGCGGCGGTGATCCGCTCGGGGACGACATGCGAGAGCGCCATCATGAGGGAGTTGACGACGGTGTGGGTGATCGCATTGCGCCCCACCACCGGTGCGGGCGGCAACGCGTTCACCACCGTGCCTTCGGGCGCGGTGATGACGATTGGCTTGTAGACGCCGTAGTTCGCCGGAATCGTCGGATCGAGTATCGCCAGAATCGCGAAGTAGGTTGCCGACTCGCACGAGGAGATGGTCGCGTTGATCGGCGATCGGCTTTGCCGCTCGGTGCCCGTGAAGTCCACGTGGATGGAGCCGTCCTCGATGGTCACGGTGGTGACGATCCTGATCGGCGTGTCGTTGACGCCGTCGTCGTCGACGAACGACGTCCCTTCGTAGACCCCGTCGGGCAGCTCTCGCAGCTTCTCCCGCAGTCGCGCCTCGGAGGCTGACGTCGCTTCGTCCATGCATCCGCGCAGCGTCTCGACGCCGTAGCGCGCGACCAGCTCCAGGACGCCGTCGCGACCGATCTCCAGCGCCGCGGTCTGCGCGCGGAGATCGCCCATGGTGGTGTCCGGCTGCCGGATGTTGGCTGCGATGACGGCAAACAGCCGCTCGTTGAGCTTGCCCTGCTCGAACAGCTTGATCGGCGGGATACGCAGGCCTTCCTGGTAGATCTCGACCGCGTCGCCCGCGTAGCTCCCGGGCCGCATCCCGCCGACGTCGAGATGGTGTCCCAGCGTTCCGCAGATTGCGACCGGCACGGAGTCGGAGAACACGGGCAGGAACGTCTGGATGTCGGGCAGGTGCTGGCCGCCCTTGTACGGGTCGTTGGTGACGATGATGTCGCCCGGGCGCCAGTCCTCGATTGGGAACGCTTCGTCGAGGGTGGTGCGCAGCGAACGGGACATGGAGTTGAGGTGAATGGGAATTCGGCAGGACTGGGCGATGATCCGGCCTTCCAGATCGAAGACCGCCGTCGAGTAGTCGAGCATTTCGCGGATGACGGTGGAGTACGAGGTCCGCAGGATGGTGGCCGCCATCTGCTCCGCCACGCCGACCAGTGCGTTGTTGACGACCTCGAACGTGATGGGATCGACGCGCATCGGCTCATCCTCCGACGGACACGAGCAGGTTGCCGAACTCGTCGACGCCGGCACGATGCCCGGGATGAATCAGCGTGGTGGTGTCGATCTGCTCGACCACCGCGGGGCCGGCGAGCTCGTCGCCGGGCGCAAGCTTCGATCGCGCATGAATCGCGGTCTCCTCGAACGACCGCGTTTCGTCGAAGTAGACCGGGCGTGTCTCGTCGGGCACGGCCTGGCGTGGCTTGCGTGGATACGTCTGCATCGGCGGCGCCGACATCGTGCCGATGGCCGCAATCCGCCCGCTCACGAACTCGACCGGCCGGTCGGGATGAGCGTGGGCATAGAGCCGCTGGTGGAGCTCGTGGAAACGTTCGATCACCGCGCTTGTCGAGCCCGGATCGAGCGGCCCGTCGGAGACCGGCACGTTCACCTCGTAGGCCTGTCCGACGTAGCGCAGATCCGCGGAGCGCTGCAGCACGCAACGTTCCCCGGCGACCCCGTCCCGCGCCAGTGCGCCGCGGGCCTGCGTTTCGAGCTCGGCATAGAGCGGGGCAAGCCGGTCGGCGGTGATGTCCGCGCCTCGCATGACCCGGGTCCGAACGAAGTCGTGGCGAATGTCGGCCATCACCAGTCCGACGGCGGAGAACACTCCCGGGCGCTGCGGCACCAGCACCGCCGGAATGCCGGCGGCGCCGGCGAGCGCCGCCGCGTGCAACGGTCCCGCGCCCCCGAACGCGACGAGGGTGAGGTCGCGGGGGTCGAATCCCTTCTCCGCGGAGCTGACCCGGACCGCGCGCTCCATGTTCGCATTGGCGATGCGGACGATTCCGGCTGCGGCCTCCGCGAGCCCCAGGCCGAGCGGCGTCCCGATCCTGTCCATGATCGCGCGCCGGGCGGCCTCGAGGTCGAGCTTCATCCGGCCGCCGAGGAATCGATCGGGGTGCAGACGGCCCAGCACGATGTTCGCGTCGGCAACCGTCGGCTCGGTTCCGCCGCGTCCATAGGCGGCGGGACCGGGCTCGGCGCCCGCGCTTTGCGGCCCGACGTGCAGACCGTTCCGGACATCGAGCCAGGCGATGCTGCCCGCCCCTGCGCCGATGGTGTTGATCTCGATCATGGGCAGCATGACGGGATGCTCCGCGATCCCGCCTTCGGTGGTCATGCGCAGCTCTCCGCCGCTGATCAGCGAGATGTCGGTGCTCGTGCCGCCCATGTCCACGCCGAGCAGATTGGACCGCCCGCCGGCCTTGCCGATGCGCTGCACGGCGAGCGCGCCGCCGGCCGGCCCGGACGTGATGAGACGCACCGGAAAGTCCCGTGACGCTTCGACCGTCAGCGAGCCGCCGTTCGACTGCATCAGCAGCACCGTGGCGTTCGGGAGCACGGAGCGGATACGCGGTGCGACGTCTTCGAGGTACCGGCCCACCAGCGGCATGGCCGCGGCGTTCAGCGCCACGGTGCTCATTCGTTCGAACTCCCGGACTTCCCGGCATACCTCGTGCGACGCGCACACGCGCACACCCGGCAGCGCCTGTCTCAGCCAGTCCCTGACCCGGGTTTCGTTCCCGGGATTCACATACGAGTTCAGAAAGCAGACCGCGACCGCCTCGGCGCCGGTGTCGCGAAGCGTCTCGAAGACCCGATGCGTTGCCCGATGGTCGGGCTCTACCAGGACCTCGCCATCGGCCGTGGTGCGTTCCGACACGCACAGCCGCCGCTCGCGCGGAATGACCGGCAGGGGCTTGTCCTGGAGCAGGTCGTACATGTCGGGTCGGAAGTGGCGCCCGATTTCGAGGATGTCGCGAAATCCTTCCGTCGTCAGCAGGGCCGCGTTGCCGAGCTTGTGCTCGAGCACCGCGTTGGTGACGAGGGTGGAGCCGTGCACGAGCAGAGCCACGTCGCCCGCGTCGACGCCCGCAAGCTCGATTCCGTGCTCGACCGCGGCGATGAGCGCGCCGGCGGGGTCTTCGCGGCGGCTCGGCACCTTGGCGATGGTGACCTCGCCGGTCTCCTCGTCCAGCACCGTGATATCGGTGAAGGTGCCGCCGATGTCCACCCCGAGTCGAACCGCGCCCATCGTCGTGCTCTGCTCTAGTCCGGCACCGCCGCACCGGCAGCGCCGATCAGCTCGACGATGCGCATCGGCGAGATGGGCGCTTCGCCGATGCGTACGGCGAATGGAACGAGCGCGTTCTCGACCGCGGACGCGATGGCGGCCGCGGCCGGGATCGTGCCGGCCTCGCCCACGCCCTTCACCCCCAGCGGATTCAGGGTGGACGGGCACTCGTGGTGAATGATCTCGATGTTCGGCACCTCGGTCGACGACGGCAGCAGGTAGTCCGCGAACGTGGTGATGACGGGCTGTGCGTCCTCGTCGTAGCCCATCCACTCGAACAGCGCATTGCCGATGCCGTGCGCGACCCCGCCCTGGATCTGCCCTTCGACGATCATCGGATTGATCAGTCGGCCGCTGTCGTTCACGACGACGTAGCGCAGGAGCTCCACGTCGCCGGTGCCGATGTCCACTTCGACCTCGACCGCATGGCACGCATTGCCGTAGGTGACGTCCGGCGGCATGTAGTCCACGGTGGATTCGAGCGACGGGTTCAATCCGCCCGGCTTGTCGTAGCCCTTCACGCCGGACAATGCCCTGGCGATGTCGCCCAGCGTGACGGACAGGCCCGGCGCGCCCTTGACGCGCACCTCGCCGGCTTCGAGCTCCAGATCCTGCCCGGACGCCTCGAGCATGTGGCTCGCGACCTCCAGCACCCGTTCGCGCACCGTGATGGCGGCGGCGTGCACCGCATTGCCCGCCGTCACCGTCTGCCGGCTGCCGTAGCCGCCGATGCCGTGCGGTACGCCCGCGGTGTCCGCGGTCACCACCATGATGTCTTCGGGGGCGACGCCGAGCTGCTCCGAGCAGATCTGTGCGAGCGTCGTCTTCGTGCCCTGGCCCATGGCCATGGCGCCGGTGTAGATCATCACCCGGCCCGAGCGGCCGACCCGGACCAGTCCGGATTCGAACGGTCCGCGTCCGGTGACCTTGATCATGTTCGCGATGCCGATGCCGATGTAGCGCCCGGCGGCTCGCGCCCGGGCCTGGCGCTCGGAGAATCCGTCGAAGTCGATCGCTTCCACCGCGCGGGCCTGGCAGCCCGGGAAGTCCCCGCTGTCGTAGACGATCGGAGTGCGCTCGCGCGTCTGCATCGGCAGCTCGTAGGGCATGCCCTGCGACGGAATGAGGTTGCGCCGGCGCACTTCCGCGCGATCGAGGCCGAGATTCCTCGCCACCTCGTCGAGCAGGCGCTCCATCGCGAAGTTGCCCTCGGGATACCCGGCGCCGCGCACCGGAATGGTGCCCACCCGGTTCGTCTCGATCACGCGCGTGAAGACCCGGTAGTTCGGCACCACGTAGGGGCCGGGGACCGCGATTGCGGAGTTGTGGGGCACGTGCAGGTGGAGCAGCGTGTACGCCCCCTGATCGTGGAGAATGGTGCCCTCGATGCCGAGGATGCGCCCGTCGTCGTCGGTCGCGATCCCGATGTCCCAGTACTGGTCGCGCTCCTGAATCGCGGCGAGAAAGTGCTCGCGGCGATCCTCGATCCACCGCACGGGTCGTTCGAGAATCCGGCTTGCCACGCAGGCCATCGCGTCTTCGGGATACAGGAGGTTCTTTCCGCCGAACGCGCCCCCCACGTCGGGAACGATGACCCGGACCCGGTGCTCGTCGGTGCCGAGGAGGTCGACCAGCCCGTTGCGAATCTTGTGCGCGGTCTGCGTCGACGCCCACACCGTCAGCACGTCGGTATGAGGCTCGTAGTGGGCGACGACGCCGCGTGCCTCGATGGAATGCGCGCCGCCCCGATGCTGCTTCAGCGAGATCCGGAACGTGTGCGCGGCGTCGGCGAATGCGGCGGCGCAGTCTCCATACTCGGTGTAGAACTCGGTGACGACGTTGTCGGCGGCGGCCGCGTGCACCGTCGGCGCGCCCGCCGCCAACGCTTCGCGGCAATCCGACACCGCCGGCAACGGCTCGTAGTCGACGTCGACCAGCGCGGCGGCGTCCTCGGCGACATAGCGCGAGTCCGCCAGCACCATGGCGACCGCTTCTCCGGCGAAGCACACCTCCTCCTTCGGGATGACCACCGGCTTCGACGTCTCGGGGAACTGCCAGGTCTTGTGGTCGGACGGGATGTAGTTCGTCGCGAGCACGGACTGGAAGTCGTCGTGCGTGAGCACCGCGTGCACACCGGGATGCTCACGCGCGGCGCGCGCGTCGATCGATCGGATCATCGCGTGCGGGTGGGGGCTGCGAACGAACGATGCTTCCAGCATGCCGGGCAGGGTGATGTCCCCGACGAACGTCCCCTTGCCCCTGAGAAGTGCGGGATCCTCGAATCGCGCGAGCCGGGCGCCGACCATGGAGTCCTTCATCGCGCCGCCTTCTCGGCGCGCAATCGCGCCGCCGCGTCCAGGGCCGACGCCACGATGCCCTGATAGCCCGTGCAGCGGCACAGATTGCCGGACAGCGCCTCGCGCACCTCGGCCTCGGTGGGCTCGGGGTCTTCCTCGAGGAACTCCACCAGCGACATCAGGATCCCTGCTGTGCAGAAACCGCACTGCAGGCCGTGATTGTCCTGGAATGCCTGCTGCAGGGTGCCGAGCGGCTCGCCGTCGAGAGAGAGTCCTTCGACCGTTTCCACCCGGGCGCCCCGGGCCTGAACCGCCAGCATCAGGCAGCTTCGCACCGAGCGGCCGTCCACCAGCACCGTGCACGCCCCGCACACGCCGTGCTCGCAGCCGAGGTGGGTGCCGGTCAGGCCGAGGCTGGAACGCAGGCAATCCGCGAGCGTCATGCGTGATTCGATCTCCACCTCGCGCTGCACGCCATTGACCGTCAGCGCGACCGATCGCACATCATTCATGCACCATCTCCGTTCAGGCCTCCATCGCCGGTCACGTCGCGGGCTCCGCGAGCGCCCGCGCGTATGCAGTCTCGAGGGCACGGGCGGTCAGTACCTGCGCGAGATGCCGGCGGTATGCCTGCGTTGCGTGGACATCTTCCATGGCGTCGATCTCGCGGCATGCCGCGGTAGCCCGCGAGTACACGTCCGGTCCGCCGCGTGTGCCGACCACCGCCGCTTCCACGTCGGTGCATCGCAACGGCCCGGTCCCCACGCCGCCGACACACACGGCGGCCCGCTCGATGATCCCGTCCCGAGAGACCTCCAGCAGCGCCGCCGATGCAACCATGGCGAAGTCGCCATGCCTGCGGGCGAATTCCACGAACGCATGGCCGTGTCCCTCGGGCCAGGGCGTGAACTCGATACCGGTGACGAGCTCGTCCGGCTCGATCGACGGGGTCATGTAGAACGCGGGGAACTCCGGCATGGGAATGGCTCGCTCGCCGCGGACGCTGCGTACATGCACGGTCGCATCGAGCGTCATCGCGACCACCGGAAGCTCGGCGGCCGGATCCAGATGGCAGAGACTTCCGCCGATGGTGCCGCGATTGCGCGTCTGCCGGTGGCCGACGAAGGGCAGCGCCTCGCCCATGAGGGGACAGCGTTCGCGAATCAGGCTGCTGCGCTCGAGCTCGCGCTGGCGCGTCATGGCGCCGATCCGGATGCGGCCGTCCACTTCGTGCACGAACGCCAGATCGGGGATACGGTTCAGGTCGACGACGTGATCCGGGAACACGAAGCGCATGTTCAGCATGGGCACCAGGGACTGACCGCCCGCCAGCACTTTCGCATTCTCGAGGCTCGCCAGCAGCTCGCAGGCTTCGCCGATCTCGCGCGGCTCGTGGTATTGAAATGGAGGAGGTTTCATCGCAGCACGTCGATCACCACGGTTCGAGTCCTGCCGCGTGACGTCCCGCCACCCAGCCGCCGACGAAGCACTCGGCCAGGTTCCCGCCGCCGATGTACAGATGCCCGAACACCCCGCCGAGCTCCCCCGCTGCGTACAACCCCGGAATCGGGTCGCCGAACGCGTCCATCACCTGCTGTTCGGCGTTGTGCACCGGCCCGCCGTGGGTGTTCTGCACCAGCGGCCAGACGTTGGCGAAGTAGAAGGGAGGCGTTTCGATCTTGAGCATCGAGGGCCGAGGCCGGCTGAAATCCGAATCGCATCGGGCCTCGCACATCGCGTTCCACCGCTCGATCGTCCCGCACAGCACCGTCTCGTCCATGCCCGCCCGCGCCGCGAGCTCCGACAGGCTGTCGACCCTCGTGAGAATGCGCTCCTCGAGCGCCCTCAGATTGTCTTCACTGTATTCGAAACGGAAGCTGCGATCATTGAACGTCGGCGAGCAGATCGGATACGGCCGGCGACCATCCGCGTCGAGAATCATGACCGACGGGATCCGGGGGTACGTCTGGGTCAGGGGGTCGAACTGCGCCATCAGGCGATGGGACGTGTCCTGCATGTACGGCTGGTACTCGTTCATGAACCGCCGGCCATGCTGGTCGACGATGATCCACGGAACCTTGACGTCTTCGCGAGGTGGATGACCAGGCACCCAGTCCGGCAACCGCTTGACGCGGACCCCGTAGGGATACTCCGGATCGGGATGCTTGAGCGCGTAGGTGCCGTGGTAGTGCCACATGTGCCAGAGCGCGGCCCCCGCATCCTGTGCCATGCGGATGCCGTCGCCGGTATTGCCGCGGAACGCCGCGTAGATGACCGGTTTCTCCTGCCAGTACTGCATCTGCATTTCGTGGTCCGCCTCGAATCCGCCGCAAGCGAGGACGACGGCGCGATTGGCGCGGACGCTGCGCGTACCGGACGGCGTTCGGATGGTGACGCCGCAGACCCTGCCGTGATCGCCGATGACGAGGCGCCGCGCGGGCGTGTCGAGCAGGACCGGTATGCCGCGCTTCGCGATGTTGTCCTCGATCACCTTGAAGAGTCGAACCCCCGCGGCGCGGTGTATGGGCAGATAGCTGTTGACGTAGGAATACTCGGCGGCGGGGTCGAAGTTCGGCACGCTCTCGATGCTGGTGTATCGAAACGTCCGGTAGCCCGGGAACGGGTAGTTGCCGGGCGATCGCCGGCTGGCCACGGTGGCGCCGTTGACGCTCGCCAGCATTTCGAAATAGTCGGGTACCTGCGTCATTCCCTCGGCGAGAACTCTCAGCACGTCGTCCGGAGTGCTGCCCGCGCAAGTCTCCTTGAGGTAGGCGAATGCCTCGTCCGCATCGTCGGCCACGCGGATGTTGCCGCCCGAGCACACGGAAATGCCCCCGGGATCGGGCATCTTCTCGACGAGCAGGACGCTGCTCCCTGCATCATGCGCCTCGATCGCCGCGATTGCCCCGGCATAGCCGTACCCGACGACCACCACGTCGTAGGTGTCGTCCCAGGATTCGGGGAACGTGCTCCTGCGGCTCGGCTGTTCCATGTCGGTTCCTGGCGAGATCCGGCTGTTGCAGGAGTATGCGGACGGCTCCGACGATGCTTCGGCGTGTCGTGATCCACCCGCGAAAATTGAGCTTCGCCGAATGTCGGGATATACATCAAATTCATAATATGTATGAGATTCATATAAAATTGCTATAGATGATTCTTCGCCCGAGCATGATCTGTGGTATAGATATTATGTATGGTTTCCATCTGAATTTTGAACTTGTCCGATAGGATTGGCGTTGTTTCAATGAGTAACGGAGGTGCTTGCCGTCCTGCAGCCCTCGCCTGCGCGCCAGCAACAACCTCTCGGGAGAGGCGAGGGTACATTCGCCTTCCACGCATTCAGAATCGACAGGCCACGAACCCGTACCCCTGCAACGGCCTGAAAACTCGAGGAGGATTTCGATGATGAGTACACCGCACAAGCCACGCGCCGAGGGGCGCCGATGGCTCGCAGCCGTTGCCACGGCCGCCTGCATGGCCACCGGCAGCGCGCTCGCCTCCGATAGCGTCACGTTCACTGCCGGCTCCCCGGGTGGGGGCTACTTCAAGGCCGCCGCCGCATTCGGCGAGTACATCAAGTCCGACATCCCGGGCACCTCCGTCACCGTCATTCCCGGTGGTGGATGGGCCAACGTCGAACGGCTCGATCCGGCCTCCAAGGCAGCGGACGTCGCCGTGCTGGAGAACGCACTGGCCAGCATGGCCTACGAGGGAACCGGTCCGACCGGCAAGAAGTACGATTTCCGCATGCTGGCCGCGTTTCGCCAGCCGGGGGCGGCCCAGGCCCTCGTCCTCGATTCGGCCGAAATCGGCTCCTTCGAAGAGCTGAAGGAGAAGAAGCCCCCGATTCGAATCACGATGTTCGAGCGCCATCAGCTCGCTACCGCGCAGGCGCTGGCGGTCCTCGAGGCGTACGGCATCACGGCAGACGACGTGGACTCGTGGGGCGGCAAGATCATCTTCACGTCCATTGGCGAAGCGATGCGAATGCTCGCGGACGGCCAGGCCGAAATGTGGTTCACCGGCGGCTCCTACTTTCCGCACCCGCAGTACATCAAGCTCGGAGCACGCCACTCGTTCAAGATGCTGTCCATCAGCAAGGAAGTCGCCGAAGCGGTCGGCAAGAGGTTCGGACAGGAAATCATGGAAGTGCCGGCCGGCATCTATGCCGACAACAACGGGCGCAACGACATGTACTGGTCGCCGGCCACGATCGTGACGTTCGGCGTACGCACCGACCTGGACGAGGAGTTCGTCTACCAGATGACCAAGGCGCTCGCCAATCACAAGGAAGAGTTCTGGCAGGTGCACAAGATGCACAAGTTCTACCGGCCCGAGGTGGCCTGGCAGAATGTCGGCGTCGCCCCGCTGCACCCCGGCGCGGCCAGGTTCTACAAGGAAATGGGCCACATGCCCTGAGTAACCGTCTAGAAAACCCTCGCTGCCGACCGCCGGGGTCGGCAGCGAGGCGCCGGGCTGGCAACTCGGAGCGCCGATGGCCCGATTCAGCACCTACCTAGTTCGTCTCGTCGCAGTCGGTCTGGCGTCGTTTCACGTCTATACCGGGTATTTCGGCACCTTCTATCCGTACGTACAGCGCTCGATTCCGGTCATGCTGGCGCTGATCCTCACCTTCCTCACGATCCGCGGAAGCAAGCGCGGCGAGGAGAACGGGAAGATCCCGCTCCACGACTGGGGACTCGCGCTGCTCGCAGTCCCGGTGATCGGCTACGTGGCGTACAACAGCGAGTACCTGGCGAATCGATGGCCGATGACGCCATCGTTCGCCATGAGCAACGTCGAGATGGCATTCGGGGTGATCGCCTCGCTGCTGATCCTGGAAGCGACGCGGCGAGTCCTCGGATGGGTGCTCGTGATCGTCGTCGCCGTGGCGTTGCTCTACACCTACCTCGGCGAGCACATACCGATTCTCGTGCTCCGCCACCGGCCGTACACGTTCGAGCACATGCTCGACTACCTGTACATGACGGACAACGGCATCTGGGGCGTCGCGCTCGGGGTCGCGGCGACCTACATCGTGCTGTTCATCATCTTCGGCGCGTTCGCGGAGAAGGCGGGCGTCTCCCGCTTCTTCATCGATTTCGCCAACGCGATCGCCGGTCACACCAAGGGCGGGCCGGCGAAGGTCGCGATCGTCTCCTCGGCGATGATCGGCTCGGTCACCGGGTCGACGGTCGCCAATGTCTATACCACCGGCCAGTTCACAATCCCGATGATGATGCGGCTGGGCTATCGGCCCAGCGTCGCCGGCGCCGTCGAAGCGCTGGCGTCCAACGGAGGGCAGATCATGCCTCCGATCATGGGCGCCGCCGCGTTCATCATCGCCGCCTACGCCGGCGTGCCCTACCTTACGGTCGCGGCTGCGAACCTGATCCCCGCCTTGCTGTACTTCGGTGGCCTGATCTGGTTCGTGCACCTGGAGGCGCACAAGACCGGGCTCGTCGAGCTGCCCAGGGACGAGAAACCGGATCTGCTCAAGGTGCTCTTGCGTGGCGGGCATCTCTTCCTGCCGCTCCTGGTGCTGATCGGCGTTCTGGTGTACGGGTTCTCACCGGTCAAGGCCGCATTCTTCGGCATCGTCGCAACCATCGTCATAAGCTGGCTCCGCAAGGAGACCAGGCTCGGGCCCAGAGAGATCCTCCACGCGCTCGAGGACGGCGGCAGGCACGCGGTCATGATCATCATCACCTGCGCCACCGTGGGCTTCGTCATCGGCGGATTCCTCATCACCGGGCTCGGTCTGAACGTCAGCAGCGCGATCATCAACATATCGGGGGGCTACTTCGTACTGACGCTGTTTCTGGTCGGGTTGTCCTCCATCGTGCTCGGCATGGGCATGAACACGGTCGCGGCTTTCGTGCTGGTCTCGGTGGTCGGCGTTCCGGCGCTGACGGCGCAAGGCGTCGATCCGCTCGTGGCCAACGTCTTCGTCTTCTACTTCGCGCTGCTCTCGCACATCACGCCGCCGGTGTGCCTCGCGGTATTCGCCGGTGCGCAGATCGCGGGCGCGAACATCTGGGAAACCGCGTACATGAGCGTGAAGATGAGTGCGGTGCCCTATCTTCTCCCGTTCCTGGTGGTCTTTGTTCCACCGCTTCTGCTGTTCGGCTCGCCGCTGGAGATCTTCCTGGAGACCACCGCCGCGATGTTCGGTCTCCTGATGCTGATATCGGCGGTGCAAGGGTGGGTGTTCCGCGCGGTGCGCTGGGTCGGGCGGCTGCTGATGTGTGCGGCAGGGGCTTGCCTGCTCTGGCCGGATCCGGCGGTGAAGGGCGCCGGCCTGCTCCTCGGCGCCGCAGTGGTTGCGGTACTGGTGATGAGCCACCGGCGCGAGTCGGCCCAGGCGAAACCTTCCTGGTGTCCGGACGGGCGGGTCGGCGGGTAGGCTGGCGGCTCGACAACGGCGAGAACTCATGAAGAAGCGAATCCTGAAGATCGCGCTCGATCGGCTCGATCGCCATGTGCCGTTCTTCATG
>MKWU01003405.1_pt1 | contig 21101 bp, 15 predicted proteins | sample 809101 | NCBI WGS metagenome assembly MKWU01 (sample SAMN05860141, study PRJNA318959) | sponge metagenome | host: Aplysina aerophoba | place: Slovenia: Piran, Adriatic Sea, Gulf of Piran | collected 2013-05-07 | reverse complement strand
CGGGGGGGATGGGGCTGTCCGGCTCCATCCCCCTTGGCGCCAATCGAGGTTTGCCGAGATGGGGGGTCACTCCCAGCCACGTCCAAGGAGCGCAGACTGGCGTCGGCGCTCCGCTGGCCGTGGTGCAACCGCAAGCGCGCCAGCGACATGGACGGCCGGGGCCGTGTCCGGCCGAACGGCCATTTCGTGTCCGGCGACCCCCAAAGTGAGCCGGACACGCAGGACTTGCCACCCACACCCGCATTCGGCGCTCAAAACGGGTTCCCCGACAGACGGCTCGAACGCCACCACCGGGAGGACGTTGGAGGTGGAGACGCCATCGGGGTACGCCTTCGCCTCGGCGACAACCCTGTGGCGGACTCGGCCGCCGATATGCGGGCGGTGACGACGGCGGTGCGGCGCTCAGGCATCACGCCGCACTGGCGCGGGGGAAAGGGGGCGGCGCCCCCAAGCGCGACCTCCACGGGAGCGCGACGCGCGGGGGGTTCGAAGGGGGGGCGGGAGCCAGCCCCTCGCCAGCCCCGGTGTATTACACTGGGTAGGCGGATCGCCCAAGGCCCGAATCGCGGCAGGAAATCTTATAACTACATACAGGACAGCACGATCTGCGCTTCCTGCCGTTGGACCGCGACGGCTTCCAGCGTGCGTCAATAGCGGGGAAATCGCCAGCGAGTGGCGGGAATTTACGGGCAAGACCGCACGTTTCCGGCGCAATGCGAGCAGAGGCTACCGGAGGGCAGGCATCCCGTCGTGCCCATGATCCGCGAAGGGTAACTTACGATCTTCCGCGCTTCACGCGGTAGTCCCGCCGGTCAAGCCACCGACCACATCCCCGCCTACGCAGAAACGTTCCCGCGGGTCACCCGTTCGCGGAGGAGTGTCGAGGGCTGGAACACCGGCGCGGCGCGGGCGGGAACCTCGACCGGTTCTCCGGTCTTGGGATTGCGGGCGGTGCGGGGCTTGCGGCTCCCGACCTTAAAGGTCCCGAACCCGCGGATCTCGATGCCCTCTCCCCGCTCAAGCGCGTCCTTCACGGCGTCGAGGAACGCGTCGACCACGAGCCCGCAATCCCTTTTGGTTATCCTTGGGCCGACCGCATCGGCGGCCCGCTCGACGAGATCGGCTTTGGTCATATCAGTTCTCCATGTCCGAAGTGTGGCCCAGTGTTGTCGTTGTCCACCAACAACTTGCGGTTGCGCGCCGCCCTTTCGTCAAGTTCGCGTCCGGTTCCGGTCGCGACCGCGGCCGATTCCAGCCCGCTCCCTGTTTCGCCGGTTGTCGTCCGGTGGGTGACGGCCTTAGACTTGGTGGATGATCGCATCGTTCCGCCACCGGGGGCTGAAGGCGTTCTACGAGGGCAGGACGGAGCGCAGGGTTGCACCCGAGCACGCGGGAAGGCTGCGGGACATCCTCGCGGCGCTGGACCACAGTTCGGGACCGGAGGGCATGGACCTCCCGGGGTTCCGGCTTCACGCGCTCAAGGGACGGCTCAAGGGGCATTATGCCGTCGCGGTGTCCGGCAACTGGCGCGTGACGTTCCGGTTCGAGGACGGCGCGGCGGTCGATGTGGACTACGTGGACTACCACTGAAGGAGGAGAGAGGATCATGGCCATGCACGACCCGCCGCATCCGGGCGGCATCGTGAGGCGGCAATGCCTCGAACCCCTGGGGCTGACGGTGACCCGTGCCGCCGAGGGGTTGGGCGTGACGCGGCAGGCGTTGTCGGAGTTGTTGAACGGGCGGACGAGCGTCTCGGTGGAGATGGCGATCCGGCTGTCGAAGGCTTTCGGATCGACGCCGGAGACGTGGCTGGGGATGCAGATGGCCTACGATCTATGGCAGGCGCGGGGCCGGACGGGCGAGATCGCCGTCGAGCGCTTCGTGACGGCCTGACGACCACGACCGACCCGACACGCGCCCGTGCCCCTGACGCCCGAACAGCGCGCCCGCGAGGAGATCGACGGGCAGCTTGAGGCTTGCGGGTGGACGGTTCGGGGCTTGGAGTGCATGGACATCCATGCCGGGCGCATCCTGTTCCTGGTGGACCGCAACAACCTCGGACGCCAGACGCTGAACGAGTTCCAAATGGCACGTCGACTTGGAGCGTGACTTTGGCGCGTGACCTGTACGTCGAGGGGAGAGCGCGCCTGGTGGACTGGCTCGAACGCCAGCTGATAGGGCCAGCGGCCGAAGGCGACGACTGGCGCGAGTTCGACAGGTCTCCTCTGGAGCGGTATCCGGTCGGCGTGCTCCATCCGCTGGAATCGGAGGAGCTGGGAATCGACCCGGCATCGGAGGTCTCACCCGATCGGCCGTTTGTCGGCGAGGGTTGGCAAGATGACGATGAAGACGGAGACATACCGCGCGACGGCGAACCCGGCTCATCACAGGAGAAGGTGGCCCCGCTCCGCCGCCGCCGCTATGTGCCTCCCTCGTCGGTCGGCTTCTCGTTCTGCGTGCGCGGCGAGGCACGTCTGCGCATCGAGGCTTCGGCTGCGAGATACGAGGTCGAAGACCGGAGGCCCACGGGCCAGTTCAGGCGCTACCGACGCAGTGTGCTCGAGCCGGAGACGATGTGCTTCGGGAACAGTGACCACATGCGGACGAATATCTGGCAGGGTCGGGCTGGGATCGACGTGCGCGCGCGCACACTCGCCCAAGGCAGGATCTTGACCCTCACCTTGTTCAACCGGCAGACCTTCGAATGGGGCGGGGATGCCCGGCCCTGGATGGCCAGGCGCGTCGAGAGTTCGCTGTTCGAGGTCCGGCTCAAGTGCCTGGTCGAGCGGGGCGAGGTCGTCGACTATCCGCGCGTTGATCCCACCCTGCTGGACGACGAAGAGCGTGAACTGGAGCTCCAGTACCGTGATCGCCGCATCTTCGCCGTTGGCCATGGCGCGGCGGTCGATTGGGATGACCCCGAGGCACCGGCTCGCATCCGTTCCGATTTCCTGCCACGAGCCGAGACGCCGATTGTGAGTGTCGCACCCCGGGGCGACGCCAGGGCACTTGAGATGGAGCACCTCGCAGGCGACCAGCTACCGGTTGATCTGCTGCGGGCCTTCGTCAAGGAGTACGGCGACTGGGTGCGGAAGCGTAGTGACGAAGCCGACGGGTTCGAGAAGCGAACCCATCGGGAGGCGGGCAGACGGATCACGGCCCGGATGGAGAGGGCCGAGGAACGGATGCGCGATGGCGTGGCATTGCTCGCCCGCGATCGGGATGCGGCGCTGGCCTTCCGACTCGCCAACCGGGCGATGCTCCGTCAGATGGAGCATTTCGGCGGGAAGCGCGACACCCCTTGGAACTGGCGGCCGTTTCAACTCGGATTCCTGCTCGCCAGCGTCGCATCCACTATTTCCGAAGGCGACCCGAACCGCGAGACTCTGGATCTGATCTGGTTTCAGACCGGTGGCGGCAAGACGGAGGCGTACCTCGGGCTGATAGCTTTCCTGCTGGTGTGGCGACGCCTGCGCCACGGCATAAGCGGTGGGGGCACGGCGGTGTTCATGCGCTATACCCTGCGGCTGCTCACACGACAGCAGTTCGAGCGCGCCGCCGGGCTCATTTGCGCGCTCGAGCTGATCAGGCGCCGCGACGCCCGTGTCGGTGGGCGACTGGGTGACGAGCCGTTCAGCGTCGGCATCTGGGTGGGGGGCGGAGTCTGCCCGAACACCATCGAGGATGCGCGCAAGTGCGTTAGCGCGATTCGAGCGACCAGCGAAAGCGGCGAACCGGACGCGAAAGCCCGAAACAGCCTGCTCCTCGCGCGCTGTCCGTGGTGTACAGAACCGTTCGATACCGAACGAGGCTACAGGACCACCCTCGACGATTTCCAATTCCATTGCACGAACCCGAAGTGTGACTTCGGCCGGAGCGAGGCGCCCCTGCCGTGCCGCGTGGTCGACGAGTCGCTCTACCGGCACCCGCCATCGCTCATGATCGCGACGATCGACAAGTTTGCGCGCCTGGCCTGGGAGGAGCGGGCGCGTGCGTTCTTCGGCGCCGGACGAGATCGCCGTCCGCCCGACCTGGTGCTACAGGACGAGCTGCACCTCATATCCGGTCCGCTCGGTTCGGTCGCCGGGCTGTACGAGGCGGGAACCGAAACGGCCATTCGCTGCCGCGGAGTGACGCCCAAGTACATCGCGTCCACCGCCACGACCCGCATGGCCGGAGAGCAGGTACGCGCTCTCTACGGGCGGGAAGTGGCCGTCTTTCCGCCGCCCGGCCTCTCCTGGGACGACTCCTGGTTCGCCCGCATCGACCCCCGCCGTCCTGGGCGGCTATACCTCGGGTACCTTGCACCGCTGAAGAACCAGCACGATAGTTTTGCGCCACTCGCCGGGTCTCTGCTTGCCGCGCCTCTCATGGAGTTTCGCGACGATCAGGACCGGCAGGACCTGCTTGAGGCCTGGTGGACAAACGTCATCTATCACGGGACCCTGCGCGGCGTTGCGATGAGTAGCAACGCGTTTCAATCCGATGTCCGCGACTTCGGCCAATGGCTGATCCGCGAATACACGGAGGAGCGCAAGGCCGCCGTCGGAAAGGACGAAGCGCAGGATGGTTTGGCTGCAGGCGACCGGGTCGCGAAGGCGCTGCGCCGCCGTTTTCGCGAGACGCAGGTGCGGCAGCTCTGGAGCCGACACACGGCCGAAGAGATCGCCGAGACCTTCGAACGTCTCGGCGAACCCCGGGGCTCCGAGCGATGCATCGACGCCGTCTTGTCCACAAACATGGTGTCGGTTGGACTCGATGTTTCCCGGCTGGCTGTGATGGTGGTCAACGGGCAGCCGCTCACCACGGGCGAGTACGTTCAAGCGACAAGCCGGGTCGGTCGGGGCGATGTGCCTGGCATCGTCGTGGCGAACTACTACCGGCACCAGGCCCGGAGCCTTTCCCACTACGAGAAGTTTAGGCCGTACCACGAGTCGTTCTACCGTTTCGTCGAGCCGGGCAGCGTCACGCCGTACACGTGCCAGGTGCGGAGAAGAGCGCTTCATGCCGCCCTTGTCATCGCGCTTCGACACGCCGTGGACGGGCTCAATGAGAACTCGGCGGCCGGGAGCTTCGATCGTGCGGCGGCTGCCGTCGGAGTAGTGGTGTCCGCCCTCAAACAGCGCATCCGCCGCGCGTGCCCGGAGAAGGCGGACGAGGCCGGGACACACATCGACCAGCTTCTCAGAGAGTGGCACGACGAGACCGAGCGTTGCCGGCATGACCATCGAGCCCTGCACTACCAGGCCCGCGACAAGGCGTACAGCAGGCTGCTCTACAGCCACGGGGACGGGATCGCTGCTCCCGGACTCTGGATGACCCTGCACTCGATGCGGGATGTCGAGCAGCCGGCGGTGCTGAAGATGAGGTGATCCGATGACACACCGGCAGACCTTCGTCGACATTCGCCTGTCCCACCTGCTTCGGGACTGTTCGGTCGGAGCGATTGTGCGTCACGACGATGCGCTGATGGTGGTCCAGGACACCCGCCACTGGGACGGCCCGCGCACGAGTCCGTACGATCGCGAGATCAGGTACGTAGAGCTCGTGAAGCGGGCACTGGGGCTGGGAGACATGAAGCTGTGCCGGCCGCCGGTGAAGGAGCAACAGGGGGATTGGATCCACTGGGTTCGGGCTCGGCGCTTCCCCGGCTGGACGCGGTGTGGCCGTTGCGACCTCCTCCACCACGCACCATGGGAACGTCGGGATGGCACCGACCCGAAGGGCGATGTCAATGAGCATGGACGGAAGACCACCGATTCCACGCGAGTTCTCCGCTGCCGTCAAATCGACGGAGCGGACGGGAAGCGTTCCACCTGCCACGGCATCCTCGAGCAGGTACCTTGGGTTCTGGTCCACGAGGGCGGTTATCTGGCGGACGTGCCCTGGCACCAGATCGCTCATGCCAACGCCAGGCACCCCCGATCAGCCGGTTGCGGGTCGGACCGGAAAGCCGCTTACCTCAAGATCCTGAGCCGACACGGCCGGTGGGTGGTGCGGTGCCTGCGTTGCCTGGCAGACACCCGCCTTCCCGACCGATTTCCGTACGGCGCGCACACGCGTCAGCAGCCCTGGGTTCCGGAGCCGCCACCGGAGCCGCCCTCACAACCCGGCCTGCTGATCCGCGTGAACGATGTTCGCGTCCATTTCCCGGAATGCAGGACTGCCCTCGTCATCCCGCCCGAGTCCCGGATCCGGCGTGGCAGCGTCGTCGATCGACTCCACAGCAGTTCGGCCGACCAGGACCGGATCCGCACGGCTCGTAACAACTACGCCCGGCAAGCTCGGTACCGGGAACTGGCAAGCAAGTACCGGTCGAGTCCGGAGGAGGTAAAGGAGGCATTCGAGAAAATCGAACGCGGCGAAATTGCCCGGGAACTGCCGCAGGGGGATCTGGAGCCGCTTGAGTACGGGGCGCTAACCCAGGAGATCCCCGATCTTAGGCCCGACGAGGACTTCGTCACCGAGCATCACACCGAAGCGTGGCGGCACCTCGACGGCACTCTCACGGGACTGGCCGCCGGTGTCGCTGGGGCTGTGGAAAGGGTTGTGGCGGTGCACCGCCTGAAGGAGATCATGGTCTTCCAGGGCTTCCGCCGCGGCGGGGCAGGGGACGCACTACGCCGGCCGGCGACGCCGCCGGACATTGTGGGCGAGAGCGACTGGCTTCCCGCGCTGGAGCTCTGGGGCGAAGGGTTGTTCCTTGCGCTGAAGGAGGAGGAGGTGGCCCGGTGGGAATCGCAGCAATCGCTCCGGGTGCGTGCTGAGGCGGCCGCGAAGCGCGCCGAGGCGGTCCATTTGCCCCGACTGATCGGCAACGCGATCTCACCGCGCCTCCTGCTCTGCCACACCCTCGCACATCTCATCATCCGCCGTCTGGAGGCCGAGGCCGGCTATCCTGCAGCCTCGCTGAAGGAGCGCATCTACTGTGCCGACAGCACGGACGGCGACGAAGCGATGGCGGGCATCCTCGTCTACGTCGCGGTCGCGGACACGCACGGCTCGCTGGGCGGGCTGATGGACATGGCACGGCCGGATCGGTTCCTCCGTCTGCTGACCGGTGCGGTCGAAGACGCCTCGTGGTGCTCGTTCGACCCCGTGTGCCGCGAGCAGGAGGGTCACGGTCCGGACCTGCTGAACCGGGCCGCCTGCCATGCCTGCGCGCTCGTGCCCGAACCGAGCTGCATCTGCGGCAACAGGCTGCTCGACCGCGCGTTCGTGGCCGGAGACGATGATGGTCTCAGGTCGTTGTGGGAACTAGCAGCTCCCTCTCCAGGCAAATGACCATTCGGGCGCGCCGGTGGGAACTTCCGGGAATCGACGACCTCACGAAGGAGCAGGATGCGGTGCTGGCTCTGCCGACCAACGGGCGACACCTGGTCATCGGAGGACCGGGGACGGGCAAGACGGTCGTCTGCCTGCTACGGGCGCGGCGCCACGCCCGGGAGGGGGACGACTACACGTTCCTGGTCTGGAACCACCTCCTGAAACGCGCGAGCGAATCGCTTTTCAATGGCGAGTTCCGCGCCAACACGTGGCACTCGTGGTTCGGAACGCAATTCCGGGTGCGGTTTCGGAAGAATCCTCCAAAGCTCCTGCCCTCGGAGGGTACGACGTGGAGGCCCATCGATTGGCCGGAGGTCCGAAGACTGATCGGATCGCTTCCGGAAGAGAGCGGGCCGGGCCACCTCCCTCTGCTCGTGATCGATGAGGGGCAGGACATGCCGCCGGACTTCTACGACTCCCTGAACCAGCTCGGATTCGAGCACATCTTTGTCGCCGCCGACCAGAACCAGCAGATCAACGACCAGAATTCGAGCCTCAAGGAATTGAAGGACTCACTCTGTGTCGATGGGGACGATGTGATCGAGCTGACCTACAACCACCGCAACCGCTACTCGATCGCCCGTCTGGCGCGGCAGTTCTACACAGGTGACCCGGCCAGCCCGCCTCCCGATCTCCCACCCCGGGATGACACGATCTATACGCCCCGCCTCCACTACATGGACGAAGCCACGATGCCCAGGATCGCGCGAAGCATCCTGCGGCATTGGGATCATAACCCCCGGCGCCTGGTCGGCGTCATCGCGCCCAACAACAAGGTCAGGAGAGGCTACTTCGACGCGATCAGGTCCGAGGCGAGCACCTTGACGCTCGACAACGGAACCCCCGAGATCCAGACCTTTTACGGTCGACACCGCCCCGATGTCCGCTTCGAGCAGGGCGGCATCCTCGTGATCAACGCGCAGGCGTGCAAGGGACTCGAATTCGACACGGTGGTACTTGCCGACATTGACCAGCACCTGGTTGCGGAAACCGACCTTGACCGAACCCGCAAGCTCTTCTACGTGATGGTTTCGCGGGCGCGTCGGCGGGTCGCCATGTTCATGAACAGAAACGGTAGGTCGGCGATCGAAGCAATCCTCCCGAAGGACCCGAGGATCCTTCGGCGCGAGGATGTGGCCGGTCGGGCAACTCACCGGGAGGAGGGTAGATGAGCGGGGGACCGGCGGGAGCGGGGTCGCCCCGTTACGAGCAGACATTCGTTCTCCAGAGACACTTGAGGAGGTGAGCAATGGCGAGATATTCGGCGGAGTTCAAGTCGAAAATCGTCGAGTTGGAGAGAGCCGGGTGGACTGTGGCGGAGTTGGCCCGCGAGTACGAGCCTGCGAAGTCGACGATCCGGGAATGGATCAAGCAGGCCTCGGACAGCGAGGCGGGTCCGAACCGGCCCGCGCAACTGGAGATGCCCACGTCAGAGGAGGTTGTCGAGGATTCGGCGAGGACGGGCGGCAGTCTGCGCTCCGAGCAAGTCCGAGAGACTCCGGAACCAGCGCAATCCCCGCCGCAGACCGCGCTCGTCGCCCCCGAAACCGGCGTCCTGGTGACGAACGACAGGAACCTCATGTACATGCTGGCCGCCGGCCTGCTCATGCCGCCTTCCGGATTCGGAGGCAAGCACTACCGCGACACCCTCTCCGCGTTCCCCGGCTGGCTGCCGTTCTTCGTCGGCCCCGAGGGTGCCCCAAGTCCACCTTCAGGGACGGTCGAGGACTCGACAAGCGAGGCTCGGCATCTGAGGCCCGTCCTCGTCGAAGTCGAACTCCGAGGTTTGTGCGGGAAGGTGCGAGCTCACGGTTCGGACGGCTGGACCGAGCGGCATCTCGACAAGGGCGTGGCCGCCGAGGAGTCGCTCCTTCTCTTCCCGGCGCCCCTGCCGGTGAGCCGTATCCGGTCCGTCGTTCTGGGTTCGACCGAGGATCTGCGAGCCATTGAAAGGGATGCCAGTGATTTCGGGAATGTCACGTTCGATGGGCTTGACCTGAAGGCCGATCAGGCCCGCTTCGATTCATTATCCGATCACGCGTGGCCACCACTCGAAGGTCCCGCCGAGCGGTCGGTAGCGCTCGGAGCCGCCCAGGCCGCTGGGGGCGCAATGGCCATCCTTCACCGGCTTGCCAACACTGGCGACCTCTCGCTTCGGACTGCTCGATGCGCATTCGATAGGTCGGACGATCCGCCGGACGACTCCATTCTCCGAGGGCTTCCCGAATGGATAGCCAGGACTTGCGGGACGGGATCGGAACAGACGCCCCGCACGGGACGGGACCTTTTCTGGGGAGCGGTCGACCGCATCGTACAATGCCGGGATCAAGGTCGCCACACCGACGCCAACGACGCGCTGGTCGCGTTCTACCGGGAGGCCGCCCAGGGCATGGAGGGAGAACTTCGGACGCGGGCGACCGAAGTGGTCTCCACGCTAGAGTCATTGGGCGGAGGGATCGGAGGCGACACGGTGAGCGGGATGCTCGGTGGGCACCCGACGCCTACCGGCCGCGCGGCGATTCTCTTTCTCTTGCGGCGGAAGAGCCGGGAGCTGTTCGAGCTGATCGGAGACTACCCTCAACTTGAAGAGAGGGACCGACTGGCGGCCGGTATCCTGTTCGGGGCCCGGGACGGGTGGCTGAAGCTTCCACTCGCCCTCAGGGGATGCCCGGAGCTTGCCAATGCGGTCACGCACCGAATGGCCGCGCTGGCGCACCGGCTCGACGGATCGGGATGCGATCTCGGGAGCCCGCCGCCCAGGGTGCGGCCCCTGCGGGAGATCTTCGGCGATCCGGGCGGTTTGGGTCCGGCGGAGGAGGAAGCGGCGCTTCGGCTTGCAAGCGAGCTCAAGTGGACCGACTGCTCCCGGACCACGGTGTCGCTCGGTCAGGGGTCGTACGAGCTGAGGATCGAAGGCGGATCGGTCTACATCGACTGTGAGGACAGGCCTCGAGTCGATACGCATCTGGACCGCGACCGCTTCCTCGCGCATCTGGCCCGGAGGCCTATCGACGCCAACATCGAGGCAAAGGTCCGTGCGCGGTTGAGTCCGCCGGAGTCCGTCGTCCGGCAGCGGGGTCATGGCCACGTCGCGTCGCGTCGCACGACGTAGAGCCGTAGTGGACCACGAAAACGACATGGAGTGCCAAGGCGCCCCCGGAGCTCCCGACGTGCGCACCGGCGGGGCGGCGTAAGCCGCAGCGCGCAACGTCTTGTGCCTTGCGGTCCCAGGCGGCCGGGGCCATAAGGACCGCTCGGGCGATCGAGCGCCGCTTCGAGGCGGCGGATAACCCGATCGCCGACCGGCAGGCTGTCGAGCGCTCCCGCATCGCCGCGCAAGGCCGGGACGCGCCCGTCACTGGCTCGCCGTGGCCCGCCCGCACGGGATTGCTGGACCGCGACCCCAAGCGAGGTCGGGATGGATGTGCACATCCCAACCATCGCCGTGCCGTATGAGGCTTGCCGAATAGGGGGCTCCCACCTCTTGTCAACGCTGTCAAATGCGGGGCGGTAACCCCGCGTCTGGAGGCTGGACCTCCCGCTGGACCCGTCTTCACCGTTCCGGGCATGAAGACGCCCAAGCAGCAATTCAAGTCGCAGATCCCTCCCCTGAAGGGGCGCGAGAAGGCGCTGGACCCCCTCCAAGGGCACGAGCCGCCGAGCCGAATGGATCGCGCTGTCCTGTCTCCACGACAGCATCTTCACCCGGGCGCGTGGACGAGTTTCCCGGGCTGACACCACGAGACGGCTGGCCGCTTTGTCCGTACTCTCTTGGGAGTCCTCCACCGAGTGATTTGCGCACCGGCAGTACCTCGGGTCAGGACCGTATGCGCCCGCGAAAACGACATGGGGTGCCGATGCGCACCCCGTCGCTCGGGACGTGCGCACCGGCACGACGGCGGAAGCTGCTGAGCGCAAAGGCCTTGCGCCTCGCTGTCCCGGACGGTCGGGGCCGCAGGGAACGCGAAGGCCGGGCTGGGAGCGACCCGGCAGTCCGAGGGACTGCTGCGGGTTCGGGGCCGGGCGCGTTTGCGCACCCCCGGCCCCTCCCCCTCGGGTCGCTCCCAGACCTGCGATCCCTGCGCGGGAAGGCGGTTCGAGCGCCGCTTCGAGGCGGCGGACCACCCGTTCGCCGACTGACTGGCTGTGGGGCTGTTCGGCATCGGCGCGCAAGACCGGGACGAGCCCGTCCCGGCTCGCCGTTTGGCCTTCCCGCACGGGATTGCTGGACCGGGAGCGACCCCAGGCGAGGGGTGGGATGGAAGTGCACATCCCAACCGTCGCCGTGCCGTATGAGGCATGCCGAATACGGGGGTCGCTCCCGGCAACGGCCACCAGCGCCCGCGCGTCACGGCCGCCCCCGTGGCTACGCCACAAACGCAACGACGCCAGCGACTTGCAGAATCTGCGGTGTGTCCCGTCCGAGTGCGGTTCTCGTGCACATCGATCCTGATGTAAGCCGGACACCTCTGGATCGGCAACGGCCCCCGCTCATGGGCGATCAAATCCCGCCCTCCGAGAAGCGGCTCGAACGCCATACCGTGAAGCGGTCGATAATCGCTTCCGAGGGCGCGGTCGGGAGCGCTGCCCGGAGTTCGGCGAGCCGCGTCAGACAGTCCCGGATACCCCCGTAGCGCCCGATCACGCTCTCGTCCCTGCTGCGTATGCCCCGCTCGATATCCTCGATCTCGCGGCGGATCTGGCGGCCGGTCGCGGGCACTTTCGCGCGGTCGAGGGACCGGGCCGGCGAGGTCCAGTTGCCGAGAACCTTCTCCGCCCGCCCAATCTGCCTCTGGGCGCACGCGACCCCGACGACCTCGACCGACCAGTCGAGCCCCCGCAGCGCCTCCCAGAGCCTCTGGTGCCGATCCCGCCACGAACGGAGTGCGGTCGGGGTGTCGTAGCCGGGATCGGCGTGGACGAACACGGCGCGCCTTGAGTCCAGTGCCACGGGCATTCCGCGGGGGAAGTAGCGCCGCGCGCCCCCCGCAGCGCCCCGGTAGACCCGGACGGGTATGGCCGAGCGCCCGATGTCGAGCGCCTCGAACGCGGCGACCTTCTCCGACTCGGTCGGGAGCCAGGGCAGGCCGGTATGCTCGATCACGTAGTCGAACGCGAGCAGGCGGCGCAGGGCCACCTCGGTCGAGGTGATCCTCCGGGTGCGGACGCCTTCGACGCCCAGCGCCCGGTAGATGCCGCGTGCGCAGATCCGGCAGACCTTCAGGTCTCCGACCATCTCCTCGGCGGCGAGCCTTCTCCGTGTCAGGGCCTGCACGAACCGGAGCGTCTTGAAGCGGTCCATGCCGAGCCACGCCGATAGCTGCGAGCGGGTGAACACGCCGCCATGCAGGCTCGCCAAGGCGATCCACTCGGCCCGGCGGCCCGTCAGGCCGAACGGCTCCAGTGCCGTCTCGCGCCCCTTCAGATGGTGGATCAACGCGACCGCCGTTGGTCGGTGGCTTTGCGGTACATGAGGGCTCCCGCTCCCGCAGTGTAGGACCCGGACTCCGTGGTAGGTATCAAGTGCTGGCGAAGGTATCGCTGCCAGTAGGAATCGGGAGAGCGCCTTCGGCGGCGTCAAGTCGCGTCCGCGGGCATTCGCCCAGAGCCGTCCGGTGCGTTTCCGGATGCGGAACTGTCTCCGGCAACCGCTCCTCCATCGCTTCCAGCAAGAGCCCGGCGAATGCCCGGTTGCGGTTCGAGAAGCGAACGGCGCGGGTGCCGCACTGGTCAAGCAGCCTTCGGGCAGCGAGATTCCGTTGCGCAGATCGTGCAGTCCATCAATCGGAGGAATCGAACGATGGCACGCACGAAACGAAGTCGGCGCTCTTACGGCGCCGGCGAATGGGGCCGGAACCGGGTGAGGGTGTTCCCTGACCCGAAGACCGGCATTTTCCAGATGGAGTGGCGCGAGAACGGTCGCAGGCGCACGAAGTCGCTCAAGCACCGTGACTGGGCTCGCGCGAAGCGGCAGGCCGACGAGGCCGCCGCGGGCTTCGCGGTTCATGAGCCCAACGGCAAGGCGGAAGCCGAGCCCGAGCCGCTCACTCTGGGAACGCGGATCGCCAAGGGCCAGAATCCCGGCAGGAGATCACGTAAAGTCATACAGGACTGCACGATCTGCGCGTTCTGCCGTCTTGCTGGACCTCGCTGGATCGTACCGCGAAAGCGGGAAAAACGGGTTTGAATGGCGGGACTCCCGCGCCCGCGCCGCCTCTTTGCCAAGGTCCTGAAAGCCCACCTCGTGCTCGTCCCCCAAAGAGGCTTGGATCGGCATCGGCACGGGCGCTCGATGGACGGATCGCTGGCGAGGCTTCGTCGACCGGGTGAACATCAGCGGTTGAAACCTGCGGCGGTGGCCCCGCCGGGGATGGAACACCTCCCGGAGTCTACTATCTTCCGAACGTCCAACCGTCCCCTCACATCTCTCGGGCAGACATGAGACCAGCAATCAAGGACCTGCTTCAGCTATCGGACGGCCACCTATTCGAGGAGGTCGCCACCGGAGTCCGGCTCATTGTCGAACATGCCGAGAATCTGGAATCGACCGCCGTTCGTCTACGTGTGATCGACGAGCACCGGGCTGCAGCCATCGTTGGCGCACTCGCGAAGGAGGAATCAGCGAAGGTCCTTATTCTGTTGGACTTGGTCCGATGCCCACGTAACAACCAAGACGGGAGGTCCAAGACGGTTCAGGCTTTCGGCAATCATCTTGCGAAAGAGATTTACGCCGATGCCTGCGATTGGCGGCCAGTCGATTTTGACGAGGTCACGAAGATCGTCAACCGCGAGCGACGACCGTACTACCTCGATGGTCCCAGCGACGTTGGCTGGATCCTCCCGAACTACGCCAAGGCTCGGAGAGAGAACCGAATGTACGTGGATTATGTGCAGGACATCACCGTAGAGCACGGGGAGTACGGCTGGGTATCTCCACTACCGGACAGCCTGCACCGAGAACACGGAGACGCCACACCAACCTGTCTGGTGGTCGCTCGCGCGCTGCACCGCGTCGGAATGACGACTCCAGAAGGGCTGGCCGCAGTGGCAGACCTTTGGCGCGGCTTCGAGCCGCAGCCGCAGACAACCCGTCAAGAGGTTCAGGAGCGGAACTACAACTCATTGGTTCGTGTCAGCCAGGCACACCCGAACCGGGAAGTTGATCCAAAGGACGCGAGGGCGGTCTGTCACCACTGGCCGTTTCCGCTGTGGTCTCTCGATCTACGGCAATCGGGGCCGGCCAGAGCCGACCTGGCGGAGATTCGCCGTCAGAGAGCCGAACACATCGAGTGGCTCTTGAAGCGGGCATCAGAAAGGGATCCGGCACCGCTGATCACCCGTGAGAAGGTGGAGGAACTGACCAAGGCTCATTCAGACTTCAAGCTGGAGTGGGACCGCTTGATTGAATCGCTTCCAGGACACCGAGACTCGGGCCTTCGCATCGTGAGCGGGAGCGTCAGATCCTACGGGTTGGAATCGTACGAGCGCCTGCGGCGCAGGGTTGGCAACCTTGAAGTTGAGGAACTCATCGACCTGGCCGCGCTCGGGTGGTTCGGAAGACAGCCTGAGTCCGGCTGGGCACACTGGCACCAGCATGCCCGGAGGATCATCTCGGATGCTTCCGTCGGCTATGTGTGCGGACTCGGTCAGCATTGGATGACAGGGTTGAGGCTTTGGGAAGGGCCACCGCAGTTGCCAGCGCGCCTCACCATCGGTGGGGCCACGGGTTAGCAGGCAGTTCGGTGTCCGGTTCTCCACGGCCCCGATGGGTGATCGGTATCGCTGGAACGTGGAGGTTAGAGTCGATTGAACGTCGGTCGTTGCATGGCGACCATTCGCCGGTCGAATCGCTCGGCCCAGCCGCGAGAGAATGTACTGAACAGCGCCTCATCACCATCTCGGCGCGGAATACACATCCAGCGAAACGGCACTCCAAAATGTAATCCTGCAGGATCGCTGCCCACGGGTGGGTGCCAGCTAGCGAGGTATCCGAACATCATGTGCCCAAGGACGTTGGGTGACCCAAGCGCGGCCAACGTCTCAGATACTTCGTCGAAAGCTCTGCTGAGTTTTTCCGTTGTCGCACCACCGTCACCGCCATCGTACGCGATATCTGCAACACGAGTGTCCAGGTTCAGTGCGACCCATCCACGCATCTTCGATTTGTCGATTTGCTCTGCGGCCTCCTTAGCGCGCTTTCGAAGCTGCGTCGGATTCAGGCTCCGAACCCTCTTCGCAGCGATGCCAACCTTCTCCTGGCCGAAGAGCAACAAAATGTCGGGCTCGCCATCGTACACCGTGCAGCTAGCGAGACGAAAATGTGTTGCAACGGTCAGCTCGAACTGAACGTTCCGTGGGCTACCATCGCGCCCCTCGCGTTCAAGCGGGCCTTTCACGAACGTCCTGAGTCGCCTCTGGGTGTACGGTGACGCGCCGTTCCGGCGGTCTTCCAGCGCGGCAGCAACGATAAGGAACGTCTCCCACGCGAGACGATGTGCTGCAAGGATCCGGTTCGGAGCCACGTTTTCAACGAGATCCGGGTCCGCCAGGACGTCGAGTGCCTTCTTGTGTCGTCCGTGATTGGGGACGGGCACATGCAATTGGGTACTGAGGAAGGACAGTGATTTCTCAAGCCGCGCGGCGAGAAGGGTGTTTCCCATTCCGTTCGGAGATCCGCTTACGGTCCAGCGCGAAACGAGCATCTTACCGAGTTTCTCACGCTGCTCCGCCGAACAGCATACCGTTCAGCCTTGCCTGCCATTCGTCCTCGTCCACGACCTCGAAGCGCACCACGCTGCTACGCATAGCGGGTGCGAACTCGGCCCATTCGGCCTTGCGGGCGTGCTCGCCGCAAATGTCGAAGACCGACCGCTTGTATTCGGTGTCCTCAGAGGCCTTTAGGTGGACGCCCTTGGTTTCGACGACGAACACCTCGCGGAAGCCATCGTCCTCGCCGGGCTCGTCGTCCCGTAGCGTGACGATGAAGTCGGCGTATATCCGGCGCGGCTTCCACCCCTGCACATAGTAGTCCTTGCGGGCGCGGTTGCGGTACCAGAAGAAGAGCCGCGCTTGCTGGTCAAGGTAAGTCGCGACCTTGTTCTCGAACTGGTTGAGATCGTCCTCCGTGGTCATGTCGAAGAGGTTGCGCTGGTAGGGTTTGCCGTCCTCCCGGTTAGCCTGCTTCGCCTTCGGAACCTCGATCTTCTCGGGCAGGCGATAGCAATCGAGGTCGTCCGCCACGACCAGGAAACGCATCCTTCCCGACTCCAGGAGGTCACGGAAGACCTCTCGTGACAGCCGGTCCCGCTCCATCTCGATCTGACGGCGTAGTTCTTCGAGGACGAAGACATGATTGGACGCCACGCGCTTGAGGGGGTAGCGCTCCAGCAGGGCCTCGAAGGCGCGCCGGGCCAGGTCGCGTCCCTGCCAAGGGTTCGGAACCAAGTCCAATAGGTGGCTGGCAGCGAAAAAGTAGTCCACCGGATCGCCGCCTCCATCCGGGTCCTCGGTGTCGAGGGCTTTGCGGTTGCCGGGGTCGCGGGCGTCCGCGACCTCCGGTTTCGGAGCCAGTGCCCCACCGGTCAGGTTGGTCACCAGCAAGGCATCGCCCCCGCTCCCCTCACCCAACTCCAGATCGCGCAACGCCGAGAGGTCGATATCGTCCCAAGGCACACGCGACAGGATGTCCGCCTCGTAGCGGACCAGACGCCACCCGTTCTTGTCCCGGATCATAAAGGCGGGCAGGACGAGATCCTGGGCCGCTGCCCGATACCGCGCCCGCTGCCGCGTCGTGAGCCTCTCCGGCGGGCGGAAGGGGCCATCGTCGGAGACTACTCGCCCCTCAAGGCCCTGCAACCCCTCCAGCCCGAATCCCTTCCTGACCTCTTTCAACAGTTCATTCCCGCGTCGGCTGAAGCAGAACACGTAGCTTTCGTCCAGTAGCGCCACCCCAGTCTTGCTCGCGTAGGGCTGCCGCAGGATCCGGCCCACAAGCTGGGTGATCCCCGTCTTCGACATCGGGTTGGTGAGGATCGTGAGGACGTAGGCGAACGGGCAGTCCCAGCCCTCCTGGAGCGCCTGTTTGGTGATGATGAAGCGGATCGGGCAGTCGCGGGACAGGAGGCCGCCAATGTCGTCCACCTCCTTCAGTTCGTCCTTCGAGCTGGTCTTGACCGCGATGTGCTCCGGCGCGATGCCCGGATGTTGAAGCAGATACTCGCGCACGTCGTTCGTATGAATGTACCCCGGCTTTCTTTGCTGCCTGCCGGTCCGCTCCACCTGGATCACGCAGATGGGCCGGATGTAGGTGCCGGACGCGGCTTCGTGAAGCCGTGCCTCGGCCTCGAGGGCTTCGCGGTGTTCGACCGACTCCAGCAGCGTGCCGCGCCAGTCGCCGCCCGCCTTGTTTCGGATGTGAAGGTCGAGCTTGATCATCTCCTCGGCGTTGAGTTCCCGGCCCAGGATCTCGACGAGCACGTTCGCGCCCTTGGCCGGAGTGGCCGAAAGCTCGACGATCATGCAGGGGTTGAACCCTTCAAGCGTTTTCTTCGCGTTGACGCTGTACGCCTTGTGTCCCTCGTCGAGGATAATGAGCGGTTGCAGCACCCTCACCGTGTTCCCGAGGGATGTCTTGATGTAGCGGCCCCAGAAGCCCGCCGTTTGCTCGAAGGTGTCGAGATTGGGGTGCTCCTCCAGCATCTTGGCGTGCGCGGTCGGATCGTCGTCCGGAGGGAAGAAACGGTCAAAGCCCCCGCTGTCGCGGAACATCCGGAGCCTGTCCTTCGTTTTCCGGTTGGCGGACGGGAGCATGAGCAGGAGAACGCAGAGGTTCTCGGCAACATCGCGCGGGCCGAAGGCCGTGGTCTTTTCGAGGATGCGCGTGCGCTGGCCTGACGACAGGTCGAGTTGCTGGCGGTAGGGGTGGTCGCGGTCCTTGAGGGCGTTGAACGTCTGGTTGTAAATCTGCGTCGTGGGCACGATCCACAGCACCAAGCCGCGGCGACTCTGCCTGAAGTGCGCGTTCACGAGATCGATCACGCGGGTCGCGAGCAGCGTCTTGCCGCCTCCGGTCGGGATCTTGAGGCAGAACGCGGGAAGATGCTCGCCGAGCCCATTCCGGCGGGGGCGGTAGCGCCGTCCGGCTACGGTCCTGTCCCATGCTCGCTGTACCCAGTCCGAACCCCAGTTCGGGTTGTGTTTCCGCGCCTCTTCGTCCTCGGCCCGCCACTTCACCAACTCCGCGACGAAGCTGCGGACCCTCGCGACCGTGCGCTTCTGGTATTCCTTCAGGATCATCGTTCCAGCCTGTCGATGGCTTCGTAGATCTGGAAGGGCAACTGCTGGAAGTCGATCCGATACTGGTGAAGGAAATCACGGTCCAGGTACTTGGTGGGCGCGAAGACGAGCCTCCTTCTCGATCCGGCAGGAAGGGCGCGGGCCTCGGCCAGCGAGAGCGCGAGACTCTTGAGCTTATCGACATCCGGCTGGTAGAAGAGGAAGACATCGTGGGACGCGGTGCGCCCGACGAACCCGGTGTCCCTGTCGATCTCCGACGGGTCGAACTCCTGTCCGGTCGCGGTGAAGAAGATGTAGGAGGCGAGCTTTTCCCACGACGGAAGGTGGGAGCCGTCGAGGAGCGACTCTTGCTGCATGGGACGGCCAAGCTCGAAGTAGCTGAACGTGCCCCCGAGGCCAGCCTTGAGGATGTCGTCCTTTGCGCTCGGCACCCCTTGAATGACCCGCCGGACGCGCTCGGCAGTGATGCTATCGGCGTAGTCCTCACACTCGACGAGGATGAAGCGCCGGTTGCCGCCGTCTTCCCGGTTCTGGGCGAGGACGGCGTGGGCCGTGGTGCCGGAACCCGCGAAAGAATCGAGGACGATGGAGTCGGGGTCGGTGGACAGGAGGACCATCCGCTGGATTAGCTCGAATGGCTTGGTCGTGAAGTCCGGTAGGTAGTCGGGAAAGAGCTGTAGAAGAGTCTTCTTGGCACCCTGAGTGTGATTGACCTCCTTGTAGGTCCAGATCGTCTCAGGGACCAATCCCGGCTGCACCTCGGCAAGGAAACGCTTGATTGCGGGGACCTGGTTGTCGTCGCTTCCCCACCAGATGCGGTTGTCTCTGTCCAGTTTCCAGAACTTCTCCTCGGAGAACCGCCAGTAGTTCCCGGGAGGTGGCCCGTCGATCTGCCGACCACCAGGGCACCTGATCGAATAGGTGCCCTTGCTGTACGGGTTGCGCGCAGATAGATCACTCGGCTTCCAAGGTCCGCGGGGATCGTCATCGGGATTCCGATAGCGTGCGTCGGCCTCCGCCGTGCGCGGAAGCAGGTTCCGCTTGAACGACTCCTTCCTCTTCGCGTACACCACCACGAAATCGTGGTTTTCCGAGAAGTACTTCGCGCTGCTCTTGGGCGAATACACCTTCTCCCAGATGACGGTCGCCACGAAGTTCTCCTCCCCGAAAACCTCGTCCATCAGAGACCGCAGGTGGTGCACCTCGTTGTCGTCGATGGACACGAAGATCGCCCCGTCCTCGCGGAGCAGTTCGCGCAGGAGCTTGAGACGGGGCAGCATCATGCAGGACCACTTGTCGTGCCGGGTCAGGTCGTCGCGGTCGACCACGCGGCCGAGCCAGTCCCGCATGAGGGGCGAATTCACGCTGTCGCTGTACGCCCAGCCCTCGTTGCCCGTGTTGTAGGGCGGATCGATGTAGACGCACTTCACCTTGCTGTGATAGGTCGGAAGCAGGGACTTCAGCGCGGCCAGGTTGTCACCGTGGATGACTAGGTTGTCGTGCAGACTCGCCTTCTCGCTCAGCCCCTTCTCGCTCACCGGCAGCAGCTCGTGGAAGGGCACGGCCAAGTGGTGGTTCTCGACGAAGACCTTCCCCTTGAAGTGGAGCCGTGGCAAGGAGCCCTCCTGTGGCATGTTCAGGGTATCTTGAGCGCGCCGCCCGCACGGTGCCGGACGACTCTTCTCTCCTAAGCTAACCGCCACGCCACGGTCGAGCAGGTTGCCCGGGCATCGTTCGCGGCCGATGGCCTACTGGGAAACGGATGGATCGAAGGCTCGCCTCGACTAGACGCGGCACCTGAGGACCCTCAGCGGGCATTCGGCGACCTTCCGACTGCCCCCGATTAGTCGCAAGCGGGCCGGAAACGGGCGAGCCTCGTGTGAGGTGCCGGAGGGGCGAGGGAGGTGGCGCTGGCGGCGTCAATTCGGTCTTCGGGACGACACTGGTACCCCTAGGACATCGCCGATTCCGGCGTAGTTGACACGGCCGCAATCGGCCTCCTGACTGTAGGGTATGACGATTCTGACGGAGGGTTCCTCGCATCGGCGCGCGGATTCGCCCGCCAATGGCGAGAGAGCCAAGATGAAACCAATTCCGGGTCAAGTCCGTAGGATGTCGCCCTTCGGGTCACCGAAGGGTGAAGGGCAACGCGATCAAACGAGGCGAAACACCGGAGGAGACGCACGTAGTCAGGTTGATCCACCCCACGGCGGAACCGGTGCCCGTGCCCCTCGACAGGGACGCTGGCGGGATCAGTCGCCGCTCCGGCTTCGGGGGCACATGCATGGCCCGGCATCGCTGGCCACCATCCCACCGTTGGCCGCGCTTCCGGAGGCCCGTCTGAACGGGCTTCCCGGAGCGATTGCGGTGGTGCGCCGCCACTGTATTGGCGGCAGCCGACGACGCGTCTCGGACACGTCGCCGAGGGGCTTGTCGGACGCCACTAAGGTGGGTCAGCCAGCATACCCTCGGTATAACC
>MKWU01003402.1_pt1 | contig 21113 bp, 21 predicted proteins | sample 809101 | NCBI WGS metagenome assembly MKWU01 (sample SAMN05860141, study PRJNA318959) | sponge metagenome | host: Aplysina aerophoba | place: Slovenia: Piran, Adriatic Sea, Gulf of Piran | collected 2013-05-07 | reverse complement strand
GTTCCGACGGCGGGGTCTTCGCTACCCTGTGCGAGATGGCGTTTGCCGGCCGTTGCGGCCTGGACATGGACGCGGGCAGCGCCGGCCTGGTGGCATACCTGTTCAACGAGGAGCCCGGTATCGTACTCCAGGTCCGCTCGGACCACGTTCAGGAAGTACTGGAAACGTTAATTCAATCCGGCCTTCCCGAAACCTGCCTGCTGCCGGTTGCCCGCCCGAACGCGGACCACCGGGTACGCATCAGGCACCGGCAACGGGAGGTTTATTCAGCAGGGATTGACCACCTGCACCGGCTCTGGTCACTCACTACTTTTCATATGCAATCAATACGGGATAACCCGGCCTGCGCCGCAGAGGAATTTGCAGCCCTGCAGGATCTTTCCGACCCGGGCCTGTCAATCACGGGCCGTCGTTCCCGCGCAAACGGGAACCCGGACACCGTGTCCGCCCCGGCAGGCCTCAAGCCGAAGCCTGCCGTCGGTATCCTGCGCGAACAGGGTGTGAACGGCCACGTCGAGATGGCTGCTGCGTTTGAACGCGCGGGTTTCGAATGCCTGGATATCAACATGAACGACCTGCAACGCGGGTCTGCGTCCCTGGCCGGCCTGGCAGGCCTGGTGGCCTGCGGCGGTTTTTCCTACGGCGACGTCCTGGGCGCCGGCGGCGGCTGGGCAAAATCCATACTCTTCAATGACCGCCTCAGGGATGAATTCGAGCAGTTCTTCAAGCGCACCGACAGCTTCGGCCTGGGCGTCTGTAACGGCTGCCAGATGTTGTCCCGGCTGCGCAGCATCATACCCGGCGCCGCTCACTGGCCGGATTTCGAACGCAACCGCTCGGAGCAATTTGAATCCCGCGTGGTCATGGTCGAGGTCATGGACTCCCCTTCCCTGTTCATGCAAGGCATGGCCGGGGCCAGGTTGCCCATCGTGGTGGCTCACGGGGAGGGGCGCGTGGAGACCGGCGAAGCCCAGGCACACACCCTGCCGGTTTTGCGGTTTGTCGATAACCGCGGTGCAGTGACGAACACTTACCCTTACAATCCCAACGGCTCGAGCGGGGGTCTGACGGGTTTTACCAGTGACGACGGACGCTTTACCATACTGATGCCGCACCCGGAACGGGTATTCCTGAAACAACAGATGTCCTGGATAGACCATGACCAACCCGGCGCCGACAGCCCCTGGATGCAGATGTTCTATAATGCAAGACAATGGGTTGACTGAATACAGAACTTTTCACGCTGGTCCTGGTCAATAATTTAAATGAACGCGAGGCAACCGACATGCTGATAAAAACACCGGATTTGATTAAACCTTCCGAGATCACGGACAGGCAGCTGTACCTGAACAGGCGTAAATTCATCCGCGCCGGCGCAAACCTCGGCATTGCCGGCGCCTTGCTCAACACTCTCACCATATCGGGAGCCCTGGCTGCTACGAAACTGTCCACGGTTAAAAACCGCGACTATTCCACGGACGAGGAGTTGACGCCCTATGACGCAATCACCAGTTACAACAACTTTTACGAATTCGGCACCCATAAGAGCGACCCGTCCGAGAACGCCGGCAAATTCCAGCCGCAACCCTGGTCCGTCGTGGTTGACGGCGAGTGCATGAAACCGGGTACGTACAGCTATGAAGACATCATCAATCCCCATCAACTGGAGGAACGCATCTACCGTCTGCGTTGTGTCGAAGCCTGGTCCATGGTGATTCCCTGGGTCGGGATAGCGCTTGCTGATGTGCTGAAACGGTTTGAACCCACGTCAGAGGCAAAATACGTGGCGTTTACCACCGTCATGCGTCCCGAGGAAATGCCCGGCCTCAGGCGCCGGGTGCTGGACTGGCCCTACCGGGAAGGATTGCGCATTGACGAGGCCATGCATCCCCTGACCCTGCTGACCGTGGGACTGTACGGCGAGGTGCTGCCGAACCAGAACGGCGCGCCCATCCGCCTGGTCGTGCCCTGGAAATACGGCTTCAAAAGCATCAAGTCCATCGTCAGGATTGAATTCACCCGCAAACAACCGAAAACATCCTGGAATATGTCGGCGCCGCAGGAATACGGGTTTTATTCCAACGTCAATCCCGAAGTGGACCACCCGCGCTGGAGCCAGCGCAAGGAACGCCGTATCGGGGACTTCCTGAAACGCGAGACCCTGATGTTCAACGGCTACGGCGAGCAGGTTGCTTCACTCTACCGCGGCATGGATTTGCGGAAACATTATTGATGACCTCGCGCTGGTCCAAGCCGCTGCTGTTCCTGCTCTGTACGATCCCGTTCTGCGTACTGGTCTACAACGGCTTCACCAATAACCTGACGGCCAACCCGATCAAGGAGATCACCCATTTCACCGGTGAATGGGCGCTGAACTTCCTGCTTGTTACCCTGTCGATCACACCATTACGGACACTCACCCGCAAGAACGCGCTGATCCGGTTCCGGAGAATGCTGGGCCTGTTTGCATTTTTTTACGCCTGCCTGCACTTTTCCACCTACCTGGTGCTGGACCAGTTCTTCGACTGGGACGAAATCGTGCGCGATGTGGCGAAACGGCCGTACATCACCGTCGGCTTCACGGCATTTGTGTTACTGATCCCCCTGGCAGTCACGTCTACGAATAAGATGGTGCAGCGCCTGGGAAACAACTGGCGCAGACTCCACTCCCTGATCTACCCCATCGCGGTCCTGGTCATCTTCCACTACCTGTGGCTGGTCAAGGCGGATATCCTGCCCCCGGTAATCTACGGCCTCATCCTTTGCCTGTTACTCGCCCTGCGCTCTCCCAGGCTGAAACCAGGTAAAAGGCCGGTATTGAGACCTACATAACCATGCCATGCAACGGCTGAGCCGGCCAAGGGGGATACCAATGAAACACCGTAAGACCGCACTTGGTGAGAACGAACTGTTCCGGCGCTCGGTCGGCGATGTTACCCCGGTTACAAACGACAAGGTGATACCGCAAACCAGAAAACCTGCGCCTGAAGCGACACAGCGAATGGCCGACGAAGCAGCGGTCATCAAGGAGATGGCTGATGGCTTTTTCGACACCGAGGCTGCGGAAACCGGAGACGAACTCCTGTACAAAAAACCGGGCATCCAGGACAAGGTGTTCAGAAAACTGCGCCGGGGACAATTTGCCATCGCCGCGGAACTGGACCTGCACGGCTACACCGTCCAACAGGCCAAGGACAGCCTGTCCGATTTTCTCCGGGAATGCACAACCCGCAACCGGCGTTGCGTACGCATCATCCACGGCAAGGGCCTGCGTTCCAGACAAGGCAGGCCGACCATAAAAAGCCGGATAGGAAAATGGTTGCAGCAACGGCAGGAAGTGCTGGCCTATTGCTCGGCGCGGCAGGTCGACGGCGGCACCGGGGCTATTTACGTGCTGCTCAAGAATTACCGGGTGTAAGCAGGAATACCTGATCGCCGATCAGGCGCGGCGCAAATACGCAGCGGCGTCATTGACTTGTCATACCGGGACCTTTTCCGGCACCCCGCCCTTCAGCATGACCGTCTTGTCTGCGGCAAAATTTGAATAAAACGGTAGCATTGCGCCTCCTACGGCAATGGCATCGATACCGACCTTGCCTGGTAGAATTTCCGGAATGAAGGTACCCGATCGCGGCGCATTTTGCCGGATCCGCCGGGAAATAATTTCTACCAGTTCAATTAACAGGTACCGGGGCAAATGCGCATCGATTACGATGGATTCAAAATCCAGTATCCCTATCGCCGACATAAATACATAAACCAAAGCGTCCGCACAATCTTCCAGCCATTCCTGGATCAACGGTCTTGCCTGGTCCATTACCGCGTCCAACCCGTTTATATCGTTGATTTCAATCCCATGACCGCTTAAATGGCGGATCAAACAGAACAGCGAGGCGCGGTCCAGCAACATCTCGTAACTCCCGCTATGCCCGGGGGCTGTGTCGAGTGTGGACCCGGGCACAGGCATCGTACCCAGCGAGCAGGCGTTGCCGTATATCCCCGTTTCTACATTGCCGTGCAGCACCAGCCCCCCACCGACAAAAGTACCGATGAATACATACAGGAAATTCGATTTTTGATTGCCGACTCCAAACTGCAATTCTGCGACTGCGGCGGCAGAGCAATCATTCTCAATGAACAGGGGCAGATCCACCACTTTGGCAAGTTCATCAGAAAAATTGATTTCATCCCATTTCCGGGTAATTTCCTTTTTCATGAAAGGTTCTTTGGTCCATGCGCCCATAAACCAGGGCATCGCCACACCCACACCAATTAATTTTCCTGCGTTTCCAGGACGCAGGACAGATACCAGTTGCGCGATACTGTCTGCAATTTTCCGTAACATGAAGTCAGGGTCCGGATAGTCGAACCTGTGCCGTAATTTTTCAACAATTGACCCGCCAAAATCCATTAGCAGAAGTTCCAGGTCCTGCCGTCCCACCTTGACGCCGATTGAATAAGCGCCCGCAGGGTTGATGACATACATCGTCGAGGGTTGGCCAATCTTGCCCAGACGGCGTCCTCCCTTCGCAACCAGTCCGGTGTGTTCCAGGTCATCAACAATACGTGTTATTGCTTGCGGAGTCAGGTTGCTCGCACGCGCCAAATCCGATTTGGATGCTGTTTCCATCTTCCGTAGCGCCGTCAGGACGGCGCGTTCGTTGTAACGCCGCAGGCCGCTGGAATTGCTGCCTTTACCCATAGCCTCTATCTGCCTTTACAGGCTCGATTCTCCCCGAGCTAATTCGGTGCCTGATTATACAAGTTATTACAACGGGCAGCAATACTGCTGGTTATATAAGATTCTATAGTAAATTTAAATCTTTATTTTTACGTTATTATTTGTATAATATGATTGCTATTGTAATTATTAAACCACATTTATTATTTTATATTCCCGGTATCTCGCAAACCCGCATATGGGGCGCGAATTATTCACCTGCTTCCGCGCCAATACGGGTAGCGCCGAGGAAGGCGCCGGTATTTTCCGGCATGATGGTTTCACAGGGTACCGGTAACCAGGATCTTTCCTTTGCCGCTGATTAAATCTTCTCCTTCCGGTTCATGAAAATCATGGTTTTTCAACTTTATATCCAGATCCCGGCTATGTCATACCGACCTACCATTACGATTTACTGACATAGCGTAATCCTGCAAAATCAGAACGTTCAGTGTAGAGAGTTTGCATAAAACACTCTGAATGAGCTTGAAACGTGGCAACTGCTCCTGAAAACAACGGTAATGCCGGCACCGTACAGCGCGTAACGGGTCTATTGATCGCCGCCAACTCCAGCAACAGGGCAATGCCTCTTCCGGATTTTTGTTCAGTTTATCCAGGGTATTTTGTATTGTTATCAGGTTAGGAGATTCAGACGGGGTGTCAGTCTGCAGATTGAAGCATGAGTCCCACAATTTTCAGAGCGCATGGATACCGGTTTTTCTTTTTTCAAGAGAAGAAGCGCAAGCACGTACATGTCCTGTCAGCGGAAGGTGAAGCCAAATTTTGGCTGGAACCGGAAATTGAACTTGCGAAAAATTAATTGAGGAATATTACCATGAGTTCATCAGCGCTTGGGAGCGACACTTCAGCGGTTGAGGTTACACATGTTTCCCTACATGGAATATGGCTGTTCGCGCATAATGAGGAATTTTTCATGTCCTATGAGGACTTCCCCTGGTTCAAAAAACAATCCATTGAGGCAGTGCTGAATGTAGAGGAGTTATCTCCAGATCATTATTACTGGCCGGCGATTGACGTGGATTTGACCAAAGAGATTATTAAAAACCCCGGCAGGTTTCCGCTCAAGGCAAAAGTAAGCTGATTAGGACAACAAAATTTGAATGCCGATGGCCAGATTCGAAACTATAATGTAACTTATTGTTTTATCTAAATATCATGTGGAGCATGTTGTCTATTCCAACATTTTTTCCTACATTATTTAGGGGCTGTATTCATGACGATCCCTGTCGGCGATGGTTTCAGGTGTCGTCCGGGGATATTTGCGTCCAGCAGTTGCGCACCGTATCTATGCTGATGAACATTCTTAATGGGCGCGTTGGCAGCGCCTGAAATCCCATAGCAAGATAAAATGCCGGGCGTTTTTCCGTGATATCGGGACCGCCGTCCTCAATCACATCGAGCACCACGGCCTTCAGTCCGATTTGATTGGCAGCGCCTACCACGCACCCTAATGCGTCAGCAAGTAACAAACGTCCGATGCCGTGACGCTGATGGCGCTGGTCCACGGCGATCATTGAGAGGTAGGCTGTCGGGATACTTCCGGACCGGGGAGCGTGTTTCGTCAGGTTGGACGGGATCCCCTCTCCTTCCAGCGAGTGCGCGTTCAGTGCGTAATAACCCAGAATTTCATCTCGCCCACCTTCAGTAGCAACCCACACCCGTGTAAAGTCCCCCGACTGGTGTTTCCTGGCGCTGCGTTTGAGAAAGTTGTCGAGCCGGGAGGTCCCGCATGAGAAAGACGCCCTGTCGTGTTTCTCCGGGTCAAGCGGTGTGATGGATATCCGCCGTGGGTTCAGCCCGGCTTCAGTCACCCGGCGCCACTCGGGCATCGTGCATCGCCATGACCTCCCGCAGTGCGTCGGTCGGCGGCGCCGGCGTTTCCAAGGCGGCCAGAACCATGTCACGGTCTGCGGCAGACAGGATCGTACGTTCGTGGTCGGCAATCGTTGCCTGGGCGCGCTCAAGCGCTACGCTTGTCACGAAAGTTGTCTCATCGATACCGAGCAGGGCCGCCGCTCGTTGTATTTGCGCCTTGACATGCGGTTTGGTGCGCTGTTCCATCCGCGCCGTTTTCGATTCGTCAATAGCAGCCGCATAATCGTCGAAATTCAGCATGATTGTTTCAGCCATAAATCCAGCCATATTCGGCCATAATAAACCGTTAAAACCCGGAAATGGTGCCGATGGCCGGAGTCGAAGCTATAATGTTCCAGAAGCCATTGATTAATCTTCATTACTGGTTTGAAAGTTTTGGCAAGAGCCTTTCCAATTGCGGCCAAAGATAGGCAACCACAAATTACAGCAACAATAGAAGGTACCGTTATCCATAATGGACTGCTTGTAGTTGGTATAACGTCTTTGTTTATTAGCACGACAATAAGTACGCACGCAAGTGCTAATGCGGCCGTTTGCCACCCTTAAGTATTTCTAGCCATTTAGGATCACTAGGATTTACAGACATCATTAGTCCCCCTACTATTTTATTGAGAAGAATATATGAGCCCATTATTTTCTAGAACCACGTTTAAAGAGAAGATAAATATAAAATAGCTTAATTATCTATATCCCAAATAAACGCCATATCGCCCAGTACAGGACCAGCCTGTTTTGGTCTTGTGTGGCCTGAGTTTATTATTTTGTTTTATACGAGAGAATATTTTACCGCAGTGCGAACATTGGTAACGGTACTTTAACTCACCAATTGAACGACTGTGTTGACTCGTTTGAAGCGCTCTTCTAATCGGCGGCATTGAGATTATACCGGTTGAGCTGATTTCGACCGGATATCTTTCAGTATACGGCTGTTCTGTAATATCAACTGATTGTATCTTTGACAAGGTATAAGCTTTGACGTGACCTGCTTCTCGTTCATACCCATAAAACAGACGGTTCCCAGCACTGGATGTACGAAATGATAAGGGTTCAATAGTGCGATTCTTATTATTATATTGCACATATACACATAAACGATTGGCTGAAGCAAACTGGATATTATGCAAAATTTTGTTAACGGTAAAGGCACTAGTTACACGCCCTGGCTGAAATAATGTTTCACCAACTCTGGCATAATTGCTTATGGCTGGCGATACATTTAACTGGTTTGTTAACCATTCAAAAAATAGTGGCAAGTCATCCCAGAAAGCCTGCATCGGCGGCAAATGAGCTAATTGATGAGCCAACATGTTTTCCCATTGAGTTTCTAACTCGTCAATTTTTTCGTGTGCCTCGATATGCTGAAATGTTGGGACTTCAATGGCTTTATAGTCACATTTTTTTTGCAGCACTTTATAAACTAACTTTGGCTCTTGAATCAGGTTTCGGTTACGGAAAAAGTGGACTACATCATATAAATCACGCGGTCGTGCACGTTCGCTGAGGGCGCGTATCTTTTCTGCAACCACCTCTTCAAAAGCATAACAATTAACGTGAATACCATCATCAGGTTTATCGGTATAGGGATGATGTACGCTTTTACGCACTGGACTTAGTACTAATATTTCATCGGTAGTTAAATCCAACTTTATCGATGCAACTCCCTGTGTTCTTCGCAACGGGCCGTTATAGTGAATTTTCGCCTGTGCAGATACTTGACCGTTATCTTTTGGAATAATCTTGAAATTGAATCTGTCCGGAAAAAATTCTATTCCAACTTCATCATCATAGAGAAACTTAGTAATTTCATCGAACGCTGATTGTAAAAACTCTTGCGTTAATTGACTCGGATCTGTGACAGTAAAATCTAAATCTTCTGAAAACCGATAGGTTTCAAAAAAACACTTTTTCAGGCTTGTTCCACCTTTAAACACCCATGACGATATTTTTCCATGATGGTAAATCCCGTATAAAAACCAACCCAGGACATAATCTTTCTCCACTGTGTCCGGGCGTAGACTCAGTGCGGTTGCTAGTCTCAGGACTTCATTTTTTTCTATCATATTCGTCTTTCCATGACGCTGATATTTTTAACCGCCATTTTGCAATACTGTGATGTGACTGGATAGTGGGATCAAGATGGGAGTAGCTTTCAGAGACGTTTGTCAGTAATTCTTCTGATAATTCTTTGTCAAGCGAAAATCTGGTTTCAAGTAAGAAACCTAATCGTTTGAAAATAGTTTTATTATTCATTCTCCTTGCATATGTGATTATTGCATCTGGTTCATAATGCGTTGACTCCATGTATTCTGCCAGCACATCACTGACGATGGATATCCCGCCTACAATCTTGGGATCATCCAGAATATCAACCAGGGTTTTTGTTGGATCGCTAATCATGACTTTTTTGGATCCAAACCAAAGTGGTTTTAAACCGAATAATTTATAAGCTTTAATAGTTTTTAATTGGTACTTCACACCACCGTGGGATGGATATCTATTTTTAATCTTACGCGTAGTAAAGTAGGTCGTTGTTTCAAAAATTTGTTCAGAAAAATCCCAATGTTTTATAGCGCTATAACCCGCTATATAACCAGGCGCATACAACGCATCGACGATCAATAAGGGTTCCTCTGCAACTACTTCACTGCTAGTCGCCTCTAATGGCACTGGCACGTATGCACCTCGAGTCAGTCTTTTTAACCAACCGTTTTTACACCAACGAGACAGTAGCCTGCCAGCTTCTTGATGATGCACATTCAGTGTCTCTGCAACCCGATCCACAGTAATTACGGCAAAATTATGCTCTAAAACCATACTGAGTTTATTACGATAGGATTTTCCAATCCCTGCTAGTGACACCATGATATATATTTCTCCGCTATGGCCTGATATTGGCAATAATAGCATAAAAAATATAATTCAGGTGAGAATGCCGGTATTTAGCTAAAGATAAATAACGGCTAGGAGATCGTCACTACATCCTGAAGGTTATCAAAATTCGTCTTAGATAAAAATAATATGAAATGGTGCCGATGGCCGGAGTCGAACCGGCACGCCTTTTGGGCACTGCCCCCTCAAGACAGCGTGTCTACCAATTCCACCACATCGGCACAGTCAGGAATTACAACTTTCTTATTCGGGTATAGACGGGATATCCGAATCAGGAACATCCTGCGGAACTTCGTCCAGGATAACTTCGATATCCTCAACAGGTTGCTCCATTGCTTCCGGCACGACGATATTCAACTCCCTTGCCTCCATGCTGCGCTCCTTGGCCATCCAGGCCAGGGCCAGGCTGTTGAGCAGGAACACAAAGGCCAGCGCTGTAGTTGTCTTGGTAAGGAAGTTACTGGAGCCTGACGCGCCGAAGACGGTGGCGGACGCGCCGCTGCCGAACGCCACACCGGCATCCGCGCCCTTACCGCGCTGGACCAGGATGAAACAGATCAATGCGAAAGCGCAGATCACCTGCACTACCAGTAATAGAGCCTGTAATGTCTCCATATCTACCCCGCTGCCCGGCAGATTGCCAGGAAATCATCAACTTTTAAAGATGCGCCGCCTATCAGTCCGCCATCGACGTCCGCCATGGCAAACAGTCCCGCGGCATTGTCCGCTTTTACGCTGCCTCCGTAGAGGATACGCAACTCGTCGGCAATCCGGTCATCGTGCCTGGCCACCTGCAGCCTGATAAAACTGTGTGCTGCCTGGGCCTGTTCCGGCGTTGCGGTAAGCCCGGTCCCGATTGCCCATACCGGCTCATACGCGATCACTGCGCCGTCAAAGGCAGCTATGCCGGCCCTGGCAATGACTGCTTCCAGTTGTTCGGACAATACCTGCTCCGTCATGCCCGCCTCCCTTTCCTCGAGCCGTTCGCCCAGGCACAGTATTACCTCCAGCCCCTGCTCCCTGGCGTGGCAAAACTTGTTTGCCACCGTCTCGTTGGTTTCGGCAAAGATATGGCGCCGCTCCGAGTGGCCAATAATAACATACCGGCAACCGTAATCTTTCAGCATGTCCGCCGATATCTCACCGGTGTAGGCGCCGTTGGCGTATTCCGATACCGTTTGCGCGCCCAGTCCGATGTTGCTGCCGGCCAGTTCATCCGCCGCCAGGGGGATGTAGATGGACGGCGCGCAGACCAGGACGTCCACACCGTCTGCCGGCAGTCCCTGCCTGAACCCGTCCAGCAACGCCGCTACGGACTCACGGCTGCCGTTCATCTTCCAGTTGGCTGCCACCAGGGGTTGTCTGTTACTCATAACGGATGGTTTACCGGCTTGATAAAAAAAGGGATGCCAAGATTAACGGAAATTGCTCAAAAGTCAAAGCTACGATGAGAGAAGAGCATCCACCTCCTCCTGCTTCAACTCCCAGAACTGACCCGGGCGCTTGTTGCGGGGCAGGCTGCAAGAGCCGTACCGAATCCGGATCAGGCGGCTGGCCGACAGGCCCTGGGATTCCCAAAGGCGCCGGACTTCCCGGTTCCGGCCTTCCATGATGACTACGTGATACCAGTGATTCCTGCCCTTGCCTCCGCCATCCTTGATACTGGCAAAGCGGGCTATGCCATCCTCAAGCCGGACGCCTTTCAGCAAGGCATTGAGCTGTTCCTGGCGGGCCCGGCCCGATACGCGCACGGCATACTCCCGTTCCACCTGGTTACGCGGGTGCATCAGGTTATTCGCCAGGGCGCCATTGTCGGTGAACAGCAGCAGGCCGCTGGAGTTGATATCGAGACGGCCGATACTGATCCAGCGCCCCCGGCGCAGTTTCGGCAGGCCTGCAAAAACCGTACGGCGGCCCTGTGGGTCTTTGGTGGAGCAGATTTCACCTTCAGGCTTGTAGTAGGCCAGTACTTTCGGCCGTGATCCGGCTGTGCCCTCTTGCAGCGGGCGTAACCCGATCCTGCGCCGGTCGATTGTTACCCGGTCGTTGTCACTGAGCCTGTCTCCCGGTTGCGCCACGCTGCCATTGACGCGTATGCGGCCCGCCTTGATCAGGCCGTCGATATGGCGGCGCGAGCCCACGCCCAGGGCCGCCAGGACTTTCTGAATCCGCTCAGGCACCGCCGTTATGGTAGTCTGGTTCAGTCAGCCGCGGCCGGGCTGGTGAAAGGAATAACGTTGTCCTCTTCGAAGACGCCATCCGCAGATCCCTCCCCATCCGCAGTCTCAGGGGCAGGCTGTATTTCTCCATCCTGGACCTGGTCCATGTTCTGAAACAGGTCGGGTTCGATTTGATCAAGATCCTTCAACTCTCCCAGTAACGGCAGTTCCGCCAGTTCCTTCAGGTTGAAATAATCAAGAAACCGGCTCGTCGTTGCCAACAGCTCCGGATGACCGGGAACGTCCCGGTGACCCACCACCTTGATCCATTCACGTTCGAACAGGGTGCGGACAATACTCGTACTGAGGCTGACGCCGCGGATATCTTCAATTTCTCCCCGGGTCACCGGTTGCCGGTAGGCAATAATGGCCAGCGTCTCCAGCAGCGCCTGGGAATAACGCTGCGGCCTCTCCTCGTACAGCCGGTTAACCCAGTCGGCCAGTTCCGAACGCACCTGGAAACGGAAACCGCTGGCAACCTCTTTCAGTTCCACGCCGCGCTCGGCGTAGTCTTCCTGCAATTCATGCAGCGCTTTCCTGATTGCCTGGCGGTTGGGTTTGTCCGGCTCATCCTCAAACATGGACAACAGTTCAGTCAAGCTCAGGGGGCCGTCCAGGGCAAGCAGCGCTGCTTCCACGATCTTTTTCAGTTCAGCGTGGTTCATGAAACTCCCTTGATATAGATGGGGCCGTTGGTTTCATTCTGCACCAGTTCAACCAGCGCTTCCTTGGCAAGTTCGAGCAGCGCCAGCAAAACGACGATGACGCCGGCCCTGCCCTCCTCCACGACAAACAAATCCTTGAAGTCGGTAAATTCGTCCGCACTGACCCTGTCCAGTATCGTCACCATGCGTTCCCTGACGGATAACGGTTCCCGCTGGATATGGTGGTGGGAAAATACTTCTGCGCGCCGCAGTACCTCGGCAAAGGTCTGCATGATCGCATCAAGCGACACCTCGGGAGGCTGGCTGCGAATGCTCTTGTCCGGAAAATCGATGATGGCGGCATAGCAGTCACGGCCGATGCGCGGTAATTCGTCGATATCCTGCGCGGCCTGTTTGAATATCTCGTATTCCTGCAAACGGCGCACCAGCTCGGCCCGCGGGTCGTCCTCCTCCTCATCCGCTTCGGGGCGCGGCAGCAGCATCCTCGATTTTATCTCGGCCAGCATGGCCGCCATGACCAGGTATTCTCCCGCCAGTTCCAGGTGCAGTTCCTCCATCAGTTCAATATAAGTCATATATTGTTCCGTGACCCTGGCGATGGGAATGTCGAGAATGTCCAGGTTCTGGCGCTTGATCAGGTACAGCAACAGGTCAAGCGGGCCTGCGAAGGCCTCCAGGAATACTTCCAGGGCATCCGGCGGGATGTACAGGTCCTTGGGGATCTCGCTTAAGGGCACACCCTGCACGACGGCAAAAGGCATTTCCTCCTGCGTGGCGCTACCCTGCAGTTGATCCGATTCCGGGTCAGCCATAATCCAGTCCCATGGCTTCGCGCACCTCCATCAGGGTTTCCCTGGCCAGGTCGCGCGCAGTTTCGCAACCCTCGTTAATGATCGCCCGTACCGTTTCCGGGTCGTTCAGGTACTCGTCGGCCCGCTCCCTGATGGGCCCCTGCTCCTTGAGGATGGCGTCTATCAGGGGTTTTTTACAGTCCAGGCATCCTATGCCGGCGCTGCGGCAACCTTCCTGTACCCAGGTCCTCACATCCTCGCCTGAATAGACCTTGTGCAGGTCCCACACCGGGCATTTTTCCGGGTCGCCCGGGTCTTTGCGCCTGATCCGGGCCGGGTCGGTGGGCATGGTTCTGACCTTGCCTTCCACACTGCGGGCATTCTCCCGCAGCGAGATAGTATTATTGTACGACTTGGACATCTTCTGCCCGTCCGTTCCGGGCATTTTCGGCGCCTCGGTCAACAGCGCGCGGGGTTCGGGGAAGATCATCTTCCCGCCGCCTTCCAGGTATCCGACCAGGCGTTCGCGATCGCCGATACTGATATTCTGCTGCGCTTCCACCAGCGCCCTGGCCCGTTCCAGCGCCTGCACGTTGCCCTGTTCCTGGTATTTTTTTAACAGATCGAAATACATCCTGTTGTTTTTCTTGCCCATTTTCCCGGCGGCCTTCTCCGCCTTCTTCTCAAACCCGGGGTCGCGGCCGTACAGGTAATTGAAACGCCGGGCCACTTCCCGGGCCATCTCCACGTGGGCGACCTGGTCCTCACCCACCGGGACATAGCTGGCCTTGAAGATGATGATATCCGCGGTCTGAAGCAGCGGGTAACCGAGGAAGCCGTAGGTAGTCAGGTCCTTGTCGTGCAACCGCTCCTGCTGCTCCTTGTACGAGGGTACCCGTTCAAGCCAGCTTTGCGGGGTGATCATGGACAGCAGCAGGTGCAGTTCCGCATGTTCGGGGATGCGGGACTGTATGTACAACTTCGCCGATCCGGGATTGATGCCGACCGCCAGCCAGTCGATGATCATCTCCCAGACGTTTTTCTCGATGGTGTCGGGAGTTTCGTACTCCGTCGTCAGGGCATGCCAGTCAACGACACTGTAGAAACATTCGTATTCGTTCTGTAACCTGACCCAGTTCTTTAGCACGCCGTGGTAATGGCCAAGGTGCAAAGCGCCGGTCGGCCTCATGCCGGACATCACCCGCTGGTTAGCTGAGATTGCCAAAATAATCCTCTTGGTATGTTATTTATCCACAGATGACGCAGATTATCGCAGATTATTCTTGTTAAAACGACAAGGTAAAACGAAGCCTGTTAACCAGGCTGCACAAAATCTTTAATCCTTAACTCTGTGATCTACGTGTCCTCTCTGGCTTAACCCGGAATATCCTGTAAAAAGCCTATGCCTTGCCGGACGATTTCAACCGTGTCGGAAGTCAGGTCAATGACCGTAGTCAACTCACCTCCACAGGGGCCGGCGTCAATTACCAGGTCGACCTCGCGGCCCAGTTTACTGCTGATCTCCTCCGGGTCGGTCTCGGGCGTATCCTTGTCCGGCAATACCAGGCTGGTGCTCAATATCGGCTGCGCGACCAGGTCCAGCAACGCCAACAGCGTTTCATGCGCCGGGATCCTCAGCCCTATTGTCTTCTTTTTCGGGTGCTGGATGTACCGGGGCACCTGGTGGGACGCTCGCAACAGAAACGTATACGGCCCGGGGGTCAGCCGTTTTATCAGGCGAAACGCGGTATTATCCGTTTTCGCCAGTGCACCCACGGTTGCCATGGACGAACACAACAGCGTGAAATTATGCTTGTGGTTCAAGCGGCGTATGGCGAGTATCCTATCGAACGCGCTCTTGTTGCCGGGCAGGCAGCCCAGGGCCAGGCAGGAGTCGGTGGGGTAGACAATGACGCCGCCTTGCTGCAGGATGTGCGAAGCCTGGTTTAACAATCGCACTTGTGGATTGTCAGGGTGGATTTTAAAATACTGGGCCATACACGGACTATGATATTACTTCTGACTCGATAACATGAAATTTTTCCTCGATTTTTTCCCCGGACTGGCGTTCCTGGTTGCGCTGTTCATCCCTGAGGACCGGACCCAGGGGATATACCTGGCCACCAAGGTCCTGATAGCCGCGACATTCCTGCAGATATTCCTGGGCTGGCTTATCACCAGAAAGATCGAAAGGCAATACGTCGTCATTTTCCTGGTGGTGCTGGTACTGGGCACTGCGACCCTGCTGTTGAAGGACGAGCGGTTTATCAAATGGAAACCGACCATCGTCTTCTGGATCTTCTCCCTGTCCTTCCTGGCGAGCGATTACATCGGCAGCCGGAACCTGTCGGCACGGTTAATGGGACAGTTGTTCGACGCGCCGGGGAATGTATGGCGCCAGGTCAATTTATCCTTTGTGGCCTTCTTCCTGCTCTGTGGCTTTATCAATTTGTTTGTCGCCTATAATTTCAGCACGGAGGCCTGGGCCACCTTCAAACTGTTCGGTTTTCTGCTGTTGAACATCGTTTATATTGTCGGTCTCACCCTGTACCTGTCGCGCTACGCGATAGAGCAACCGGAAACGGATAAATAACGCTATGGACCGGGTCAAAACCATAACGGAAAAACTCGAACTGGCCCTGGCGCCTGAACACCTGGAGATAACGGATGATTCTCACCTGCACGCGGGTCATGCGGGCGCGGCGGGCGGGGGCGGCCACTTTTCCGTGAAAATCGTCAGTTCCCGTTTCCGGGGCTGCGCCACCCTGGCGCGTCATCGCCTGGTCTACCAGGCCGTCGGCGACATGATGCCCGGAGAAATTCATGCGCTGAGCATCAGGGCGCGCACTCCGGAAGAAGAGACAGCGGCAGACAGCGACCTGGTGAGAAATGCGGGCTGAGCCTCTGCCTGCATCCGGGCGTACCGGTGACAAATCCAGGCCGGACATCAGGCCGTTTTTAAAATGGCCCGGGGGGAAATACCGGCTTCTCTCGAGGATACGCAATGCCCTGCATCCGGGGAAACGGCTGATAGAACCGTTTGTCGGCTCGGGCGCGGTATTTCTCAATACGGATTACGGCGCATACCTGCTCGCCGACGCCAACCCGGACCTGATCGGCCTGTACCGCCGGTTGTGTGAAGAAGGCGCTGCTTTCATCAGCTATTGCCGCAGGTTTTTTAACGGCGCGGCCAATACCCGCGAGGCCTATTATGCTTATCGCGATGAATTCAATGAAACCCGGCGCGCCAGGAGGAAGTCAGCACTGTTTCTGTACCTGAACCGGCACGGCTATAACGGCTTGTGCCGCTACAACGGCAAGGGCGGTTTCAATACGCCGTTCGGCCGCTATGACAAACCCTACTTCCCTGAAAAAGAAATGCTGGCCTTCGTCGGGCGCGCACAGAACACCACGCTGCTGCAGGCACGCTTCGATGAGAGCATGCCGTTGGCGCGTCCCGGCGATGCGGTCTATTGCGACCCGCCGTATGTTCCGTTATCGGAGACAGCACATTTTACCGATTACCACGCGGGAGGTTTCACCTGGGACGACCAGGTGCGCCTGGCCGATATTGCCTGCGAACTGGCGCACAACCGGGTCCAGGTCGTCATTTCAAACCACGACACCAGGCAGGTGCGCGAGTTATACCGCGTGAGAGACGCAGAAATTACCGGTTTCAAGGTCAGGAGAAACATCAGCAGCGACGCCGGCAACCGCGGGGAAGTCCGCGAACTGCTTGCCGTGTTCAACCCGAGGTAAGAAGTTCGTCATTCCTGCGAAAGCAGGAACGACGGGGTAGAGGGCTTGTCCACATTATGGGTTTATACCGATATCCCTCAGAAATTCCCGTGTCAGCGCGGCGCACTCGTCCGGTTTCTCCAGAATGAGAAGATGCGACGTTTCGGGGATAAAATCATAGTCCACATGAATAATGGTATTGAGATCCCTGCTTGGGATAAACGAGTAATGCTCGCTCGGGTCACCACCGATAACCTTCACCCGGCAGGTAAGCTTCTCCAACTCTGAGTATTCAACCCAGCAGGAGAAATATTCCCAGGCGCGGGCCTCGTGTTCGACCGGACAGCACAATTCATAACCCGTACCATCGGCGCTGGAACGCAACACTGTCCGGGCAAACAGGTCTGTCACGCCGGGCGCCAGTCGTGCAAAGGCGGACTTGCCATGAAGTTTCTCAGCAAACTCTCCCCTGGTTTTGAACCTGTCCCGACGTTTCAGTGTGTGCGAACTCATCTTGTCCTCCATCGCTTCCATATGCAGAAAAGTGCCCCTGGGAAGTCTGAGTGGCGGGTCGAACAGGATCATGGTAGTGAATACGCCCTCCATTTGTTCATGAATGATGGCCATTAATGCCGACATGGAATGGTACACGCCGATTTTCGGTTTCTCCCCGAAGTGTCTATCGATTGCCTGGAGAACATGCGCATTGTCGCTGATGAACGTCCAGAAATTCTGCGCCTGAAGATCGCTTGCCGGGTTCCAGCCATGGCTGCGAATATCATAGATGACGAGGTCGAACTGGTCGGTCAACAGGGACCAGAACGGATAATACAGGTCGGCCGATAAACCGTTGCCGTGGCTTAATACGATGCGCGGGCCTTCCGGGTTGCCGTGCCGGCGGATAATAATCAGCGCGCCATCGTCCATGCGGACCTCTGCCGTAGCCAGGGGTACGGGCAATTTCCAATCGTCAACCATTTCCTGCAGGTGCGCGTGGGGCTCTGGTACTCTTTCCAGGGGTGAACGTCACACTTCCCTTTCTGATAACGCCTCGACCCCGAATCGTTCGACCGCGTCCAGGGTCTCCCGCACGTCATCCCAGGTCGTATTGTGGTTGATGATACAGAGGCGGAGCGCAAATACCCCCTGGAGAGACGTTGACGATATGAACGCGGGATCTTCCCAGAATATACGAGCGAGAATAGTCCTGTTGACCTGTTCCAGGCCGTCCGCCTCCATATCGGTATTGCCCGGGTTGAAACGGAAGCACACGATTCCCAACGACGCCGGATTCAACATCTCCAGGTGCGGGCTTTTCCGTACATACTCCTCGGCGCGGGCGGCAAGCTCCATCCCCCCGGATATGGCTTGCCGGAACGCGGCCATGCCGAAGGTTTGTACCGACATCCAGACTTTCAATGCCCGGAATGAACGGCTCAACTGCAGGCCCCGGTCCGAAATGTTCGGATGGTCCGCACCCCATATCGTATCCTGCAGGACATCGTGCTTGACTCCGAATGCCCGCTCAAGCGTGGCCGCATCCCTGACCAGCAGGCATCCCACCTCGTAAGGCTGAAAGAACCACTTGTGTGCGTCAAGACCGACTGAATCGGCGCGCTCAATTCCGCTTAAGAGTTTTTTTCCCTTCCCGGTCACAGTTGCAAAGCCGCCGTACGCGGCGTCTACGTGCAGCCAGATACCCTCCGCCGCGCAGTAATCCGCCATCGCTTCCAACGGGTCGATAGCTCCCGTGCTGGCGGCCCCGGCGTTGGCACATACCGCGATGGGACTGAACCCGGCTGCGCGTTCGTCAGCAACGGCGCGGGCAAGTGCGTCCATATCCAGACGGAACTGCTCATCGACCGGGATCATACGAATTCCTTCCGGACGAATACCCACAATCCTGGCTGCACGGATATGCGCACTGTGGCTCTGGTTGCTCATGTATACGGTCGCCCGTTCCGGATGGCCGGCATTTTCCCGGGCTGCAACAAAGGCGTCGACACTGGCCGCCGAACCGCCGCTCGTTAACAGTCCGCCCGCATTATCAGGATAGCCAAGCCAGCGCCGGAACCAGTCTATGACTACCAGTTCAAGCTGGATTGGACCGCTCGCAACCAGCCAGGTGCAGGCATTGACGTTGTACCCGGCGGCAATAAAATCGGCCAGCACCCCCGGCCAGGTGGGTGACGAAGGAATAAACCCGAAACAGCGCGGGTGGTCCAGGCGGGTTGTGAATGGCAGGATAGTTTGCGCGACCTGCTCAAGAACCTCTGCTGCGGGCCGTCCGTCCTCGGGTGGGGCTTCCATCAGCTGATCCGACAGAATCTGCCGGAACTCTCCGTCCCAGGCATTTTCCTCAGGCAGGCTCTCGATTCGCTGCACCACAAGTTCTGCTGTCTTACGCGCAAGATCGAGCATAACTTCCGGCGTCATCGAGAGATTTGCAGTCATTTCAGCCTGTTTTTCTTATTAGTCTGAAGAGCTGGTACTCTTTCCAGTTAATATTTAAACAGCAATGCAAAATCCCTTGTCTGCACAACAGGCTGCAGTCATCACCGTAGTCGGCCTATGGGGGTATATATAAGACTTGCGAAGATGTTATCACACACTATTGCCGGAAGTACACTGCTGCACAGGAGCTGCTCCCTGCCCCGCGCAAGCGGGGGAACGGCGAGGCGCGGTAATGGCATCTTATTCGCCCATTCTATAGCGAATACCGACCTTGAACGTACGTCCGTACGGGTCGTGGGTAAACGGATCGTAGTTCATCTCCCGGGGTACAAACGGCGGGTCTTCATCCAGCAGGTTGACGACCGAAACCCAGAGTTCCAGCCGGTCCTGCAACAGCCTGTAGTTTGCGTGTATATCGTGGGTGACGTGGCTGTCGATTTTCCTGTCAATGTCTACATAATCGTCTGCATAACTGACGCCGTAGCGCATATTTAACGATTTCCAGGCGTAGTTCAGGAAACCCCGCAACTTCAGCTTGACCAGGGTACGCGCCAGGGACGTGGTGTAGTTCAACCGGCCGAGTGCGTTGTAGGCCTCTCCCAGTTCCCAGGCGTCGATGTCGTAGCCCAGGATTCTCGTGCCGTTGAAACCGGCGCTGAACTGACCGGGGCCCACCGGTGCGGAGTAAAGTCCGCTGAAGTCGATGCCGTCGGTCTTGATATCGGGGCCGTTGATGATGTTGATGTCGATAATCTCGACATTGGCGGCGACCGGACTGCCGGCGAAGGACAGCCGCTCGAAATAGGGACTGGATACATCGCAGGGGTCGGTAACAGCGCCGGGGCAGCCGCGCTCAAGCACCGCGTTATAGGGTTCGGTCACCAGCGGTTTTTCAAAGTCGTATGACCAGTAATCGGCACTGAGTGTCAGGTAGTCCCCGTCGTGGAAGAGATTGTCGTGGTCGATTAATACCCCCGCATTGATCGTGATGGCTTCTTCGGGATCAAGCTGTGGATTGCCCTTGGTGTCTATGCGCTTGAAAGCAGCGGTCGAGGCCACGTATTGAAATGAATTCGAAGAATTGGAAGAAACAATCTGGTTCAGCGTGGGTCCGCGGAAGGTTGTGCCGACAGAGGCGCGCAAACCGATGCCGGGCAATGCCTGCCAGTGTACGTGTACCTTCGGGTCGATGCTTGCGCCGACTGAACCGCCATAATCCTCGTAGCGCAGGAAAAAATGAGCTTCCAGGTCATCGGTCACGGGCGCCTGCAGTTCGCCGAAGAAGGAATAGATATCACGTTCTTCATCGATGGGAAACCCGGGAGCCAGGAAACTGTAGAGGCCGTTGCGATCGATCGTACAGTCAGCTATCTCGGGACCTGCCGCACAGGGGAACAGCTCGAAATTACTGAATCCGAGGGGGTTGGTTTTATAGGTTTCGCTACGCCACTGGAACCCGGCCGCAAAGTTCAAGCCGCCACCCGGCAGACTCCACCAGGGCAGGATGCCTGAAAACACGGCATCCAGCACCAACAGCGACGTCTTGCCGCGGTTGCCGTAATCGTCGTTCACAATGTAGTCGTAGATTTCCTGGTTATTCAATGCCGGTTTATAGGCGGGGTTTGCGGCAAGGCCGGCGGGAACCCGCGGGTGTGAACCTGCCATGGAATTGGAAAAAGGCGTCCAGTACCGGCAGGGCCCCTGCCCGGCATGGGTCCTGAGTGTTTCCAGCGAAAAAAAT
>MKWU01003401.1_pt1 | contig 21117 bp, 12 predicted proteins | sample 809101 | NCBI WGS metagenome assembly MKWU01 (sample SAMN05860141, study PRJNA318959) | sponge metagenome | host: Aplysina aerophoba | place: Slovenia: Piran, Adriatic Sea, Gulf of Piran | collected 2013-05-07 | reverse complement strand
ACCGGATCCGTCGAGGGGACACGCTTGCCGTCATCGCCAAGCGATTCGGAGTCAGCGTAGACGATCTTAAACGCTGGAACGGCTTACGCACCACTCGCATCCGCGAGGGGCATTATCTTACCGTCTCGCCGGGTGCAAAAGATGGAGACGGCTCCTAGCGCACGACAAACTCCGGGCTGCCTCCCCTGCAGAAAGTGACTATGTAGCTGTAACGGCCCCGACCCTGCGAGCACAGCGCACAGAAGTGCTCACACCTTCCGTCGTCAAGCGGCCTTATCGAGGCGGCTTCCGCTCTCTGCGAGGTCATGCTCTTCCTGGCAAGAGACACATAGGGTCGTCCACGGAATCGCCTCGAGCCGCTTCGGATTGATGTCCTCGCCGCAGTGCAGGCAGATGCCATACTCTCCCGCTTCGAGCAACGACATCGCTGTCTCGATCGCCTTGCGGGTCTTCCAGGTTGAATCGATTACATGGACGGTGAGGTCCAAGTCTTGCCGGGATTGCACTTGATCCATCGGATCGCTCGACCACTCCGTGACGAGTCCGTTACGAAGAGTTCCATTCCCGCTAAGTTCAGCCAACTTGTTTTCGAGTCGTTGGTGGATCAGTTCAGTTTGTCGCTTTGTCATGGCGGTTGCCTTCTCTCGGTCCAGGTGTATAGATGCAACCCACCGATCGGTGGTTGCATCTTTTTTCTCCGTTGCCGAAAGCTTTTCTGTCTGGTAAGTCAGACCGGCGACAGACAAGATAAGCAGCACATTCTAAACGTTTTCTCCTCTCCTTAGCGAAGCAGCCGCCGCGCCGAGCTGAAGACCTGGAGAAACATCGAGGGAGTGAGTCGTCCTGTCTGCGTATTCTGACGGCTGGGATGGTAGCTGCACAGCAACACAGGCAGGCTCCCGGGAAGACAGTGCTGCACGGCATGACCGAACGGATAGACAGACCGCTTCTCGATCCGCCCTTGACCATGCAGGATGGTCAAATAGGAATCGAGAGCCAAGCGCCCCAGAGCGATCACGACTTGCACACGTGCAAGGAGCTGCAACTCTTCGACGAGGTAGGGGCGGCAGGCTTCGAACTCTTCCCGGGTGGGTTTGTTGCCTGGAGGAGCGCAGCGGGCGGCGGCGGTGATGTAGGCGTCTCGAAGTTCGAGCCCATCTCCTCGGTGCGTCGACTCGGGCCGCGAGGCGAAGCCGGTCTCATACAGCGTACGATAGAGCAAGTCGCCAGAGCTATCTCCGGTGAACATGCGTCCGGTGCGATTGGCGCCGTGGGCGCCGGGCGCTAGGCCAATGATCAGGAGCCTTGCCATTGGATCGCCGAACGCCGGCACGGGTTTGCCCCAGTAGTTCCAGTCGCGGTACGCACGTCGTTTCACACGAGCCACCTGCAAGCAGTGCTTGCGTAAACGAGGGCAGCGGGTGCAGGCGACAACTTGCTTCTCGAGGTCGGAAAAGAGCTGTGGGACGCCGTGACGAGACATGATCCAGGATAGCTCACTGACAAGAACTTCCGTGTACACCAGAGTCATTCCCAACTTGTTGGTCGAGGGTATCCCGGCGGCGATTCGCGAGCCGTAAGCTCCCGTTGTCTACATTTCGAACCTGATGAGGCAACCAAGTGAGCCCGACGGCTATTCGGCATCGGACCATCTGCGCGCGATGCACGAACACACCTCTCCCGACCTCGTAGACATGGTCGTGCTCAGCTCATCGAGGATCTTCTCGGCCGCCCGTCGTCGCTATGCCGACTACGAAGCGCAGCGATCAAGAACGATCGCCACCCGGCTGGCGCGGCTGCTGGTTCGACTCGCTGGTCAGTTCGCTGAGCCTCTGGGTAAGTAGCAGTGAGTACTCCTTGAGGCTGTCGACAAGGCCCTGAACAGTGAATCGCCATCATGCCTGTCGCCCAACCCGAAGAAAATCGTGTGAATGCGCTGCTCACAACAGTCCTCAAAGCCGGGCCTTGACGCACCGATCACCGCCGACCCATACTGGGCCGTTGTTTCGCACTTACGGGAGGCGTGTTTGAAGATGTTGCGATTTTTTGCCCGAGTTACCCTTGCCGTTGTTGTTCTTGTTGCGGCTTGCTCCCCTATCCGGGTGGCGGACGAACCTGCGGCGAAACATTCAGAAGAAAGTGTCAAGGCGGCCTTACGGCGAGCGGCGGAGTTCTACCGGAACGAGGTATCGACCGAGGGCGCTTACCATTTCGTCTACAACGAGGACCTGAGCTATGGCCGGTCGGAGTCGGCCCGCGGGCTGACGCAAGCCTCAGTCCAACGCGGTGGCACGCCGATAGTCGGAATAGCCTATCTCGAAGCGGAGGACGCCACGGATGACAGATTCTTTCTAGAAGCGGCGCGTGACGCCGCGCGCGCCTTGGTGCGGGGGCAAGTCTGTTCCGGAGGCTGGGATTACATCATCGAGTTCGACCCGGAGAAGCGGAGACAGTTTCCTTATCGCGCCGAAGGAAACTGCGACGACTTCAAGGTCAAGCCCGGCGTGGAAGGCGGCCGTCCCTCCACCACCCTCGACGACAATGTTTCGCAGGCCGCGCTGCGTTTGTTGATGCGTGTTGATCGCGAACTCGACTTCAAGGATGAGCAGATTCACGAGGCCGCCCTGTTTGCTCTAGACACATTGATCCGCGCCCAGTATCCGAACGGTGCATGGCCGCAACGCTACACGGAGTTTCCGGATCCGAGCCGACATCCGGTAAAACGCGCGAGCTACCCCGAATCCTGGTCGCGTGAATGGCCTGGGCCGGACTACCGTGGCCACTACACGTTCAACGACAACTCCATCTCCGATGTGATCGACATGATGCTCGAAGCGTCGCGCATCTACGATGAGCCGAAGTACCAGGCCGCCGCCGAGCGCGGTGGCGACTTTATTCTGCTGGCGCAGATGCCCGATCCGCAGCCCGGCTGGGCCCAGCAATACGACGCAGACATGCACCCGGCTTGGGCCCGTATCTTCGAACCGCCCTCGGTGACCGGAGGGGAGTCCCAGGGTGTCATGAAAACGCTTCTACTGCTGTACCGCGAAACTGGGAAGAAGAAGTACCTGGACCCGATTCCGAGAGCACTTGAATACTACGAGAAGTCCGTGTTGCCTGAGACGGACAACCCTTCGAAGTACCGAGCCCGCGCCTGTCCGCCGGGCTCGATTTGCCTGGCGCGATTCTACGAACTCGAAACGAACCGGCCGCTCTACATCACTAAAGGCACCCGCGTGAACGTCCTGGGACGCTCCAGCGAATTGCTCGGAGGCTACAAGGTCAGCTATAGCGACGAATCAGTCATCACGCACTACGGCGTTCTGACTCGGGGAGACCAACTGCCGCAGATCCGAGCCGAGTATGAACGCATCAAGGTGGCCGACCCAAAGACACTCAGGCGTCCCGACCGCTTGAGCGGTCTTTCACCCTGGAATCAGGATGAGGGCGATGAGCCTGCCGAAGTGGATATTCGCGACCGCGCTGCCGCCGCTTTGTCGTCGTTGAGCGATCGGGGCGCTTGGGTTGAAGAAGGAGTCATCGATCCGACGGATCAGGTGTTGCAACTGTTCGCCGCCGAGGACATGACCGTCACTATCGGCGACGCCGTCCATCGCATCAAGGAAGACGAGTATCTGCGGGTCTACCCGGGGGACATCCCACCCCCGGAAAAGGTGATCCGATCCAGTACGTTCGCGGACAATCTGCGAGCGCTCAGCTACTATCTGACACGCTGATGAGCGCTGCAGGGCGGCTCTGAAGCCGATTGCTATACTGGGGATCATCGGATTGAGCGTGTCCTCGAAGACTTTTTACATCGAGACTTTCGGCTGTCAGATGAACGTTCATGACAGCGAGAAAGTGCGTGGAACACTGATTCAAAAGGGCTATCAGCAGGTTCATGCGGTTGAACAAGCGGGGCTCGTCCTCTACAACACGTGCAGTATCCGCGACAAGGCGGAGCAAAAGGTCTTCTGCCGGCTGGCCAACTTCAAGAAGCAGAAGGCTGCGGGTAAGATTTTTGGTGTTCTCGGTTGTGTCGCCCAGCACAAGGGCACGGAAATCTTCGATCAGGCTCCGCACGTGAGCCTCGTTTGTGGCTCTGCCAGCTACAACGACCTGCCCGCGCTTCTGGACCGGGTCGAGGCAGGCGAGCAACGGGTGGAAGGCTTGCGACTCGACACCGACGACACCTTCGAGACTCCGCTCACGCGACGTGACAACCCCTATAAAGCGTTCATCACGATCATCGAGGGTTGTGACAAGCACTGCTCCTACTGCGTCGTTCCGTTCACACGAGGACCGGAACGCAGCCGTTCGAGCTGGAGCGTTCTCGAAGAGGCGGAGCGGCTCGCCGCCCAGGGCTACAGCGAGATTCAGCTCCTGGGTCAGAACGTGAACAGCTACTACGATCCCTCGGCATCGGGCATGGACTTCGCTCAACTCCTAGCGGCTGTTGGCCGTGTTTCCGGAATTCGTCGGGTGCGCTTCACGACATCCCATCCTCGAGACTTCACGCCTGAGATCATCGAGGCGATCGATGACAATCCCGTCCTCTGTGATCAGGTGCACCTGCCCGTGCAATCAGGCTCCAACCGAGTGCTGGCGCGGATGGAGCGCGAGTACCAACGCGAGGAATATCTGGAATGCATCCGGCTGGTGAAGCACGCTCGAAGAGATATCGCCATCGGCACCGACATCATCGTCGGCTTCCCGGGTGAGACCGAGGAGGATTTCGAACAGACGCTGTCGCTGCTGGATGAAGTCGAATACGACTCGATCTTCTCCTTCAAGTACTCGCCGCGCGCAGGGACGCCCGCGGCGAACTACCAAGACGCCATTCCAGACGCCGAGAAATCGCGCCGCCTTGCGCTACTCCAGGAGAAGCAGCGCCGCATTCAACTTCGCCGCAACTCCGCCCTGATCGGACGCGAAGTAGAAGTGCTTGTCGAAGGCAGGCGCGAAAGATCGGGGCAGTGGATTGGCAGAACGACGCAGAATCGAGTGCTCAACTTTTCCGCCCCACGGGCTGATTTGTCGGAACTGAGGGGTTCATACTGTCGGGTGCGCGTCACCGGCTCGGGACCGAATTCGCTTGTGGGCGAGTTGGTCGCTAAGGAAGCCGCACCAGCGTTTCACGGTTTCCGGATCTTGCAGTAGGCGGGGTCATAAAACAGCGGCACTGACCCGCGGAGTCGAAAATGCAAATCGAAATGAAGATTCGGGGTCTGATGATGGATCCGGTGACAAACATGCCGATCGTGATTCTGAGGGATCTCGAGGGCAACTCGGTGCTGCCGATTTGGGTCGGTGTCTATGAGGCGAATGCGATCGCCCTTGAGATCGAGAAGGTGACGACGCCGCGCCCGATGACGCACGATCTGATCAAGAACCTGCTGATGGGGCTTGGCGGCGGTGTCCGCAAAGTAGTCGTCAGCGATCTGCAGGATGATACGTTCTACGCCATGATCTGGGTCGAACGCAACGGTGAGATGATCGCGATCGACTCCCGGCCCAGTGACGCGCTCGCTGTTGCCCTGCGTCTCGACTGCCCCATCTATGTCGAGGACGAAGTGCTGTCGTCGTCAAAGAATGTCGCCGCCGTCAGTGAGAAGGCAAACAGTGAGGAGTTACGCCGCTGGCTCGAGAACCTGGGGGACGAAGACCTGGGTCAATACAAGATGTGAGAGGGCCTGCATAGATCCTGGCCACTGCTTGTAACGAATCGCCCCGACTCAGTGTCAGAGGTCGGGGAGCGGCATGCCTATCTGAACGTTATTTCTCTTTGCTCTGACCACCCATCGGGCAGCTTGTTCAGACTGTTGTACTCGATCAAGTTGCCGCACTCGGATCGAAGAGCGAATGCGGCAAAGCCTGGAGCACATTCTCTACCGCACCTGCTAATCATCGCTGTCCCGATTGGAGGCACGGAAGAAAACCGAGGTGAAGCGAATCGGTTAGGCTAGAGCGAGACTCCTCGCAATTCGGTTGATCCAAACGTATGACTCGACGCACCTTTCTCGGTCTCAGTACCGCACACCCCGTGGCCCTGGCCGCCTCGCTGCCCGGACAGCGGCCTGACCGGCCACGCAAGGTACTGTTTGCCTGCATCGATGGGCTCGATCCGCGTTACATCGAGCAGAGCGACGTTCCCAATCTGCGGCGAATGATGAAAGAGGGCGCTTACGACGAAGGCAGCAGCGTCATCCCGTCGGTCACGAACGTCAACAACGCATCCATCGCCACCGCCTCGTTCCCCGAAGAGCACGGTATCACCACCAACTACTTCTTCGAACGCGGAACAGGGCAGGGGACTTTCATGGAGACGGCCGACTTCCTTCTGCGCCCGACTTTGTTCGTGAAGGCTTCCGAAAAGGGCTGGAAAACGGCCATGGTTAGCGCCAAACACAAGATCTATCGGCTCATCGGCCGGGACGCTGACTACAAGACGTCGGGGCAACAGCCGTTCCCTGACATCCTCGAAAGGGCCGGACCGCAGCAGGACATGTATACGCCGGACATCAACTACTGGTGCGCCCGCGGCGCACACTCGCTGCTGGGTGACGGCTACGATCTTGTCTACCTCGCAACGACTGACTACATGATGCACACTTATCCGCCCGAGGACGAGCGCTCGCGCGAGCACATGCACCAGCTCGACCGTTGGCTCGGGCGCATTGTCAACGACTTTCCCGAAATCGAGATCTACCTCTCAGCCGACCACGGAATGAATGCCAAAACGCACGGCGTCGATATCGCGAGGCTTCTCGCCGAAGAGGGCATCGGAGCCGAGGCCGTGCCGATCATTCGCGACCGGCACGTCGTCCATCACAAGAACCTTGGCGGAGCTTGCTACGTATACCTGATGGACTTGAAGGATGCGGATCGCACGTTCGAGTTGCTACACGAAACCGAAGGGGTGGAAGAAATCTATCGCCGTGTCGACGCGGCCCGTAAGTTTCATTTGCATCAGCAGCGGATCGGCGATCTGTTCCTGCTGGGCGAGAAGCACGTGGCGTTCGGAGCACTCGACCGCGTCCGCGAGGATATTGCGATCCGCTCACACGGCTCGCGCCACGAGTCAATCGTTCCCGTTCTGCGCTACGGAACCAAAGGTAGCGAGAAACACGTCTACAACTTGGACTTGACCCGCAACTTCGTGTGGTGACCCTGCCGGCGGTTGGCGGGCTTTACGAACGAGAAAACGGCCGCCCTCTGCCGGTCCTGACTATCTCCCCACTCGAGCATGCAACACGGAGGGAACACGGAAAAACAGCGCTCAAGAAACAAAAGCCCCGGGTGGGAAGCCGATTCTCAAACGCCTCCCACCCGAGATGAGGAGGATGCAATCCAATGACGAATCACTAACTGCAGCCGGAGGTGGAGCCGCAGTTCTCGCATTTGTAGCAACTGCCGTTACTGGTCATGAGCGATCCGCATTCCGCGCAAATCGGCGCGTCCGGCGCTGCGTGGAACGAAAGCTCCTGCTGAGGCTCGGCCTCGGTGGGCCGAAGCTTGGGTGTCTCGCCGGCTTCCGTTTCCCGGTAGGCCGGCGAGATGAAACGCATCCCCAGCCAGCGGAAGATGTAATCCATGATCGACTTGGCGTAGGGGATGTTCTGCGAGCCGGTCCAACCGCTGGGCTCGAAACGGACGTGCTGGAACTTGTCGACGAGCGCTTGCAGGGGCACGCCGTACTGCAGGGCCATCGAGACAGCGGTTGCGAAGCTATCCATCAGGCCGCTGATCGTCGAGCCTTCCTTGGACATCTTGATGAAAATTTCGCCCGGCACTCCGCTTTCATACAAGCCAACGGTGATGTAGCCTTCGTGCCCGCCGACGGAGAATTTGTGAGTGAGTGACTGCCGCTCTTCGGGTAGTTTGGAGCGGTGCGGTTTGTATACGATTTTCTCGGTGGTGACAGGCACGGTGGCCTTCGCCGCGCCCGAGTCTTCAGCGGAGCTTCCGGAGTTCAGCGGCTGCGTACGCTTGGAACCATCGCGGTAGATAGCCACCGCTTTCAGGCCCAGGCGCCACGCCTCGACGTAGGCGTCGACGATATCTTCGACCGTGGACTCCTCGGGCATGTTGATCGTTTTTGAAATCGCTCCCGAGATGAACGGCTGAACCGCGCCCATCATTCGCAGGTGGCCGAGGTAGTGGATGGAGCGTTCGCCGTTTTGGGGACGGAAACTGCAATCGAAGATCGGCAGATGCTCGTCCTTGATGTGATCGGCGCCCTCGATCGTTCCGGTGGCATCGATATGGTTCACGATCTCGCTGGCTTGCTCGGGTGAGTAGCCGAGTTTGAGCAGCGACTGCTCGACGGTGTTGTTGACAATCTTGATCACGCCGCCGCCGACCAGCTTCTTGTACTTGACCAGCGCCAACTCCGGCTCGACACCGGTGGTGTCGCAATCCATCATGAAGCCGATCGTCCCGGTGGGTGCGATGACTGTGACTTGACCGTTGCGGTATCCATGCCGCCGGCCCATCTCATAGGCACCGTCCCAGCAACGCTGCGCACCTTGCCACAGAGACTCCTCGATCAATGCGCCGTCGATCTTCCGTGAAGCATCGCGGTGCGTCCGAATCACTTCGAGGAACGCCTCGCGATTCTTCTCATAGCCCGGGAATCCGCCTGTGACCTCGGCAATGCGGGCACTGGTCAAGTAGGCCTGTCCGCACATCGTCGACGTGATGGCGCCCGCGACGGCGCGGCCGGCGGCGCTGTCGTACGCTACACCCATCGACATCAGCAATGCGCCCAGGTTGGCGAAACCGAGCCCCAGCGGACGGTAGTCGTGCGAATTCCGCGCGATCTTGTCCGTCGGATAGCTGGCGTTGTCGACCAGGATCTCCTGCGCCACGATCAGAGTATCGACAGCGTGACGGAAGGCTTCGACGTCAAACCCGCCGTTGCTCTTCTTGAATTTCATCAGGTTCAACGACGCCAAGTTACAGGCGGAGTCGTCGAGGAACATGTACTCCGAGCAGGGGTTCGAAGCATTGATGCGATCGGTGTTCTTGCAGGGATGCCAGCGGTTGATTGTCGTGTCGAACTGCATGCCTGGATCGCCGCATTGATGTGTAGCCTCGGCGATTTGCTTGAGCAGATCTTTGGCCTTGTGGCGCTCCTTGGGCTGTCCGGTCAGCACGGAGCGTGTCCACCAATCCTCATCCTTGACGGCCGCCAGCATGAACTCGTCCGTTGCACGCACCGAGTTGTTGGCGTTCTGGAAGAAGATCGAGCTGTAGGCGTCGCCGTCGATAGCCGAGTCGTAGCCTGCGTCGATCAGAGCCCAAGCCTTGCGCTCTTCGCTGGCCTTGCACCAAATGAATTTCTTGATGTCAGGGTGCTCGGCATTGAGGATGACCATCTTCGCGGCGCGGCGTGTCTTGCCGCCCGACTTGATGACACCGGCAAAGGCGTCGAAACCCTTCATGAAAGAAACAGGCCCCGATGCCTTGCCACCTCCTCGCAACAAGGCGTCTTCCTCGCGGATCTTCGATAGATTGGAGCCCGTTCCCGAGCCCCACTTGAATAGCATGCCCTCGGTCTTGGCGAGGTCCATGATCGATTCCATGGTGTCGCCGGCCGAAATGATGAAACAGGCCGAGCACTGCGGCCTGTGAGCACCGGCTTCCAGAGCCTTGACGCTCTTGCTCTGCTCGTCCCATGCCCAGCCGTAGCCGCGGCTTTCTGTTACGCCGACGTTGAACCAGACCGGCGAATTGAAGCTCGCCTTCTGGTGCAGCATCAGGTGGGCCAGTTCGCCACGGAAGTTCTCTACATGCTCCTTTCCGGCGAAGTAGCCTCCGGCGGCGCCCCAGTCGGCGATCGTATCGACGACGCGATGGACCAGTTGTGCGAGGCTCGTTTCCCTTTCGGGAGTGCCCGCCTGCCCGTGGAAATACTTGCTCGCGACGATGTTCGTGGCGGTTTGCGACCAGTCGCGGGGCATCTCCACCTCGGGCTGCTCGAAGATCACTTCACTTTTCTCGTTCGCAATGGACGCGGTCCGGACATCCCACCCGATCAGGTCGTACGGGGTCGTCCCGGACTCGATACCTTCCGTAAAGTAGCGGGGAAATGACAGCCCCTGCCGAGATGCGACCTCTGATGAAAGTTCGTCTACTCCGGTTGACAGATCGACGCTGATTTCGCCCATGCTTCGCCCTTCCCTTCGATACCTGTGCTGTCCCCCCACGGAACGGCCTACCAAAAAGATGTGAGTTGAGTCACCGTCGGCTCAATGGATAACTTGCGGGAGGAGCTACCGATGCTTGGGCTGGCAGTGACGCTCCATAAGTGTACATCATCTTGTGGCAATGTCAACAGCTATTTCCACATATTGTTAGCGACACGAAAAAAACAGGTGGCCTCCAGCCGGGGGCTGTCTGCGACAGAGGTGTATCCGACCGCGATGACCGCTCCGGTATTCTCCGGTTCCCGGCAGGGAGAATGGACCGACGGCGTACTGGGGAAGTTATCCGAGGCCGGATTCTTTCAGGGCCAACTCGATCTCTCGAGGAATCTCGGGATCGTCGATGGTCGAAGGAATGGAATAGTCCCGCCCGTCGGCGATGTCTCTGATCGTTCTCCGAAGAATTTTTCCGGAGCGGGTCTTGGGTAATTGCTTGACGGGAGAAACTCTCTTGAGACTGGCAACGGCGCCGATTTCTGCTCTGACTCTTTGGATGATCTCCCTTTCAATTTCCATCCAGACGCGTTCCACTCCCGCCTTCAACACGACCAAGCCCAAGGGCACCTGACCCTTGAGTGGATCCTGGGCCCCGACCACCGCACATTCCGCGACATCGGGATGGCTGGAAACCACCTCCTCCATTCTCCCGGTGGAGAAGCGGTGGCCCGCGACGTTGATCACATCATCCACACGGCCCATGACATAGAGATATCCTTCCTCATCCTTGCGTCCACCGTCGGCAGTGAAGTAATAGCCCGGAAAGCGGCTGAGATAGGAATCCAGGTAGCGTTGGTCGTCATTCCACAAGGTAGGCAGACAACCTGGCGGAAGCGGAAGCTTGACGGCGATCAAGCCTTCCTCATTGGGACCCAGGACCTGACCGTCGCTGTCAAGAACCTGAATGTCGTAGCCGGGAACGGGCTTACTGGCAGACCCCGCTTTGAAGGCATTTGGAGTAAGCCCCATGCAGTTGGCCGCCATCGGCCACCCGCTCTCCGTCTGCCACCAGTGGTCGATGACAGGAATTCCGAGAAGGCGGCGGGCCCAATGGTAGGTGTCCGGGTCCAGCCTTTCACCAGCGAGGAAGAGATACTTCAGACAGGAGACATCGAACTCTTTGAGGTACTCTCCTCCGGGATCTTCTTTCTTGATGGCCCGGAAGGCGGTCGGAGCCGTGAACAAGACCTTCACCCCATGTTGGGCGATGACCCTCCAAAATGCTCCCGGATCAGGTGTCCCTACCGGCTTGCCCTCGTAGAGCACGCTGGTGCAGCCGTGCAGCAACGGGCCGTAAACCGTATAGGAATGTCCCACCGCCCAACCGATGTCGGAAGCCGCCCAAAATACATCCCCGGGTAGCACATCGTAAACATGCTCGAGGCTCCACCTCAACGCCACCGCGTGTCCAGCGTTGTCCCGAACCACTCCCTTCGGTTTCCCGGTCGTCCCGGAGGTATAGAGGATGTAAAGGGGATCGGTTGCCTCAAGAGGGAGGCAATCAACGGGCTCGGCCGCTTCCATCAGCTCCTGCCAGTTGCTGTCTCTTCCCGGCTTGAGCGAGGCGCGAGCCTGTGGCCTTTGGTAAACCACACAGACCTTCGGTTTATGCTCGGAAAGATCGATGGCAGCGTCCAGCAGCGGCTTGTAAGGAATCACCTGTTGGACTTCGATACCGCACGAAGCCGTGACGATCGCCTTCGGTCGGGCGTCGTCGATCCGAATGGCAAGTTCCTGCGAAGCGAAACCGCCAAAGACGACCGAATGCACCACACCGATGCGGGCGCAGGCCAGCATGGCGATCGCCGCCTCCGGGATCATGGGCATGTAGATGATCAGCCGGTCTCCTTTTTCCAGGCCGAGCGCACGAAGCGATCCTGCAAAACGAGATACCTCATCTTGCAATTCCTGGTAGGTCATCCGACGAACAACGCCGCTGACCGGGCTATCGTAAATCAGGGCGGCTTGCTCCGCTCTCCCATTCTTTACGTGTACGTCCAAGGCGTTGTAGCAAGTGTTGAGCATGCCACCTTGGAACCACTGGAAGAAAGGCCCTTTCGAGGCATGGAGAACACGGTTCCACTTCCGATCCCAGTGCACGGCTTCGGCCGCTTCCGCCCAGAAAGCCGCCGGCTCCATCAAGGAACGGCGATAGTTCGTTTCATAGGAAGGCTTCATGTTCTGCATCCCTCCAGAAGCTGATCCGTCAAGGCAAAGGTTTCAGTGTATCCCCTCTCTGCAACCGGACGGGGAATGCCGGTTGATTGCCGGCGTCTTCTTGCCGGGCTGCATTGATCACACGACGGACGGTCCAACTCTATAATGTTCACCGAGGTAGAACGAACATGGTTTCCTCCACACGAAGACGAATCTTGCAAGGCGCCGGCCTGGGATCACTCACCGGTCTGTGGTCCTTCGCCGCATCAGGAGCGCTCAAGACCGGGCGAGATGTTTATGGGGAACTCGGTATCCGTCCGTTGATCAACTTTCAGGGCACCTATACGACGATCGGGGCATCCAAGCAGGCCCCCGAGTTATTTGAGGCCCAGGCTGAAGCGGCGCGTCACTACGTTGTGCTCGAGGAACTACAGGATGCCATTGGACGGCGGATTTCCGAGCTGATTGGCTGTGAAGACGCCATGGTCAGCACCGGCGCGGCGGGAGCGATCGCCATCGGCACCTATGCCTGCGTCGCCGGTGACGATCCGAAGAACATACGACAGCTTCCCGATGTCAGCGGCATGAAGTCTGAAGTGGTCATCCAGACCATCCACCGAAACGGGTACGATCACGCCGTCCGCACTGCGGGCGTCAAGATTGTCGAGGTCGAGGGCGCCGAGCAACTCGAAAAGGCCATCAACGAGAACACGGCGATGATCTACATGCTCGGCGGCACGACCGGTGACTGGGCCTGGAAGGATCGGGAGCACGTCGAAGTCAGCGATGTTCTCGCCATCGCGAAGCCGTCCGGCGTTCCGGTCATGGTCGATGCCGCCAACATGCTGCCCCCTTGGAAGAACATCCAAGAGCTTGCTGCTATCGGCGTCGATCTGATCTGTGTCAGCGGCGGAAAGCACATCAGTGGCCCGCAGTGCTCGGGACTTCTGGCCGGCCGCAAGGACTTGATTCAGGCCGCCTGGCTCAACTCCAATCCCCACTCCAACTCCAGCGGACGTGCCATGAAGGTCGGACGTGAAGAGATGGTCGCCCTGTGGCTGGCCGTGGAGCGCTACGCCAAGCTTGACTTCAAAGCTATCGACAAGGAATCCAAGAAGCAAGCGGATTGGCTTGAACACGAGATCAAGAAGATCCGGGGCCTTCGGACGAGCCGCGTCCCGTTCGAGCGCACCCGGCGCGTGCATCGCGTGGTGGTTGAATGGGACGAAGCGGAACTCGGCATCACCACCAGGCAACTGCGGGAACAACTCCTGGAAGGCGAGCCCCGCATCGCTGTCGCCGGCAACCCCCAGCAGGGGGTTCAGTTCACCGTATTCATGAATGACCCTGGTGACGAGAGGCTGGCAGCCCGGCGAATGCGGGAGATCTTCGCCGGGGCATAGCCGGAAGATCTTGATGAAAGTCACGCAGGCGGCGTTACGCGCCGTGACGCAGAGGGACCGCCCTCTGGCCGCTCCAGGAACGTTGCGCCGCACTCTCCGTGCCGCCGGCGGAAGAGGCGCCTAACCCTTCGGGCGACGACGGACGTTTGCGCCCGTCGGCTTTTTCGTTCGTCGGAGGAGATCGCCCAGAACCATCCTCCTCCTCATTCCTCGCCGAGCGACCGCAGAAGCCCGCCGCGCTTTCCGCGGGACTACCGCCCCGGGTTGCTAATAAGCGTCCCGGCGGGGCCGGACGTTCTTGATGGGTATTGTGACGACGTTGCTGACGAACAACACTTGCGCGATCGTAACGGGGGCAGTCGGGTTGTCTTCATGGCCTTCATTGAGCCGCATGTTGATCTGATAGACACCCACCTGCCCCGGCATCAAGCCAACGAATTGGATTACCGCCGACCGGCCATCCACGAGAGACGACACGAAGTCGTCCGCCACGAACGGAACGGTCAGCGACTCGCCGGTCGGTATGGGTTGCCCGGAGGGGATACCCAAGTCCTGAGGATTCGGCGCGGTTTGCCCCAATCCGGTTCCGAACAGAGTGATCACTTCTCCCGGAGCGGCCGGGTTCTCGGGCGTAATCAATGAGAATGGCTCGTTGCCGCAGCACAGATTGCTCGTGCGGCTTTGGACGTTCACGACCCTCTCATCGGTCGTCTCGGCTGAAAACTCGATCTCATTCGCCTCACGACCCGCGACTCGCGCGGTGAGCAGGACGATCACCGGAGTCTGGCCTCCCCTAAGGGTTCCATCCTCGGCGTTCGTTTCCACCATCAACTGGGAGCCTTCGTTAACGGAGACGGAAAACGTAATGTTGTTGCCTTCCACGCCCAGGACTCGCGCAACCACCTGCATGATCGGAGCCTGGGGATCGAAACCTTCGAGCCGGCGAGCCGTGGCATCAGGGTCGCCGAGGCCGGAGTTGATCTCGTCGACCATCTTGTTGCGGATGCTGGCCAGCGTATCGCCTTCTTGTACAACGACGATGTAGGGGCGATCGTTAATGGTGACGGTGAAGGTGTCGCCTGCTTGAATCTCTCCCGTCAAGGTGACATCGGCGCGCGCTGAGAAGAATCCCTCCCTTGCGGCGGAAGCGACGACATCTGGGTCTCCATCTCCGTCGTTGATGGCAGCCACCAGCGCGTCCCGCACGCTCTGGGCGCTATCGCCGTCCACTGTGACGTAGGAATAGGTCCTGCCTTGCACTCTGATGGTGACGGTAACGCCTGCGGTGATCGTGGTGCCTTCACGGGTATCGGTTTGCGTGACTGCGATGCGGCCTTGGGCAATACCCGTGGTATGAACAGCGATGGCCTGCCGCGGTTCGGGTCCATCAAACGCAAACAAACCGGGTGAAGCACGAGCCACTTTCGCAGCCCTGGGCGCGGAAACGCTCACCGTCCCGTCGTCACGCATCCTGTGCACGTAGACACTGGCAGTGCTGCCCACCGTTTCGAAAGGAACGAGGAAATAAATCTGTTCCGGAGTGACGCTGAACAAGGGCGCTGAGACTCCGTTGACATAGACGCGCACCCCGCCCAATTCCGTGGGCAGTTCCAACGCACGGCTGCCGAACCCGGAGTCGCCGTGGAGAAAACCGCGAACGCCTTCTCCCTCTGGCGGCACTTCGGGGTCCGCGTACCCCGGATACCAAATACGATTGGCGAAGTCCTTGCCGAACAAGACCCCGATCGTGCCAACCGGCAACTCACGAGCGTCACTGCCTCCCTTGAGTTGTTGTCCCGAACGCGAGGGCCCGGTGGTGCTTCTTTCGCCCTGCGCCGTCGCGGAGGTGAAGGAGATACCGTTGCCTTCCGGGCCGGGCTCCTTGGCGAAGACACGGAAACCGTAGTTGAGGTCGCCTCCAGTGAGGGCTTCCCCCTCCGCTTCGACCGTAATGAGCGCTCCAGGCGACAACGTGAACGAATAGGGGATGTTGTTCCCTGTCGGGCCGATATCTCGGAAAACGAACCGCAGCACGTTGAGAACGTCTCCTGTCGTGTCTCGGAGCACGAAGAACCGTGAGTCGGGGTTGTTCCTGAACTCGTGCAAGAAGCGGTCGACCATCACGAACGGTTGGTCATCCGCATGAACGGTGACCTCATACGTTTCATCGCCGACGTTGAGTGTGATGCGGTCACCAGGTTGAATCTCGCCGCCGAACGTCAGGGCGCCGCTGGCGTGGTTGCCGCCTTGCACGGCGGGAGTCGCCGTGGCGAGGGAATAGGGGTCGGAGTTGATCTGCTCGAGAAGTGATGCAGCGGCCTGGGGCGCCGCATCGCCCTCTTCCGCAACATGTTCGTACTTGCGGGGGCCGATTGTGACTGTCGTTACCTGCCCAGCGGTCAGATCGCCCGTCATGAAGATGGAGCCGCTTGCCGGAATCTGGTAAGACGCGGCGTTGACTAGTCCATCGTCGGCAATCTGGTCTTCGGCCGGTGTAAAGACCAAAACGCGCCGTGTAAAAGGATCGGCGACGTAGAGGTTCTCACCGTCAAGGGCAAGCGTGCCGGGTGAGCGAAGGCTCGCCGCGCCGGTAGACTCTCTCAGGCTCTGAAAGTCGGCTTGTCCCAGCACGACATCTGCCGCCGCTCCGTTCTCCTGTGGGACCTCGTTGTAGATCAGCACCCGATCGTTCCCGCTGTCGGAGATATAGAGCTTCTTGCCGTCCGAAAGCGCGAAGCGAGGGAAATGCAGCGTAGCTTCACAACGTCTGGGATAGGCCGGGCCGCAGTCGTCGTCATTGAAGAAATCGATCATGCCGTCGCAATCGTTGTCGATCTCGTCTGAACAAGACTCTTCCTTTTCCTCCGTGACCTCGCAGTCGTCATCCGGCTCGGAAGACATCTCGTCATCGAGGTTCGAGGGCGGCGGCGGATCCAATGGTTCGCACAGCGCTCTGGAATCGTTTGCCACAGAAGTTTCAAGATCCACCTGCCCCACCACGACATCGGCGGGAACGAAATTCTGCGTAGGGATGTTGAAAAAGATCATCACCCGGCTGAAGCCTAGATCGCTGACGAACATCTGGCCGTTCGTGACGGTGACTGCCACCGGGTCGAGCATTGTCGAGGCCGTGGTCTCCACGTTCGACTTCGTAATGTCGGGCTCGGGTCGCGTATCGAAGTCGGGTTGGCCCAGGACGATGTTGGCGGCGGCTCCGTTGGAAGTCGGGATCGAGTTGTAGATCAGGATACGTCCGTTCAGGGTGTCGGCAACGAACAGACGCCCGCTGTCGATCCAGACGCCCTGCGGTCCGCGCAAACCGTCGGCTGTCGTCTGCGGGGTGCTGCTCTCAAAGTCGGGCTGTCCGACCACAACGTCCGGGAGCGTCCCGTTCATGGTGGGAATCGTCTGCCAAATGAGAACTCGGTTGTTGTCGGTGTCGGCGACCGCGACCGCCGTGCCGTTGGAGTGGACCGCCGAAGGGTTCTGGACACCGTCGGCGAGCCCCGGCCCGAAACTGTCGAAGTCGGTCTGACCGAGTACGGTATCCGGCAGGCCGACACAGACGGGACAGAAGTCGTCATCCGGCAAATCCGCTCCCGGCTGCGGCAGTTCCGCATCGAGGTCGGGGATGAAGCTCGACAAGTCTTCGTAGATCAGGACCCGGTTGTTGAGGGGAGTCGAACCGACTTCATTGCCGTCCGCGATGAAGAGGTGTCCTCCTACGACGGCGACTCCCGCCGCCCCGCCGATGGTCTCGCGGCTCGACACGGGCGCCTGACGAGTGAAACTGGGTTGGCCGACAACCAGACGGGCTGCCTGCCCGTTCACAAAGACAGGCTGCGCTGTTGCTATCGGCGCCAGCGAGAGCGCCAACAGCATCGACACGACGAGACTGTCCCGTCCAATGGTTCCGGTGCCGACCAGGCATCCCCGATGCGGCTGAAAGTTCTTCGTTTGCACTGCTTGATTACGGGGACGCCCTGAGAGAATACCGCGTAGGTGGAAACGGCGAATCAAGAACAAGCCCTTCCCCCAATACCTAATACGTTACGACGAAGCGGAAGGGTTTCTCAAATAGGCGTCGTCACCTCGCAGCCAGTCTTCACGCACGGGCTGGAAGAGATCCAGAGCGACGGCATCCTCAAGAGCTTCCACTTTGTGCGGCTTCTGCGAAGGAATCTGCATCATCTCGCCGGCCGACACGTCTTCTTCGCGGTCGTCAAAGTAGAAGCGCAAACGGCCCTCCATCACATAGCTCACCTGCTCGTTTTCGTGATGGTGCCGGGGCACAACCCCTCCCTGTTTCAAATAGAGACGAGCTATCGTCATGCGGTCGGTGTGGACAACCCGTCTTCCGATCGCGGGCCCGAGCTCTTCGTGCTCGATGTCATCCCAGCGATGGATTTTGCTATGACCGGCCATGGTTGACTTGCTCTCGGAGCGGTGTGAACCGCCGCAGCGTCTTTATCAAGGCGCGAAACCTCGAGTCGGGACGTAACTGAACATTATATAAATGTAACGCAGTGTAGAATCGTGGGAGGCGCAAGCCTGTTGATCGGGAGGGCCCTTAGCTCAGCGGTTAGAGCTGCGGACTCATAATCCGTAGGCCGCAGGTTCGAATCCTGCAGGGCCCACCACAACCAAGCACAATCGAATCCATCGGATCCTGCTTGCCCGCCATCGTCCGGCCAAGCGACGGCATCGGCGGAGTCTCTGAGTTTGCGCGACAAACGGATGCCTTTGCCTCGGGCGCTGGCCAATACAATTTTCGTCAAGGTGATTCCTGTTGTGCGGCAACAGTATGCCGATCTTGCGCGGACACTGTTCGTTGGCCGTAGCTGGCGATGCTCGGCCCCAATAAGGCGATTGCAGGCCGACGGGGAAACGGCATCGCGGAGAGGATAACGAAGACCTGGAGGCCGGAGACAAGAGGCTACCCGGCAACCGGAGCCCGGCAACGAATCATGCGTGCGGCAAAATCGCGCAGGAACTCTTCACGCCATCGGTTCACGGTGACCGCGCCGAGATGGGTCCTTCGGCGAAAGCGCGGTCCGGGTCGTCAGTCCACCAATGGGGATGTCGCGCGGAGGGCCGACTCGCAGCATCCGGCAACGGATCGACGCTGCTGAAGGCGCCTGCCAGTCCGTCCAGCTCGGCAGCGATGCTCTTCGTTCGATAGGACCAGCGTTTGGTTTCCTTGGGCACAAATCGAAAGCGGTAGCCCGAGGCGCCTTCGGAAGCCGCCGGAAACTCCTGCCCGTCTACAACCAGGCTGGCTTCAGCGCCTTCAGGTCCCGGCAACACCAGCTCCAGCAGACCGAACGTCTCGAGTTCGTCGTCGAAGGCGGTGAGCCGGTCGAAGACGCGCTTGGGGCGCTCCCATGCGCGTACGAAGCGGCCGCCCCAGCTGGGTAGGGCCGGGTTCTCCGGAGAGCCCATCATGTAGGTCACAGACGGCGTATCGCCCATCTTGATGACGCCGCCCAAGTGTTCCGTGAAGTACCCTCCCAGTGCGCCGTGTCCCCGGATGTGAGTATCAACGAAACTCCGGTTACCCAGGTCGCCCGACTGATCTCTGCCCTCGAACCAACCGCGGTACGTGGAATTGTTCTCGATGATCCACAGATCCGGGTGATTCTGCTCGATGTGGTTGTATGCCGCCGGGCTCCACTTCTTGTTTGGACCTGCGATAAAGTACACGCGCAATTTCTCTTTGATGGGCGGATCGTCATGGAGCGCCTGAGCGACATCCTCGATCGTCCCCCATACCAGCACGTAGAGCGGGCACAGATCGTCACGCCGAGCGCACTCGACGATCCAGTTGGAACCCTCCGTGGGGCGATTGTAGCCCGCACCCACAGCGAACCCGGTCTCGCCCTGTTTCGTGATCGACTGCAGATCGTCAGGAGCGGGATATCGCTCTGACCATGTCCGCAGATTGGGGTAATCCGCCTCGTATCGATCGATCACTTCAAGGATATGCCGCTTGCGGCCTGCGCCCCATGGCGAGGAGACAAGTCCTTCGACATCGAACAGGTCGGAGTAGACCAGGAAGTGCACCATCGACTGGAAGTCATCCGGGTCGGAGCCGCCGATGTCCGTCGATACAAGGACACGGTGACGCTCGTCCCCGAAGCCAGCACGATGCTGGGCGCATGCAAACCCTGGTGATGCCGACAGGCCGAGAGCCCCGGTCAAGAATCGACGTCTTGTGGTGCAAGGCATGCGGAATACCTCCTTCCGGTTGAACGCCTGGGCCGTGACGGCATCGCAGACAGGGAAACCTGCTGTCAGCTATTGCAGTCCATGTCGCGCGCGCCAGCGCGGATAGTCCTCGTTAAGAAGTCCGGCAGCCCACGTGCCATGGTAGTTGTAACCGCTGCGCCTTTCATAGCCGATCTCGGAGAAGTCGTAGCGGTATACCGAGTCGCAGTCCAGATACAGGGGGCGGTTGGTGCCGAGCTGATAGAACCGCGCCCACAGCGGCGGTGCGGCGGAGTCTTTGACCAGAACCCGCTCGACGCGGCCGTCGGGTCTGCGAATCCGATCGACCCGAACCCCGGACATCGCGACCGAACGCAGCCACCGTACAGCCCCCTCGATCGCCGCAACGATCTCCGGCGCGGGCTCGTCGATCGACATCAGGAAGCGCACGATACCGACGCTCTCCCCGCCGGAAAGCGACGGCGGCTCATAGGAGCGCGCCCAGGCGGGTTCAAGCGTCTCCTCGTCGTGCTGGGTGCACCAGGCGGTTAGCTGGCCGTCCTGCTTGACTTGAGAGCGCAGGATCACATCAATGCCTCGCTCCAGCGCGGCGGCGGCCTTGTCGCGGCGCGCCTGGTCGACGAAGCCGTAAGGCGCATCGCCGGCGCTTACGTCGCGGAGAAGCTTCAACACGTTGACCATCGCGTTGTCGTTGTAGGTGATCCGGGAGTAGTAGCCCTCGCGCAAGGGGAAATACTGCGGCCAGCCGCCGTTCGGGTACTGAGCGGCGAACAGGTAGTCCATGCCGCGCTCGAACGCTTTCCGGTATTTAGCGTCGCCGGTGGCATCGGCCACCAGGGCCAGAAATCTCATCGGCATCGTAGTGGCGCCGTTGTCGATGGTCGGCCTCCCCAACGCGCCGGGCGTCGATGGCGGTGTCAGCAGATCGGCGTTCTTGAGCCATCCTCCCTCCGGCGACTGGTACTGGATGACGCTGTCTGCCGCGGTGCGCGCCTCGGTCGAGGCATACCACTGCCGCGGCTGACGGAGGATCTCATCGCCCCATCGGACCTGAGCGGCGGTCGGCAAAGCGCTGCATGCAGATACCAGAATCGTCAGCGCCGCCGTCGGTACGACCCTTCGTG
>MKWU01003400.1_pt1 | contig 21122 bp, 27 predicted proteins | sample 809101 | NCBI WGS metagenome assembly MKWU01 (sample SAMN05860141, study PRJNA318959) | sponge metagenome | host: Aplysina aerophoba | place: Slovenia: Piran, Adriatic Sea, Gulf of Piran | collected 2013-05-07 | reverse complement strand
GCGACCAGGCGGCCGACCAGCACATCCGGGCCGGCATGCACGCGCATCAGCGCTGCCCAGGCCTCCTCGCCCGCGCGGTCCCGGTCCTGCGCCAGCGTGACCCGCACCGTGCCGGGCGGCAGGGCGATCTGCGGGATGCGCCCGGCGGACACGGCAGCCGCGATGGCGATATGCCGGCGGCCATGCGCGCCCAGGGCCCGGCGGACCGCGAGCGCGTCCTCCACGCCCTCGGTCAGCACCACGTGCCGCGTGTCGGACACGGCGGGGCACCACACCCCGCCCGCGCCCGCCCCCCGGTGCGGCGTGCCGGCCGCGGGGGCCCACCACAGGGCGCGGGACCCGAGCCGCCCGCTGGTGCGCTTCGGGTCCGCGATCCGCGCCTTCCCGCCATCCGGGGCGAGGAAGATGCGCTGCAGGCCCTCCAGCGTCCCGTCCGGCGCCCGGATCGGCGCCAGCAGGGCCGGCAGCTCGCGCTTCTGCCCGTCCACCTGCACCCAGGCATCGGGCCGGAACCGCAGGCCGGCGTCCCGCGCATCCTCCACCGCCAGCCCGCGCGAGGCGAGATAGCGCCCGGCCGGGTCGTCGGCACGAATGGCGCGCGAACGGGCCAGCACCTGCTCCAGGCCCGCGCGGTTCACCGGCCGGCACGGTGCGGCGGACACGGCCGGCGCCGGACGCTCGGCATCGGGCAGCGCCAGGAAGCGCCGGGCCTCCTTCGCGGCCTCGCCGATCGACGCCAGGTCGCGGGCCGCGCGGATCAGGTCGAGCGCGTCGCCGCGGTCCCGTCCGTTCGCCCAGTCCTTCCAGCGCCCGCGCAGCCGGCCCGCCAGGTTCACGCGCAGGGAGCTCCCGGGCTCGCCCGCGACGCTGCCCACCTGCCAGAACGGGCCGTCCTGTTTGCCGTTCGGCAGATAGTAGGCGCAGACCGCCTCGATCTCGGCCGCCAGCCGCGCCGCCAGCTCCTGCAGCGAAATACCTCCATGCATGACCGCCATGACCGATCCTCCTTCCGGATCCCTGTCGCGCACCGGGATGGCCGCGAACCTGCCCCGAACGACCCCTTCCCCACCTTTTCCCGGCCTGCCCATGCCACCTGCCTCCGCCATAGCCGGGCCGGCCCCGCGCCTCCGGCTGCCCCTGCCCCCCCAACGGCTTTCGGCCTGCCGGGGGGTCACAGCGCAGCGCCCCCGGCATGCCGAAGGCCACGACCGATCTCCCGCGCGCGGAGCGCGCTCCACCAAGCGCAGCGCCCACCAGCCGGCGCCGGCGCCGGACGAGCGCAGCGAGGATGTCGATGCCGGGTTCAAGCCGGGCCTCGAGCGGGCGGCGTGACGGGGGAAAGGGCGAAGCCCGCCCGGCGCGGCGGTCGCGGCCCGGCGTCTGTGCTGCCGGTTCGGAACCGGGCGGTCAGCAGCGGACGTGACGGGAGGGAGCCTGCGACCGGACGGCGGGTCCGATGCCGCCCGGCTTCGGGCCGGCCATTCCCGCCCTCGATGCCGCTACCGGAGCGAAGCGACTGCCGGCAGGCATATCGGCACGGACCAGGGGGCCGCGGCGGTGAACCGGTACAGAACGATCGCCCCGACGCCGGGGGGCATCGGGGCGACAGGGTTCAGCCGGCGTCTCCGGCGATGTCGGGCTCCCAGGGGAACAGGGTCGCCTGGTCTCCCCAGCGGGGCAGGCTGTCCTCCAGGACGCTGTCGCGGAGCGGGAGCGCATCGAGGCCGAGCTCGGCGACGGCGTGGCGATCGTCGATCGCGTCGAAGGCGGGGTCCAGCAGGACGGTCATTCCGAAAATCCTTTCGGGCTGCGGTCGCGACCGGGATGGCCGCGATATCGCCCGAACGACCCCTTCCCCACCTTTCCGCCTCGCGGCCGGCACGGTGCCGGGCTCATGGGCAACGGCCGGCCGCCACAGAACGCTTCCCGGCCAGCGCCCGGCATGCGGGACGCCCGGCAACGCACGGAGCTGCTGTATGGGCACATGAAGAAACGCCCCGGAGGGCGGAGCCCTGGGGCGCTGGATCGAAGGCAAGGAAAAACCCCGGCGCGGAGGCCGGGGTCAGGGGGCAGCTATTCGGCGGCAGGCGCCAGAGGCGGATCGCCGTCCGGGTCGTTCCGTCTCAGGAAGTAGCCCTCGAGCAGGTCGAGCTTGCCGGACATCCTGCCGACAGTGACCTCTACGGCGCGGAGCCGGTCGTCGATGCCCTGCAGGCGCTGGTCGACGCCATCAATGCGGCGGTCGACACGATCAAGCCGCGAATTCACCTCGTCGATGCGCTTGCCAAGGTCCATGCGGAGCCAGGCGAAGAGAACGACGAGTACCGCGGGAGAGATCCACGGCGTGAAGTCAGCTGCGGTCATGGTGCAGCTCCTTTCGGTTGGGGATTGTAGCACGACGGCAAGCGCGAGCGAGGCCCGCAATGCCGCCCGGAAAACCCCTTCCCCACCTTTTCCGGACCGGGCAGCGCTCCGGCGGTTGGCAAGGAGCGGCCGCATTCCGGCATCCCTTCCGGGCCGCGCCCGGGGAGGCGGAAGCCGCTGGAGTTGGGGGACCGGCGGGCGGGGGCAAGGAAAAACGCCCCGAGGCGGACCCCGGAGCGTTGCTTAGCGTACAAGAAGAAGCCCCGGAACCCGAGGGTTCCGGGGCTGGCGGGCGATCGCTCAGGCGGCGAAATCGGCCTCATAGGCTTCCGGGGGCGGCGCCGGCGGGCGGTTGCCGTTCCCCGCCCCGTCCCGCTTGGGGTCGAGGAAGTTGATGCAGCCGCGGGGGCCGACCACGATCTCGGTGGAGTAGCGGTCGTTGCCGTCGCGGTCCGTCCACTTGCGGGTGCGCAGCTTGCCGGTGATGTGGGCGAGGCGGCCCTTCTCGCCGTGCTTCTTCAGCATGTCGATGAGACCCTGCTGGTAGACGACGATCCTGTGCCACTCGGTGAGCTCCTTGTACTCGCCGGTCTGGCGGTCCTTGTAGACCTCGTTGGTGGCGATGGAGAAATTGGCGACCTCGCTGCTGTTCTGCATGGTCCGGATTTCCGGGTTGCCGCCGAGGTTGCCGATCAGGTCGACGCGGTTCAGGCCGTTCATGGTGTTGCTCCCTGCAACTGGTTGATTGCGAGCCGTTACAACTCACCGCGAAAAGCCCCTTCCCGACCTTTGCAGCGTGGATGCCGCAGCGGCCGGGAACGGGCAGGCAGGGAAGGAGATGCGGGGCGAAGAACGCCCGGCGGTTCAAGCGGCGCTGGCGCCGGGAGGAGAGGAGGGAGACGCCGTGCGCGCGATCAACTCCTTGAGGGCGGTCATGGCTTCCTCGTGGCGGTTGCCGGCTTCCTCATGTCGCTGATCGGCGCGAATACGTTCTTCGTCCATGATGCGGTTCCGGTCCGTGGAGGCGCGGTGCATCATCCAGAGTCCGTAGCCGATCAGCGCAGCCTGAAGAAGGCCGACGCCGGCGTTGGCGTAGATTGCAACCTCCTGCAGGTAGAGACTTTCGCGTTGCAGTTCGAGGGAAGCGTTCTGGAATCCGATGGTGGATTCCTGGAACCGCATGGTGGATTCCTGGAAAGCGACGGTCGCCTTCTGGAACGCCAGCGTGGCGGTTTCGAATGCGGTCATGGCCATGCGTCAGGCGACTCCCTGTTGCGGAATATAGGCGCCGGCGCCGGCCTCTGCCAGCGCGGCGTCGACTTCGTCGATGCGGATATCGGCGCAGTACTGGAGCGTGTAGAGGCGCCAGCCGGCGGTTTCGGCGCTCTCCGCGAGGTTCTCGGAGAGGCGGGACAGCGCCTGCCGGGAATCGGGGGCCTCGACGAACCAGGTGTCGAGAGTCTCGCCGGCATGGCCAATTCCGTCGATCCGGAACGTGCGCATCGAGGGGGCGGGCTCGGGCATCGGATATGTCCTCCGGGTGGCTGCTTGCAGTCACGACCGAAGGCCCCTTCCCGACCTTGACGGCATCGAAGCCGCCAGGGCCGGGACAGGGGAGCGCCGGAGCGCTCAGGCGGCTGCCGCCCGGATGTCGTCGATCATCTTGCTGTGGCTCGCCGCCTTGTCCCTGGCAACAGTCCGGCGGGTGCGCTGTACGTCGGTCAGCCTGTCGAAGCTCTCGATCGTGGCGACCTCTTTCAGGTATCCGATCATCATTTCGCGGTGCCGGGCGATCTCTGCTTTTTGTGTGACGGTCATCATCCTCTTTCTCCATGGAGCGGGGGTGGGAGCCGGTTGGAATCACCCGGACAAGCCCCTTCCCCACCTTTGGCGGCGCTGTGGCTGCCGAAGGCCGGGAAGGGGATTGGGGCCGGCGTCACCAGCTCCTGAAGGCGGCCATGGGCCCGGCGTCGGTGACGATCTCGACGTCGTCGAGCGTGAGCTTCGCGTAGGCCAGCGCGCCCGCGACCTCCTGGAGGTTGTCCCAGGTGCCGTGGTCGGTTCCGGTCGCGATCTCGATCACGGTGTAGCGGTCGGGCAGGTCGGGCATGCCGCGATACTCGCGGGCGCGCTGCTTGTCGCCACAGGGACCGCAGTCGAGTGTGCCGCGTTCGGGGGGCCGTTCGCCGCAACGGACGCAAAGGCCGAGCGCCTTTCGTTCCGACGACGTTCGCCGGTAATAGGCGAGCGCCCGAGAGCGGGAGTATTCACGGCAAGCGGGACATTCACGGACGCCGTCTGCAGCGGGATGCTGCCCGCAACGCACGCATAGCCCGTGTGTCAGGCGTTCCGTCGTTTGCCGGACCCAGGTCGCACGGCCAGCGAAGCGGCCCTTCTCGCGGCATGGCAGGCAGAGCGTGAATCCCGCAAGGGGAGGTTGCTGCCCGCACTTGCGGCAGAGGCCTTCGGATTTGCGGCGGCCCTGTTCGCGATGAAACCAGGCGAGGTTGGCGTCCCGGCAGCGCTTGCAGGTGGTTTGACCGCGGGTGACGGGGCGTGCCGTACACGTTGTGCAGAGGCCGGCTGCGCGGAGCCGGTCGCGGAGGGCCCTGGCGGCGAGACGAACGCATGCGGGGCAGCGGGGTTTGCCGGGGGCCGCGGAGTTGTTGCCGCAGTCAAGGCAGACGGAGGGGTCGGTGCGGCGGCGTTGCGCGGCGGTGCTGGCGCGGTAGGCCTGGCGGCGCGCGGCAAGGCAGTCGTCGCAGGCGGTATTGCCGGGCGCCGGAGGCGTCTGGCCGCAAGCGCGGCAAAGGCCGGCCTTGCGCCGGGTTTCACGGAGGAGCCGGTTGGTGTGCCTGGTGGCGGTGCGGTGGGTTTCGGCGCAGGAAGAGCAACGCGCGCGGCCAGGCTCGGGCGCAGCTCTGGCGCAGTCCAGGCAGAGCAGGCGTTCGCGAAGACGCATGCGGCGCTTTTGCTGGGACCGGCGCCTGTGTTCGCGGCGGCGCTGGCTGCAAGCGGCGCAGCGCCTGGAGTTGCCCTCCGGGGGGACCTGTCCGCATTCCTGGCAAAGGCCTGCCTCGCGGCGGGCGTGGCGCAGCTGGGTGGTCTTGCTCGGTGCTGCCATGGCGGATCCTGACGACTGGAAAGGGAGCGACGGCGGGTTCGAAAGGAAAAACCCCTTCCCGACCTTGGGCCGGGAAGGGGAGAACGGAGGCGCCGGAGCGTGAAGGCCTCAGCGCCCCTTGCGCCTGCCCTCCGCGAAGAGCCCGGTCGCATAGACCCCCCAGTACTGGATGCCGGAGTCCGGCTTCTTCTCGCACCGGCAGATCAGGATCTCGTTGCGCGCCGGGCGCAGCTCCCGGACGGTCGCCAGCGACAGGGTGAGCGGACGGCCCTTGCCGCCCGGCAGGCGCCGGATCTCGCCGTCGATGGTGGTGCGGTAGCGCTCGACCACATAGGTCTTGTCCTTGAGGCCGCGGCCGAAGACGTGGGTGAGGAAGGTGTTCGCATCGGGGCGAAGGACGGAAACGGGCATGCCGGGCATGTGCGGTATCTCCTGATCGGGAAACGGGCGCGGGGACCGGCCGGACGGCGGACCCGCGCGGATCGCACAAAAAACCCCTTCCCGACCTTGGCGGCGTTGCGGCTGCCGGGGACCGGGAAGGGGTTGCGTTGCGGCGTCACCAGCTCCTGAAGGCGGCCATGGGCGCGGCGTCGGTCAGGATCTCGACGTCGTCGAGCGAGAGCTTCGCATAGGCCAGCGCGCCCGCGACCTCCTGGACCGTCTCCCAGGTGCCGTGATCGGTGCCGGTGGCGATCTCGATCACGGTGTAGCGGGGCGGCAGGTCGGGCATGCCGCGATACTGATATGCGCGCTGGCGGTCGCGGCAGGGGCCGCAGTCGCGCGTTCCGCGCTCGGCGGGGCGCCGCCCGCAGCGCACGCAGACGCCCAGCGCCTTGCGGCGGTCGGCACGCCGGCGCGCGCTCAGGCGCTGGGTTTCGCGGCAGGCTTCGCAGACCTCCTGCTCCCCGTCGGCGAGGTCCTCGCCGCAGCGTATGCAGAGCTGCATGGCGCGGCGCTGGGCAGTGCGCCGGCGCCACTGCGCAAGATTGACGGCGCGGTGGGCGTCCCGGCAGGGCTCGCACGCGGTGAACCCGGTTTCCGGGGGCTCTTTTCCGCACCGGATACAAAGGCCTTGCGCGACGCGGGTCAGGGTCTTGCGGTTGTACTGGTCAAGCCAGCCCGCGAGGCAGGCCTCGCAGGCCGTGCGTCCGCGGACGGCGGAATGCTGCCCGCAGACGGTGCAGAGGCCGACGCCGCGGCGGGCCTCCCGGCGGCGTCTGGCGGCGTCGCTGTCGCGCCTTGCGGTGAGCGGCTGGCAGTCCGGACAGCGGCGGCGGCCGGGAGCCGGGGGCGCCTTGCCGCACTCGATGCAGAGCGAGCGGTCGGCCTGGCGGCGGCGGCGGTCGATCCGGGCGCGGTATGCCCGCCGGCGCCGGGCGAGGCAGTCATCGCAGCTCGCATTGCCTTCGGCGGGCGCCCTGCCTCCGCACTGCACGCAGAGGCCTGCCCGCTTCCGTTCTTCCTTGCGGTCCTGCATGCGCCGGCGGCTCACGGCCCGGTGCTTGTCGTTGCAGGCCTCGCAGAGCCGTTGGCGGGGCTTTTCGGGTTTGGCGCCGCATTCCGCGCAGGCGCCCAGGGTGTGGCGAAGCAGGCGGCGTTTGCGGGAGGCCTTGCGGTCGCTGGCGCGGCGGCGCTCGATGCACCCGGAACAGTATTTCGCGCCGTCCTCCGGTGGCACCTGACCGCAGTTCAGGCAGAGGCCCCGGGCGGCGAGCCGGCGCCGCGCGTGCCAGGAATATGAGCGGGCGGGCAGTGCTGCGTCCGTGCAATTGCCGGACTTGCCGCTGCCGCAGCAGCAGTCCGCCGCGTCGGCAGGTCGATCCGTGTCGCGAGGGGCGGAAGCCGGCGCGCCTGGCATGGGCAGCGTCTCCTGTCGTGGAGGCAAGCGCGGACAGGAAGGCCCGCGCGGATCGCCACGAAAAACCCCTTCCCGACCTTGGGCCGGGAAGGGGCGGAAACGGCGCCGGCTATGGGGTGCGGCTACTGCGCGGGTGCGGGACCCGGCGGGTCGCTGGCCGCAGGCGGTTCCTGCGAACGGCTGGCACGCACGAAGCCGGCGAGTTCGCGATGCGCGGCCCGGTTTTCCGCGACGCCGGCGGCCACCTGCTCGATATCGGCGGACAGCTGCGCATCCACGGCCGCGCGGCGCGCCTCGCCCGCAGCCAGTTCCGCCTTCACCCCGTCGATGCGGGTGCCGAGACCGGCTTCTACCTGATCGATCCGGGTACCGAGATCGGCCTTTACCTCATCGATCCGGTCCGTCAGGCGTGACTCTACCCGGTCGATCCGGTCGGACAGGCGAGTCTCGGTTGCTCTAAGGTCTGCCTTAACCTCATCGATCCGGTTCGTCAGATCCGCCTTCACCTCGACGATCTGGGCGGTCAGGCGCATTTCGACCCCGTCGATGCGACTGTCGAACCAGCCGAGTATCCCGACCAGAAAGAGCACGAAAAAGGTGAGCACGGTGGCGGCCGGGATCATCGCCTTCCAGCTGCCGTCACCGATGCCGAACATGCTGCGCTGCGGTTCCGGGGAAGGGGTTTCGGGAGAGGTCATGAGCCTCGTCTCCTGTCCGTTGGGGAGTATGGGACCGACCCGGGCCGAAGGCAAGCCGCGCCCGCCTCCGCACCCGTATCGATACCCCGGCAACCCCTTCCCCACCTTCCGGCAGGCCGGCCGGAAACGGAGACGTCGGCGGGAAGGCCGCGGCGTGCGCGGCGGCGGTTCCGGCGCTTCCTTGTCAGCCGGACAGTCCCTGGGCCGCGAGCCGGGCGCGGAACCCGGCGGGGCCGAGCGCGAGGAGCTCGTCATTGGCGTCCTTGGCGCGGGGGACGATCCGGTCGAGCAGCAGGGCGGAGCCTCCATGCTCGCGGCAGAGCGCGACCCAGGCCTGCTCGCCCGCCATGTCGCGGTCCTGGACGAGCGTCGCGCGCCGGATATCCGGGGAGAGGCCGACGCGGTGGACGCGCCCGGCGGAGATCGCGGCCGCGACGGCGATGCCGTGAGCCCCGCTCGCACCGAGCGCCCTCATGACGGCGAGCGCGTCCTCGATGCCTTCGGTCAGCACCATGCGGGTCGCCCCGGGCGCCGGCCAGCGCACGGCGCCGGAGAAGAGCCGCCCGCTGGTCCGCTTCGGGTCCGGGATCGGCGCCTTGCGTCCGTCCGGGGCCAGGAATATCCGCTGCAGGCCCTCCAGCGTGCCGTCGAGCGCGCGGATCGGCGCCAGCAGGGCCGGCAGCTCGCATTTCTCGCCGTCCACCTGGACCCAGGTGTCGGGGCGGAAGCGCAGCCCGGCGGCGCGGGCGTCGTCCAGGGCGAGGCCTCGCGAGGCGAGATAGCGCCCGGCCGGGTCGTCGGGACCGATCGGCGCCGCGCCGTCAAGCACCCGTTCCAGGCCCTTCTGAGCCTCCGGGGCGCCGTCCGGGCGACGGGGGCCGCACCGGGGCGGCTCGTATGCCGGGAGCGCCAGGTAGCGGCGCGCCTCGGCGGCCGCTTCCCCGATGCTGGCGTGGTTGCGCACGGCGCGGATCAGGTCGAGGGGGCTGCCCCGGTCCTTCGGGTTGGCCCAGTCCCGCCAGTATCCGCGCCAGCGCCCGGCGAGGTCGATGCGCAGCGAGGCGCCCTCCTCGCCCGCGGTGCTGCCCACCTGCCAGTAGTTGCCGTTGCGCTTCCCGTTCGGGAGGTAGTGTCGGCAGACGGTCTCGATATCGGCCGCCAGCAAGGCGTTCAGCTCCTTCAGGCTGTGGGTCGGCGCCGGATCGGCAGGCATGGCGTCGCCTCCCTCTTCCCGGCCCGCCGGAGGCGCTCTGCGGCTCCTCCGGCTCGGGCAGGGGATTGGCGTTGGATAGGCGTCAGAACGGCCGGATCCTGTAGAGTTCCGGGTCGCGGCGTCCGCGCTCGTAGTTGAGAATGGCCCAGCCCGCGATCTCGAGCGCGACCGCCAGCGGGACCTCCAGGCGCCCGGCATGCTCCTTCGCGAAGTGGAACGCGGCCTCGACCGCGGTCTCGTCGAGGCAGAGGTTGAAGCCGGACTCCCGCCCGAGCTTCGCCGTGAGCTCGGAGAGCTTCTGGAGGTCGTAGGTCTTCGGGCGCGGCTCGGGAAGCGGCTTGTAGTCGTATTCGTCGAAGTCCTCGTCCGGGTTCAGATATTCGGGCGGCTCCCGGTCCCAGAGATAGGGCTCCATCGGAATGACGTTGGACATGGGGAGGTTTCCTCCTGGCGGCTGTCGTGACAGGGCCGGCCGGTCCGGGCCGGCGGCAGGGGCGCGGCTTGACCGTACCCTCGGGTTAAGGGGGTAGCTTTCCTCACACTTTAGGGTTTCATGCGCCGGGTTCGCCGGCGCCGGCGTGGCGGGAGATCGTCTCGACGATCGCCGGGATGTCGGGGACCGTTTCGACCTCGACTCGTTCGGGGCCGTCGGACGGGCGCACCTCGATACGTGCGATCAGGTCGCGGACCGCGAGCAGGGCCTGCTCGCGCGAGCCGCTTCTCCTGTTGCGGGTAACCGCGCGCCGGAGCTCCCTGACGCGCCCGCGGATGAACGCCCTCACGTCGAAGCTCGCGGGCGGCGGCGGTTCCGGCATTCCCTCCAGTTCGGCCAGCGCCTCGTTGCGCGCGCGCTCGAGCTCGAGAACGCGGTTGCCGATGCTCGTCGAGGGGATGCCGCTCTCGATCACGGCGAGCAGGCGGGCGATCCCGTCGGCGGCGTCCCCGGCGCGCTCCTGAAGGATACGGCGCCGCTCGGCGTTCTCGCGCCCGGCGGCGGCGAACATGTCCCGCCAGTCGCGGTCGCGGGACAGCAGCCAGCCGAAGAGCTGCCGGGCGGCGGCATGCTCCAGGTCCTCCAGTGCGATGCCGCGCCCGTTGGCGCAGCTCTGCGGGTCGCGCCGGCGGACCACGCAGCGATAGGTGTTCCTGTCCGCAATGATCATGTGCGAGCCGCACAGGCCGCAGTGGACCCTGGCGGTCAGCGGATAGGCCGCCTTGCGCTGCGGCGTCACCACCGTGTGATGGCGGCTCCGGCGGCGCTGCACCTCGTCCTGGACGGCCTGAAAGGTCTCGTCGTCGACGATGCGCAGCTCCGGCGCTTCGATGACGGTCCATTCCTCGCGGGGGAGGGGATCGAAATGGCGCCGCCCGGTGTCCGGGTGGCGCCGGCTGCGGGTGCGCCCGCGAATGACGCGGCCGCAATAGAGCTCGTTGCGCAGGATGCCGTTGTGGCGGTGGCCCCGCACGATGCCGGCCTCCCAGGCGCCCCCGTCCGGGCCCGGCACGCCCTCCCGGTTCAGCAGGCGGACGATCAGGGTGGGGCTCATGCCGTCCAGATAGAGCCGGTAGATCCGGCGCACGACCTCGGCCTCCGCGGGTTCGACGGTCCGCAGCCCCCGGACCGGTTTCCCGCTCCCGGAAATGCGGTTGGCGATCCGGTAGCCGTAGACGCTGGACCCGATGAGGCGCCGGTCGTGCACGGCCTCGTTCTGGCCCCGGCGCGTCTTGTTGCCGATATTGTCTATGAACATCTCGCTCACTATTGCCTTGATGCCGGCGTGCAGGGAGTCGACCTGCCCGTCCTCCAGGCTGTACAGGTCGATCCCCAGGAACCTGAGCTCCCGGTAGAGCCACGCCATGTCGGCCTGACTCCGGGCCAGCCGGTCGAGGGCCTCGACGTAGACGGCGTCGAAGCGCCGCGCGCGGGCGTCCTCGATCAGCTGCCGGAGGCCCGGGCGCAGCTGCATGGCCGTGCCCGAAAGCTCCGGGTCGGTGTATTCGTCCGCGATCACGCCGCCCAGGGTGGCAACGCGGTCGCGGCAGAGGCGGAGCTGGCCCGAGATCGAGGTCATCTCCTGCAATGGGGAAGAATAGCGCGCATAGATAGCGAAGCGCGAAATGGAGTCGGAATGCCCGGTCATGCCGTCACCTACAACAGGTATCGAAAGACCGGACGCTTTGCCGCCCGGCGCGCAGTTCCGCAACCGGAAAAGGCCCGCTTCAGCGGGGATGACCGGCGAAGCGCGCTCATCGCCGCGCGCGCCGCCAGCCGGCCGCGCGCGCCTCGGCCTCGGAGCAGAACCAGCGCTCCCCGCGGGCCTCGTCGATTCGGGTCCGGTCGTAATGGTCCGCTCCCGGCACGTGGTAGATGCGCCCGCTGCCGGAGATGTTGCCCTTGATCAGGCAGGAACCGGAGGATTGCGCAGCGCCGGCCCCGGGGGATTGGCGCCGGCCCGGCGTTCCGCCGGCGCGGTTCCGCTTTCGCCAGCGCCAGGGCTCCACGAAAGCGCCCGCCCACATGCCGAGCCTCTCCGCCCGGGCCGCGTCCTCGTCCGGGACATAGCGCGTCGAGTAGCGCCTCCAGGCGAGCGCCAGGCCCATCCGGACCAGCTCGCGCTGCAGGTCCCGGCCGGCCGCGAAGCAGGTCGCCACCGCGCGGCCGTAGCGGTCGCGGTCGCGGACCTCGCAGCGAACCCGCTCGCGGCCGACCAGGCGGCGCATGGCGCGCGTGGATGCCTCCCCGCAAGCCCAGCGCCGGCCGTCGCGGGTGCATGTCTGGCGGGTCTCCGGGGCGTCGACCCCGTGAAGGCGGACGCGCCGGCCGGCGACGGCGAGCGTGTCGCCGTCCAGGACCCGGGCAGGGCCCGAAAGCGTTTCCGCCTGGACGGGAGCCGCACCGGAGGGGAGCAGGATGAGGAGGGCGGCGGCTAGTCCGGATCGGGCGGATATCTCAGGAAGCCGGAAGCAAGCTCGTCGGTGGCGATGGAGAGCGGGTCGTCTTCCCAATCCGCGGAAGCGTAGAAGAACAGGGTGACGCTGACGCCATCCTTGTTGGTCAGGGTAAGGCGGCGTCCCTTCAGGCCGCCCATGAATTCGCGAACGTCGGTCATGCTCATCTCGGCGATGTCGAAAAATGCATGGGAGATTCGGGATGGAGGCATGGCGCGCTTTCAGTTGCCGGATAGAGAAGCCGATAGCGATAGCGCGGACGGAGGCGAATGTCATTCCGCGTCCTCCGCATAAAGATCCGCCATCGCGGGATCGAGCCTGGCCGCCATCTCGGCGGCGCAGTCCGAACAGAGGTCCGGTTCGACCCACCAGCACGCCATATCGGACTCCTCCTCCACAGAGGCGTCGAAGTCGCGGCAGCCGCAGACGCGGCAGACGGTCGTATCGAGGGTGAAATTCGGGTCGGCGAAGAAGATCGGGGGCATGGTCTGTCGGGGCATGTCGCTCTCCTGGGGCATGAACATGGGGGAGGGGAAGTCAGGCGCCGCTTGCGATTTCGGCGTCGATCTCGCGCTGGAGACGCTCTGCGTGCTCTTCGAGCGTCTCGAGATGCTGGACGAACCCGCATGCCTGGCACTCCCTCGCCCGGGGTGCGGTGCGGCTCCACATGCAGGCCCCGCAATCCGGGCAGCCGGGGTCATCGGGCAGGATGTACATGCTGGACATGCCGGCGGGCTCCTTGCGGTCGGGGGCGGGAAGAAGACGGCGGTCGGGGCGGGAGACGATCTGCGAGACGTAGCCCTTGTTGAGGCCGGTCCGGAGCGCGATCTCCGCGCGGGAAACGCCGGCGGCCGCGGCGATGACTATGAAGGTGTCGCGGGCGAGGTTCCGCTGGCGGGCCTCGCGGGCGGCATGAGCGGCATGGCAGCGCGAGCCGCAGAACCGGCCGGAGCGCCGGCTGACGCGCGCGCCGCAGCCGTTCGCGCAGGGTGGCTTCTCCTGCGCCTCGTTCCAGGCCCGTCTGCAGGCCGCACAGCAGAAGCGGCTCCGGCGCCGGGGCAGCTGAGCCGCGCAGCCGGGGGCGGCGCAGACGCCGGCGCCCCGCGGCCCGGGCCCGTTGACGACCTTCGAGACCGTCCTGTGGCTGACGCCGTGGAAGGCGGCGATCCGGGTCAGCGGCGTCCCGGACCTGGCTTCCATCACGATGCGGCGGTTGCGGTCCTCGTTGGTCCCGGCCCAGAACTCCCGGAGCCACAGCCGGTAGCAGAGGCGCGAGCAGAACTTGGAGGAGCGGCGCCTGACCTTGCCTCCGCATCGGGGGCAGGCGGGAAGATGGGCCCGGCGCCAGGCCACGAAACACTCGTGGCTGCAGAAGCGGTTGCCCGGGCGCGGCAGCGGACGCGGGCAGCCCTCGCGGTCGCAGAAGCGGAGCTGCTGCCTCGGGCCCCTGTGCCAGGTCCAGCCCTCGCGGCGGGCGATGCCGTAGACGGTCGAGACGGCGAGCCCGTAATCGGCCGCGACCATGCGCACGCTTCGCCCGGCCGCCAGCGCCCGGCTGATCGCGGCGTCGCGTTCGATATGACGGCGTCTTGCCATTCAGGGCCTCAGGCGAGGCGCCCGTCGGGCAGCCGGACGCGGTGGCTCGCCCTCCAGCGACGGTCCGCGCAGAGCACCTGATGCGAACGCGAACATGTGCCGGCGCCGGTCGGCTTGTAGCGGTGCTTGGTGATGTAATGCTGCCGCGAGGCGATATCGTACTGGACGCGCCAGTGGCTGTGGCAGTCCAGCCGGATCCGCTCGGCGCGCTCCATGGCGGCCTGTTCGGTGGGGAACATGAATGCCGTCGCGTGCGGTCGCAGATCGGGGTCGCCCGGCCGGGTCCCGGCCGGACGCGAAAGGTCGGGGCGTCCTTCAGGCGCGAAGCCTGGCAAGGAACGCCTCCGTTTCGCGGCAAGCGCGGTCGAGGTTGTGGTTGTTGGAGAGGAGGGGGATGAAGTAGCTGCCATCCTCAAGCCTTTCGGGGATTGCATCGTGAAGGGCGCCATCGAGCAGTCGTCCGGCGCTCTTGGGACGGGGGCCGCCCCACTGTTTGAAGAAGAAGGCGACGTCCTGGTCGAAGCAGAGGTCGTTGATCTCCTGGACCCAGCGCACGCGCATCGGACGTGCGCGGGGGCCGCTCTCGCCTCCGACGATCGCCCAGGAAATGCCGGTCAGGTCGAGATGGTCGAAGCCTTCGAGCAGGGGTTCGAAGGAAATGAACCGCAAGGCGGCCGGCGTACGCCTGAGATCGTCGATGCGATGGGTCCGGCGTTGATCCTCGACCGAGACGCCGAGCCATTCGTTCGCCAGGGGAAACAGGGGCCGTGCCGGAAGCTGGCGGAGATCGCGCCGGCGTGGATATTTCAGCTGCAGCTCGCGGGCAGCGGCCCGCACCCTCTCTTCCAGATCCGGATCGTTGAAATAGGTCGCCATGCGCGCGGATCGCTTGGTCAGAACCTGGAAGTCGTGGCGTGCGGCTTGGGCCATGACGGCATGGACCAGGTCGATCCATTTGTCGGGAACGGAGGGGTGGAAGATATCGCCGTGAGCGCAGACGAATATCCGCTTGGGTTTGCGCCGGCGAAGAGGATCGATGAGCCACTTGTCGTTGAGCCGGACCTTTCCGGTCCATACCGGTCCGGCCTTGCCTCGCCTGGTCAGTCCCCGGCGCGAGGGGTGGTTCTTCAACCGGCTCCCCGCGAGACGCATCGCATAGCAGTGCCGGCAGCCCGGGCTGGCGATGCTGCACCCGGTCACCGGGTTCCAGGTCGCGTCGGTCCACTCGATTTCGGTGCGCTCAGCCATGGCGGCGCTCCCGAGCCCGGCACCGTCGAACGAACGCGCCCACGGGGACGACAGCGATGAAGATTGCGGCGAGGCCCGGACAGACGGCGAAGGCGAACGCGTCGATGAGCGCGGTCGGGGTAGGCGGGGAAAGGCTCATGACGGGTCCGTATCCTCTCCCGGGCGTCCGGCAGGCTTGTCCGCCATTGCCGGAGTTTCGGGTATGAACGCGGCGGCGATCACCTCCGCGCGCGCCTCCCCGAACACGGTGCGCAGCCCGTCCAGGGCCTCCGCCCGCCGGCCCTCCCGAACCATCGCCTCCAGCCGCTCCCGAAGCAGGTCCCGGGCGAGTGCGCCGAAACGGGCAGACACCTCGCCGCGCGCGCCTCCGGCCATGTGTCCCGCAATGCGGCAAATGCGGCGCTGCTGCTCTTCGTCCAGGACCAGCGGCGGCGCTGCTACCCTTTCCGGCGCCGACAGGTCGACGGTCAGGACGCATCTGGCCCACCACCGCGAGGTCGTCTCGCCGGCCGCCTCCGCCCACGCCTTGATCTGGGCCCACTGCGCGTCCGTGTAGGAAACCGAGTGTCCGGTGCCCGGCTTGCGTTTGCGCGCTTTCCTCATACTGGTTCCTCTTCGATCCGGGGGACGCCGGCCCCGGCCCGCGCGCCGAGCGCCTCGACGAGCTCGTCGCGCTGCTCGCGGTCGATCGACAGGCAGAGCCGGTGGAGCGCGGTGACCCGGTCATGCGGCGCGATCCCGGACCAGGCGCTCTCGAGTTTCCCGAATTGCTGCGCGCGCGTGGGCTCCTTCGGGGGCGCGGGCGGCGCCTCCGTCTTCTGCAGCAGCGCCGAGAGGGTCCCGGGCGGCTCCTCGGCTCCCCGAAGACGCTCCAGAGCGCGAAGCTGCTGGGCTTCGGACAGACCGGACAGCCGGTAGAGGTCGTCTTCCCGGCGCGCGATGGGGGTGTTCTCAAGCTCGTCCTGCAGTTCGGGCAGGATTCGCTTCCCTATTCGCGCTGCGCGGGCGATCGTAGTTGTCGAGAAACCGGTTTTGGAGGCCGTTTCCTCAAGGAAGGTCGGTCCCGGCGAAAAATCAAAATCCGGTTTCCGGAACTTGATTTTCTCCTGATATTCCGCGCTCTTGCGATCTCCGCCATGCCCGGCTTCGGGATGCAATTTCCTGCGGAGCTCCTCGCGCCTGGCGACGAAGCGCCCGCGATGCAGAGGCGTGAGCTCGGCGCGGATCAGGTTCTCGTCGACCTCGACCAGGGCGAGCTCGTCAGGGCTCGGATCGTCGAGCACGAACGCCTCGATCCGGCCCCAGCCGAGACGCCTGGCGGCCCCGACCCGGTGGGCGCCGGCGACGAGTGCAAACCCGCCCTTGTCGAAGTCCCGGTCGTATTCGCCGGTGTCGGGGTCGATCCCGAAATTGTGGCGGACCTGGATGGGGTTCTGGAGCCCGATCCGGTCCATGGACTCCGCGAGGCTTTTGACGACTTCGTCGTCGACTTCGCGCAGGCGGGGGCCGATCTCGATCAGGTCGATGTCGATGGGCCAGGTGTTCCGCTGGCGGGCCGTCGAGGGATCGAAATGGGAAGCGCCGGCGGCTGCAGCCGGATTGCGGATGCGCCAGTCCTCGAGGTGCTCGACGAGTGCGCTGCCGGCGTTCTTCTTTTGCTTGCTCATGCGGCGGCCCGGAGCGCACGGACCGGCCAGGCGAGCAGGGCGTTGCCCACGGCGCGGATCTCGCTGGCGGCCGCGCCGCGCGGATCGGACTCGACGACGCCCTGGCCGGTGCGGGAAGAGCGCACGAACGCGACGCGGTTGCGGATGGCGGCCGGCAGCATCTGCACCCCCTGGCCGGCGAGCAGGTCGCTGGCCTCGCTCTCCCAGTGGGCGGCCCGCGTCGGCACGGCGTTCAGCACCGCGACGGCCGGCGTGCCGGCGAGCGCGGCCACGTCGAGGCTCGCGCGGATCGCGGCGAGGTCGAACAGCGACTGCCGGCAGGGAACCACCACCAGGTTCGCATGGCGCGCCCCGGCGACAGGGCCGCCGTCCGCGCCCATCGGCGTGTCGATCAGGATGAAGTCCGACCCCTTCGTCCGGGCCCGGTCGATCTCCCTCTCAAGCCGGAGATAGGGGCAGTAGCGGACCTCGGGGGCGTCCTCGGAGCGCAGGTCGCCCCAGATGACGGCCGAGCAGTTCGGGTCGCAGTCGAGCACCGTCACCCGGCGTCCGGCCTGGACGGCATGGGCGGCGACATTGAGCGCCAGCGTCGTCTTGCCGGCCCCTCCCTTCTGGCTGACGAAGGCGAGGATGTCGGGGGCCGCAAGGGCGGCGGAATGCGAATGGTCGGGCATGGGAATGCTCCCTTCTGAAGTCGGTCCTGCAGCCGGAGCCGGCGGCGCTTGCCTGCATGCCGGCCTGCTCATGCGTTCACCTCCGCGATCCATGCGCCGCGCCCGAGCGCGCGCATGCGGGCGACGATCGCCGTCGCGTCGGACGCCGTCCTGGCGGCGATGCGGTAGTCGAACGGATCGGGGTCGCGGTGAAAGATCCCGATCGTGAAGGGGAAGTCGGAATGCGGACTCCTCATCACTATGCGCTCGCAGGCGAACGGTTCGACGAGTTCGGGAAAGTCGAGCCCCCGGCTCTCGTCCACGCTCGCCGGCGGACGCCTCCTGGGCCTGTATCGGAAGAGCGATTCGCGGGTCATAGCGGCAACCTCCCCTGTCGGGCATAGAAATCGGCCTCGCGGCGGGCGAATTCATCGGCGACGGCCTTCATCACCGTTTCGCGGTCCGCATCGTCGGGCAGGTCGAGCCGGAGGCGGTGCCAGCGATGGATGCCGGGCGCCCCGACATGCACGTCGATCTCGCGGACGGTCATGACGGACCTTGCTGGTCGTTCCTTAACGACAGCACCAGCAGCGCCACATTGTCGGGATCCTGGACGAATCCGGTAGCGTCTCGGAGCCTGCCCACCAGGCTGTCGGCACACTCCAGAATTTGCTGCACCCATTCGAGCGCTTCGCGAGGTATCTCCAGGCCCAGGCTCGCCAGTTCGGCAGCCCCCTGCGACAGTAGATCCTCCATCTTGGAATAGGCGCTCAACGCCACGCACAAGGTCAACAGGTCCAACTGGTTGAGATCGACCGTGCGTGGCTGCTCGGATGCGTCCGACGGCGTGATGACAAGCTGGCCGTGGCTGGCAATCGATTTCTGCATTTGCTTTTCCTCCTCCGGCGGCTCTGGCCTCACGCCGCCCGCCTCGTTTCCAAAACAAGCTCTCCGCCGTGCAGTTCCCGCCAAAGGTCGCGGATCGCGTCGCCGTAGTCCCTGTCGGCGCGGTCTGCCGTGAAGCCGCCGGCGAAGATCAGCCCGGCGTCACGGTCGCCGCGCCATTCGAGCCGGCAGTCCTTCAGCCAGGATCGGACCCAGCCGACGCCGATCCGCTCGCATAGCGCCGCGACGAAGCCCGGCGCGTCGCCGGCCAGCGGCGACATGAGCACTTCGGCGCGCAGCTCCTCCGGGTCCGGGTCCGCATTCCGGAGCGCCTCGAGGGTGCGCTCCAACTCGCCGGGCGCATCGTCCCAACCGCCCTCGCGGACCCTGCGGAAGAACCTCGGCTCCAGAAACTGATCCAGGTCCGCCGGCCAGCTTCCCGGCTTCCTGCCGGTCAGCGCCTTGCTATTGCCGGCGCGCTCGCAGACTGCGCGAAACTCGTCCATGCCGCCGGCGTCCCGGACGCGCGCCTCCAGCTTCGCGGCGCGGTCCGTGTCGAGTTCGACAGCCGGCCGCATTCCGGTCTCCGCGGCAATCCCGTTCCAGATCCCGAAAGCCTGGATTGCCTCAGGGGGGTGGGGGGAATCCGGGGCCGTGGTCCCGCCGCCCGCGCGCGTCCCCCTCCTCCCCGTTTTAATTCCCGTTTCTTTCCCGTTTAAGGGTGAGTCCTGCGTCACCCCCGGGGTGAAGCCAGGTTCACCCCGCGACGAAGCCAGGTTCACCCCCGGGGGGAAGCCGGGTTCGCCATCTGGCCTGGCGGCGGCGGATTCGGCAGCCTCCAGGGCACTCGCCCGGTGCGTCCGGTCGAAGGTCCTGGGAAGCGGCATGCTTCGCTGGTGCATTTCGGGCGGCATGTGGGGCCAGACATACTGCAGGTCCGGCTGATTGCCGTTCTGCTTCACCGAATGAAGCCATCCGGCTCGTCGGCAATCGGCCAGCCAGTCCTGGAGCGTCCGCACGTCGACGCCGCAAAGCTTGGCGAGGAGGGCGTTGTGCATCGCCGCCGGCCGCTGCTTTCCGTCCCGACCGAAGACGTTCCAGTAGGCCAGGATAGCGGCCGGCATCCGGGCCTGCGGGGGCTTGATCTCCGGCGCGATGAGACAGCGGATCGACCGGTCGCCCGAATACTTCATGTCGAGCGGCCAGGGCCACAGCGGTGTGCCGTCCGGGTCGTCCTCCGGCTCCGGTTCCGTCGCCAGCCTGCCCTGCGCCATGCCGCGCTCCGGAGCTACATCGTAATCCAACTCCACATCGGGGAGTTCCTGCCTCCACCTGTCCCGGATGCGATCGCCATATTCCTGGCGGACGCGGTCACTGATAGAGCGAGTGGGCGCGATGACGGCCGCCCCGGCCTCGCGCCTCTCGATACGGCAGGGCTCGATCCAGTCCTTGAACTCACCATCGGCAATCTCGCTTCGAAGGCGCGCACGCACCGTCTGCCAGGCCGCCTCGATGGCGCCGGCATCGCCTTCGCCGGCGTTTTCGCCCTCCGGGAGAGGCTCCTCGAATGCGTCCGGCGGGGCGGACGCTTCGGCAGATTCGGGGACCGTCAGCGGCGGCTCAAATTTTGCAGAACTGCCAAATTCGGCGTCTTCCGGCTCGGCGTCGCCTGCCGCCTTTTCCGGAGCCGGTGCCCGCGGCTGCGAGAGCAGCATCAGCGTGCCGGTGACGCCGTGCTCCTGGATCATTTCAACCGTGGCGCCGCGCCGCACGAGGCGCATGTGGCGCGAGGCGGCGTCATAGGGAATCTTCATTACCTGGAGCGCCGGCATCCAGAGCCCGTGGTCGAGCTGCCCCTTGATGCAGAACAGCTCGCGGGCGATCTCCAGCGCTTCTTCGGCCGCTTCGCGAGATCGCCGGCAATACAGGCCGTAACGCCTGCTCGTCGCTTCGAGCGCCTGGCGAACCGCTTCGGGGATCGCGTCCATGGCCGCTTCCGTCATCGCGCGGCCCCCTCGTCAGCGGGAGTGCCGCCGGACACGCCCAGCCAGTCGGGGCCGGCGGCATCCTTCCTTCTTGCACGGCCGCAGTCCGGAGAGTCATTGGGCAGGTATGCGCCAATCCGCCGCAGCACATTTTCGCGTTTCCGGGCCTTCCGGAGACCCCGGACGGACCTGCCGGCCGTCTTGCTCGCGGAGCTCCGGGCCAGCGGATGGCTGGCGGCCAGGCAGTCGGATTCGTGAAGGCGGCCGGACCTGAAGGCTGGCAGACAGGCCGCTTCCTCGTGGTGTGGGCGCCGTCCGGCGCCGACCGCGGGGACCCCGTCTACCGGGAGACAAGCGGCCTCCCCGGGGCTCACGCCCCCGGGAAAGCCGGCCCAGGCCTCGACTGCGTCCCGGACCCGGCCGGGCTGGGGCCATTGCCGGCGCTTCCCGGACGGGTTCCGGAAAGGCCTCTTCAGGATCGATCCGCAGCGCTTCAGGCCGTGGTCGTGAAACCCTCGTGTTTCCATCGAGTTACGGAGAACCCGGCAGTGGCGGAAGAATCCGCCGCTCCACCGGCCCAGCGCTTGACAAAGCTGCGGCAGCGGCCGATTATCCGGTCACACGAAGGTCGGATTTTGGCCTGAGATTTGCTGCTGCTGCTGCTGCTGCTGCTGCTGCTGCTGCTGCTGCGCTGAGTGGGTGGAAGCAACGAAGCAAGGGCGAAACCGCATCCCTGAAGGCCGCTGGCGGCGAACCGGCGGCCTTCATTTTTTCCGGGATGTCCCCTTGACCTCGTCATGACGGGAGAATACCGTCCTCCTCGAACGTGCTCCGTTAATGAATCTTCCGAATGCGCCTGACGGTGTGCCAGCACGTCGATGC
>MKWU01003399.1_pt1 | contig 21124 bp, 11 predicted proteins | sample 809101 | NCBI WGS metagenome assembly MKWU01 (sample SAMN05860141, study PRJNA318959) | sponge metagenome | host: Aplysina aerophoba | place: Slovenia: Piran, Adriatic Sea, Gulf of Piran | collected 2013-05-07 | reverse complement strand
CCGCGATGGGGATCCCGACGCTTGACGGACTTGGAGCCGTAGGCGAAGGCGCACACGCACTTCACGAGAGCATCTTGGTGGACCGCATCGCTGATCGCGCTGCCTTGATTGCGAGCCTGGTTCAGACGCTCTAGCTTCTTGGATCGATGGGCCTGTTGCCGAACAGACGCATTTTCGCAAAGGAACCTACGGAGCGGCCCCGGTGCTTCGCGGCATAAATCCCAGTATCCTCGCCTACCAGTCTCGCCGGCCGACAGATGCGGATCGGCCGCATTGCCAAGCCTGCATGATCCGAGAAATAGTCCGGTAGTTGCACATGCCTCCGTCAAATCTCAACCAGAGTTGGGTGATTACCCGCTGTTGTCTCGATACTGATACATTCTTGAGTCACGTCGCGGTTGCCTAACGTTGGGCAAGGCAGGGCCAGCATGGCAGGTTCCGATCAGAGTGGGATGCCACAGAGAGTGATTATGGAACTGAGTAAATTTCATTAGTATAATAATCAATAGCTGCTGCTATGTTCGCTCGACCACTTGTCTCGGAACTTGTCAAGCGAATGCGAGAAATACCGGAATCGATCATCTACGTCTCTGGGCCTCGGCAGACCGGCAAGACGACCGCCACCCGCCAAGCGCTGGCCAAGGTCGGCATACCGTATAGGTACTGCTCCGCAGATGCAGGCGAATCAGTTGCATACTTCGGAATGCCACCAAGGCTGGACTCGGAAATTGCACCCTCGGCCATGAGAGATGGCTCTTGGATCGTCCAAAACTGGAACCGCAGCCGTATCGACGCTAGGCGGTCCGAACGAGGCTTCGTGCTGGTGTTGGATGAGATCCAGAATGTTCCGGACTGGTCATTAACGGTAAAGGGGCTTTGGGACGCAGACCGATTCGAGAACTTGCCCTTGAGGGTCGTGATACTCGGCTCGGCTCACCTGCGGCTACAATCCAGCCTTCGCGAGAGCCTCGCGGGTCGCTTCGAGCCGCTCCGCTTCACCCACTGGTCTCTTGCCGAAATGTCGGAGGCGTTCGGCTTTGACACGGAATCCTACGTGTACTTCGGAGGCAGTCCAGGGGCAGCGAAATTGGTTCACGACGAGGACCGCTGGCGCCGATACGTGCTGAGCTCACTGGTGGAGGCAGCCATCGAGCGGGACATCCTCGCAATGACACGGGTCCGAAAGCCCGCTCTTTTCAAGCAACTGCTCGAGTTGGGGTGTGAATTGTCCGGGCAGACTGTCTCATTCACAAAGTTGGTAGGACGGATGCAGGGCACCGGAAACACGACGACACTGGCGCGCTATATCGATCTGCTGTCAACGGCCGGCCTGTTGGCCGGCATCGAGAAGTACTCTGGAAGCCGGATATCAATCAAGGCATCCAGCCCCAAGCTCAACGTATACAACACTGCCTACCTGTCCGCGTTCTCGGATTACAGCTTTGCCGACGCGAAGGCCAATCGCGTCTTCTGGGGCCGACTGGTCGAGAGCGCGGTCGGAGCACATCTGCTGAATTCGAGTATGGGCAACACGCGAGTCTACTACTGGCGACATGTGAACTCGGAGGTCGACTTTGTGCTCCGCAGCGGAGCGAGGCTAGTAGCGGTCGAGGTCAAGAGCGGGACGCGCCTGCGCAGCACCCGCGGCATGAAGGATTTCGCAAAGAGGTATTCACCGCTGAAGTGTGTCGTAGTAGGAGCTGATGGGGTGCCGCTGTCCGATTTCCTTTCGGTGCCTGCCAGGCACTGGTTCGGAGAAACGTGATGAAATTCGTCGCACGGACTTGCAGAGAACTAACCCCCGATGATCCTGCGGGCACCGGTGAAGCGTTCAGTCTGGAAGAGTTGCAAGATATCGGGGCCTTCGTATTGCTAGGTGCGCCCGGCTCCGGGAAAACCACGCTATTCAGAGAGGAAGCCCAAAGGACAGGTGGCGTCTTCGAGTCGGCACGCGACTTCATCACGTTAGTTGATCGTTCGGAATGGCATGGAAGAACGTTGTTTATCGATGCCCTAGACGAGAGGCGGAGCGAGTCACCTAGCTCCACGCATCCGCTGGACCGCATCCGTTCCAAGCTTGACGGACTCAAACGACCCGAACGGCCCAAGTTTCGCATTTCGTGTCGCGATGCCGACTGGCTTGGAAGCAGTGACCACATTCCCTTGGAACGGGTTTCGCCGGACGGTTCCGTGCGGCTGTTCCGCTTGGATCCATTGGATGAAGGCGGGATCCTAGGAATCCTTGCCGAGATCCTCCCAACTGGAACCCCCAAGGAGTATGTAACGGAAGCACGTAACCGGGGGATCGAGTACCTGCTCGAGAACCCACTGACGCTGACGTTGCTCGTGGACACCTCCGAATCCCATGGCTGGCCCGCATCCAGAATGGAGACGTACGAACGTGCATGCTTGGTGCTGGCGAAAGAGCTAAACAATGAACACTACCCGGTGAATCCCAAGCAACTGTCTAGTGCAGAACTGCTAAAGGCGGCTAGTGAACTTTGCGCGATTCAGCTGCTGAGCGGCAATGACGGCTACTCCGAACTACCTGTCCGTGCGGGCGAACATTTTATTCCGCTACAGGAGGTTGACCGGGACGCTCGCGATGCGGCTCGCCAGGCATTGCACTCACGCCTGTTCTCCGGGGCGGACGGCATCACGCCAGTCCACAGGCACATCGCGGAGTTTCTCGCAGGTCGCTACTTGGCAGATAGGGTAGGTGAGGGCACTCCCCTTAGTCGGCTCCTCGCCCTCGTCACCGGCCATGATGGCCATGTCGTGTCGGCACTGCAAGGGACAACGGCGTGGCTCGCAGCTCATTGCAAGGAGAGCAGGGCGTCAGTGATGGAACGAGACCCCGTAGGGACTCTCCTTTACGGTGACATCTCCGGGTTTGCACCCGAGGAGAAGATGCTTCTCGTTCAGACCGTAGCCCGTCATCTGGAGCGACACTCGGGACTGCGGGAGGTATTCCACAGATGGAATCCGTGTCTGGCAGATCTGGCAACGCCCGATATGGCCGAACCGTTCCGGGTGTCGCTTGGCGCACTGGAAGAGGACAGCACAAGGCTTCGGGAAAAGTTCCTCGTTCTGAGAGCACTGCAGGTAGGCCCGATAGTGCCCGGGCTCGCCGATGACGCATTGCGGCTCGTGAAGGGGCAGGGCTGTCACCATGACGTGAGGAGTGAAGCCCTGGATGCATACATCGGTCAATGCAAAGGAACCGAGAACTATTCGAGCGTGTTGGCTGACCTATTGATGGACGTTTGGCATGAGAAGATTCCCGACCCAGAAGACGAACTTCTTGGGGAACTCCTGACGAGGCTGTACCCCACGGCCCTTAGCGCTGCGCAAGTTGTTTCGTATCTGAGATCGCCCAAGAACCACCGGCTCGGTGGGACATACTGGCGATTCTGGAGCCTAGTCGTTGGCGAAGAGACTGACCGGCGACGCATCGCGGAACTGCTCGATGCCTTTGCGGACAGAAGAGAGAGCATACGGAGCGAATTCGAAGGATTCGGATTCGAGCGACACGGGCCGGTATTCTTTACGATTCGACACTTGCCTGCGACACTCATAGCCCGCTATCTGGAGTGTTTCGACAGCCGGATAGATCTGTCTCGCCTGTATGGCTGGCTGGAGGTAGTATCCGACGGGCAATTTTTTCGGATTGCATCGACTGAGCGCCAAACAGTACAGAAATGGCTCAAGAACCGTCCGAACGTTCCAAAATCCCTCATTCGTATAGCAGCCGAGAGCAGCGCGAGCGAAGGAAGGTTCAACCAGGTTGTCGATCGTGCGCAGAAACTCCTGCTCGACTCGGAGTTGCCGCCAGATCTTGAACGGTGGTGCCTAGACCAGAGCAAGCTGGCATCCGATTCGGGCGTTTCGGCGGTGCTCAGACAGACCGCCGAAACGTTACGTCGCAGGTGCAGTTCGGGCTCGGTTCCGGCAGGCAGGGCCGAGCCACGGTCACAACAGGATAGTAGCTCCAATCTGACGCTCGAAGAGCTGGTTGCCGATGACGGTCCGGTCGAGTGGCTGAGGCAGCTGTCTCTTGACGGCTCGGCCGATCCGGACAAGATCGCTGAGCAGGAATGGCGAGCGCAGACGAGAGAGAACTTTCGACTTATCGCCGAGAATCGGAGCAAGCCAGCATTCCTAGAGTGGCTGGCCGAAGTGTATTTTGGCAACGACTACTCCGCGGAGGGAGCGAGTCCCAAGGAAAGGCTGCTTGCCCGACTGGAACACGCGACTCTGGTTGAGGCGGCGATCGCGGGCTTGAGGGGAACGGTCAGTCGAGACGACACGCCCACAGCGGAAGACGTGCTGAAACATCATTCCCAAGGCGACTGGTATCGCCTAGCCTTGCCCTTCTTGGCGGGGATGGAGGAGATCCAACATTCGTCGGGCAGTGCCGTCAATACCCTCTGCACATCGCGGCGCCGACTTGCGCTTGCGTTTCACTACACGAAATGGCGACAGCACCCGGCCCCATATGAGACGGGAATGGGAGAGAACGGGGGGGGCGAGGTGCCGCGGTGGTACAAGCAACTGCTAGACTCCGACCCGGATCTAGTTGCAGATGTGCTGGTTAGAACCGTACGGGCGGAGGTCCGGAAGGGCCTCGTGCTGTACAGCGAGCTTTGCAACCTCTTGCGGGAAGCAGCATACTCGAGCGTTGCACGTCGCGCATCGTTGCCCCTGCTGAAGTTGATTCCCGTCCGATGCACGGCACCGCAGCTCGACGGACTTGAACTGGTCTTGAAGGCGGCGTTGTGTCACTGTGAAAAGAAGGATCTAGAGGCGCTGATTGAGGAGAAGCTTGCAAGAGAGAGCATGACCGTCGGGCAACGGGTGTATTGGCTTGCGACCGGTCTCTTCCTTGCCCCTACCAAGTATCGGAAGCGCCTCGAGGACTATGTCTCCTTTGACGAGGAGCGGACCGGGCATCTCGGTAAGTTCGTGGCGGGAGAGTTGTTCGATTCGGATTTTCGGCTTCCTGTCGAGTCGCTTGACGTACGGTCGCGTGAGGCAATCGTCGCACGTGTCGGTCGACTCCACAGACCCCTCAGCGTTCATACCCAAGCAATCAGGGAATCGGAATTCGTCCAAGTCCTCGTCGAACAGCTCGGTAGCGACCCGAGTACCGAGGCGACAAGGGCTCTTGAGAGGCTGTTGGAGGTGCCGGAGCTCGAGGCTTGGCGCGCGCCACTTCAGCACGTGCGGCGACGTCAAGCGGAGGTACGCCGGAATGCGTCTTTTACCTACCCTTCAATTGAGGCCGTTCGTCAGACGATTGCCAACGAACGGCCCGCGAATGCTGCAGATCTCTCAGCCTTGGTGACCGACCGGCTCGAAAGGCTAGCACGGGAGATACGGGACGGCAATGCGTCACTCTGGCGGCAGTTCTGGAACGAAAAGAAGGGTGACATCCCGATGACTCCCAGGCATGAGGATCTCTGTCGGGATCTATTGCTCGGACTGCTGAGGGAGGGAACCCCTGAGGGGCTTGGCGTGGACTGGCAACCGGAAGGCCGCTATGCCGACGACAAGCGGGCAGACATACGAGTTTCGATCGGGGAGCTCAACGTCCCTGTTGAGATCAAGAAGAGCATGCATCGTGAGCTTTGGACGGCTGTTTCGAAGCAGTTAGTGGCGAATTACACCAGGGATCCAGCGGCGGATGGCTACGGGGTGTACTTGGTGCTTTGGTTTGGCGTGCAAGAAAAGGGGCCGCGTTCGAGGGGGACCCGCCCCCGGAGCGCTTGCGAACTGCGAGGGATGCTCCAGGAGGGTTTGCGCCATGACGAACGGATTAAGATATCGATAGTGGTGCTCGATGTCGAGGAGTCCAGTACGCAGTAGTGCGGGGCTTCGAGGGGACTGGGCAGGGGGCACTGGTTGCCAGAGTAGTGCGCCTGTGTGTTCTTCTGCTTCGCTTGATGGCGCAGCTGGCGTGGCGTCGGTGGTTCACGAAGAAGCCTCGCTGCTAGCCACTCGTCCCTGGTGACTTCTTGGATCGCTTCGATCCGGGACGTATAACTGAGGAATTGTTCAGGATGAGGTTCCGAATTCAACCCCGAGACATTGCCGTGCCCGATCAGGACCCGTTCCAGAACGACCTTCTGAAACGGCAAGAGCCGGCAGAGGTCCTTACTCACATCATAAAGTCGATCGATGGTCCTTGCGTCGTAGCCATCGATGCTGGCTGGGGAACGGGGAAGACTACGTTTCTCAAAATGTGGGCGCGACACCTTCGCAACCAAGAATTCCCTGTAGTCGAATTCAATGCTTGGGAAACTGACTTCTCGGGAGATCCGTTTATTGCCCTCTCCACAGAACTGACAGACGGCTTCCCCGGCCCGAAGGACAAGACTCTAGAGGCAAGAATCAAAAGCACACGAAAACTGGCGAAGGAAATCGCAAAGAGGAGCCTGCCCGGTGCAATCCGTATCGCGACGGCAGGGATTCTGGATCTTGAACCATTGATCGAGAAGGAAGTGGCTCAGGCTCTTTCCTCATCTGCCAAAGACCGAATGTCGGATTACCAGAAAGCACGCAAAGCCATCGCGGAGTTTAGGGAGTCATTGCAAGAACTGTCGAATACGCTAGAGAGCCTTAACGAACACCGTCCCCTCGTTGTGATGATCGACGAGTTGGACAGATGCCGGCCCTCATACGCTGTCGAATTACTCGAAGCTGCTAAGCATCTGTTTGCTGTGTCAGGCGTCGTCTTTGTGCTCGCATTAAATCGTTCCGAACTCGCGCACTCGGTCAAGACACTCTACGGCGGAGAATTCGACGCCGTTAGCTACCTGCGCCGCTTTTTCGATGTGGACTTTCGTCTTCCCGCCCCTGATCGAATGGCGTTCATCGATGGCGCAATCGAAGCGGCTAGGATCTCGGACTACTTCCGGCGTAAGTCGAATTCGACTGCAAGGGATGGGGGTGGCGAGCAGTTTGTTCGAGAGTGCATGAAGACCTTCTTCGGCGCACCAGATTTGAGCCTTCGTCGCATCAGCCAGGCCATCCATCACCTCGGGCTAGTGTTCACGTCGCTGGCCAGCAAGCGGAGACCTTTTGCAGAGTCTGCTATCATCGCTCTCATTTTACGGACAATCGCCCCAGAGATGTATTCTAGGTTTATACGTGGCGAAGCCACCGATTGCGAAGTCGTCGACTGTGTGTTCGACCGAAATCCAGGGCTACGAAAGCTCCGAAAGGAATTCGACTGTGTTCGGTTTGAAGTACTGGCCATATTCGCCTACCAAGAGTTCTCAGGTGATATAGAGGGAACGGTTGAATCCCCGCTCTTGCAACGTTACAGGCAGCTAACTGGTGACGAGGCGTCCGATGATTCAGCCAAGCGGCATGCGCAGAAAGTTGTCCAGTTCTACGAACGCCTTGTGCAAAGCGCAGATTTCAGATACGCCGGCCCCTATGACCGATTCGGATTCAAGCACACCGTGGAGCGACTCGAACTGTTCTCTCCCGATCTCATCGGCGAGATCACTCGCTGAACGCAAATCGCTTGTCAACTAACCACATAAGGACACAGATGCCCGGCCACGCTTAGCCAAGCGACCTGATGGATGTTAGGCCGTGCGAATGGGTCTGACTGTGCGCTGGGTCCAAACCTTTGTCATGCGAGAGAATCTCGGAACAATATGCAGAACGCGCCTTAGATCGCTGACTAATGCATCGGTAGCAAGAGCGAGCCCGGGGCCGGGTGCTACGCCGCGTGCTGCCAAGCAAAGGATACAGAGCGAAACGGCTTGACACTATCGGATCCGCCGTTCGTTGGGTTGATTGGAGACGGCCCTTCCTCCGATCCGTATCAATTGAGCTGCCGTATGCCCTCACCCCTCAAGCAACTCGTTCAGAGTCGTGTCTGCCGGAAATTCCGTGTCTTGAAGTAGCTCGGGTATTTGGAAGATCGGGTTGCCTGGCGACCACAATTCAACGCTCTCGGAGTTTTCCTCGTAGTACTCCGGGTCGGTGGTAACGCGCATTGGCTCCGTCATCCCTAGAGCGAGCAGGCTGTACTCTCGCGGCCCCATCGGTTGCACCTGCACGCCCAGAGGCATCAGATCGGGGTCACGGATCACCCGGTCGAGGTCATCCATCGTAATCGGCGGCGGAGGACGCTCCGGCATCTCGGTTTCGGAATCGAGAGCAGCGTCAATGTCGAATCCATCCTGGTTGCTTGCGGCGACCTGCTCTTGAATTCGGTCTGCGATATCTCGAGAATCGACGGACTTCCGTCCGGCCAGAACAGCACCGGCGACGGCCTTCGGCATTATCGCGAGGATAGGCTGCAAGCGGCCGACGACCTGCTCGAAGAGGCCGATGCGCTTGCGTAGCGCCTGATACACGTCGGTCTCGACCGTGTTCTTGTAGTGGAGGTTTACCACGCGCACAGACTCATGGTGTTGACCGACTCGGTCGATGCGGCCGATCCTCTGCTCGACGCGCATCGGATTCCACGGCATGTCGTAGTTGACGAGTGCTCCACAAAACTGGAAATTCAGTCCTTCCGCGGCAGCGTCAGTGCAAAGCAGCACATCGGCTTCGCCGTCCCTAAACCGGCGCTTGACTTGCTCTCGGTCGATCCGAAGCCAGGCTGACTGGCCCGCAGCTGAGGGAACCTCACCGCCGCGCCCGGAGAAGCACATCAGACGTAGGCGCGTCCGCGAGCGGAGAGATTCGCGCAGAAAGTCCATGGTGTCGGTGTATTGGGTGAACACCATAACTTGGCCGTACCCCTGCAATGCCAGGTCGTCCAGGGTCTTGGTGAGCCAATCGAGTTTGCTGTCGGGCGGTAGCGACTGGATCGACTCCAGCAGTCTTTCGATTTCGGCTAGCTCCTCGAAGGCGAGCGCTCGGGACGCGATGGCTGCGACTTCTTCTTCGTCTGGCATGTCGTCGAGCGCCTCGTCGTCCGGCGTGTCTTCTTTCGAGTCCTCCGCCGACACGACGGCATCGTGTAATCTGGCATCCCGGCGCTTCTCAAGAGTGGCGCGGAGGGCGGCGAAACTGCTTGCCAGACGGCGACGGTAGACTGTCATTACGAAGCCAACTGCTGACCGCTCGGTGCGCGTGGCTCGACTATAGGTTCTCGAAATGTACTCGTCGACTGCCTCGTAGAGGGCGAATTCCGCGCTACTCATTTCCCCGAAGTGATCATTAACTTGGCGCTTCGCAATGGCAGTCGACAGGACCCCCTCCGACTGGTAGCGGCGCAACAACTCGCGGGTATGGCGCGAGACGAGCCGCCGGATCGGGGTGTGCGCTCTCATCACGGCAATTGCCGCCCGACGTCCTTGGTTGTCAAGCTGCCGACGGGGAATACTTGCTTCGTCTCGCAGGGCGCTGAGCAATCGCTTGGCCTTCAATCGAGAGAGGCCCGTGAGGCTCTGGACGGCATCACGGGACACTTGGCCAAAGTCACGCTCGATGGCTTTGAACATCCGTGCCATGCGGTCCAGAGCAGCCCCAGACGGACTGGATTTGTTGACCTGTTCAAAAAAATCGAGGAATTCTGATGCGGCCCACTCCGGGGGAAGCCCTAGCAGGTCCAGAAGGTCCCAGACCTCGATCGGATGTACTTGCATCGGGGTCGCTGTCAGAAGCACCAGCCCTTCAGTTCGCGCCTTCAGAGAGCGCATGAGCTTGAGCAAGGTATTTGGACCGCCCTCCTGAACACTGCCAGCGGCTCTCCGACGAGCATGGTGAGCCTCGTCCAAGACAATCAAATCCCAAGGTTTGGCGTCTTCAACTAGCGTCTTGAACCGGTCTTTGCGTCGCATCAGCTGGCTGGAAGCAATTACCACTGGTTCTTCGTGCCAGGGCTCTCTGGGCGATTCATGCTCGGCTTGTCCATCCGCTGTGTGTGTCTGGTAACGGTGGAGATTGCGGCCGTCATAGATCGGCCAGTTGAGGTTGAATTTCTCGCGCAGTTCGATTTGCCACTGCTTGAGGACAGCCTTGGGCGCAAGAATGAGGATCCGTTTGGCTTGCCCGGCAAGCCACGATTGGCGCAGCAGCAGTCCAGCCTGGATTGTCTTGCCAAGACCTACTTCGTCCGCGATCAGCAACTTGGGAGGCCAATTTCGATAGAGGCGTTCGAATGCCCGAACTTGGTGCGGCCAGGGCGTGACGGCGGCAGTGGATTCACCAGTACGCGACCCGCCGTTCGGGAGGGATGGGGCATGTTTGATGAAGGACCATATCAGTCGCTGCCGTTCTGTCAAAGCGGACGATGACGGCTCTGGTGCCTTTGGCCCCCTCTTAAGGCGTGCGGGACGGCCCTCGCTCGGCAAGAACCGAAGTAGGTCTTGCCGTACAGCGTCCGGTACGTCTAGAACGATCGCACGGGGCGAGCTATCGGACCACAGACGCTCGAAGTTCTGCTCCTCAGTGGAAACCCTCTTCGGTTCTCGGCCCCAGCTGGTAAAGACATTGATGCTCTCCCAGTTGGACTGCCAGCCGGCTTCAGTTTCGTTAAGGCTGCCGGTCCAAGCGAGCTTGTTTCCGATGTGATCTTCGATTATGCCTGACTTCTCGTGAAATATCGCCGGATCGTCTACCGGCCGCCGATTCTCGTCGCAGGGGACGGCGACCTTGACGTTGAGATGGCCGCGTCCAATCATCCATGCCAGCAACTCCAGCGCGTTCGCGGCGTCAGTATCTGGCGGCTTAAGTGGCAGCTCGGTCAAGCGTCGCTCGACTTGGGTGCGCAATTCCTCGCCCTGCTGGATAGCGTCGATTTCGGCTTCCTTGAGGGTGCAGCCGACGACGAGGCGCATTTTCCCATTGTTGTGAACGAGTCCCTCGATACCTCTTGCGGCAAGCGCCAGTGCGCCTGCATTGAAATATCCGGTCAGTCGGTCATATCGTTGGGCATCCTCGAGTGCCGGGACGTAGAACACACGAACGAGATCACCGTCCTCCGGTGTGTACTTGAGTTGCCAAGCCCGATCCCTGAGCACGCCGTCAACTCCAAAGACTCAGACGCGGCATCCCCGAGGCTTGCACGTCTTTGAAGATTCGCATCTGGATCTTTATTCCGTCAACGAGCGCAATTGCCGCGATCTGGTTCTCGGCGCAATCCAAAGCGTCGCACCAACGGTGGCGGCATCGGGGGTCGTCCCGGGTCGTGTGCCGGAATCGCTTGGTAAACGATCGCTTGAGCCCGTTCGACAGTTGGGGGACTGTGTTGTTCATTCTCGCTGGCGAGGAGCTGGGCAGAGCGACAAGCGGTTCACAGGGCGCAAGCCACATATCGACCCGCCGGACCGAGCAGACGCCAGTTGGCCCTGAATGGAACTCATCGTCGACCAGTGTCATGGCAGGTTGATTGGCCGCCGACTTTGGCCGTGCTCTCTCTGGAGGGGTTGAATTTGCTCGCGTGGAGCGAGAGACGCAACGAGGTCGTGCCGAAACCGATTCGGCCCTACCCGCAGGTCGGGGCCTCTGTCCGAGACAGACCAAGCCAAAGTCTCGAAGTTGCACGCGTGTTGCTCGGAACGTCAATGGGCTCTTGCCTTGAAGTTCGTCGACAGATCCCGAGTCTTGGGGCTGCGCATGAATGATTCCCTCTGATATAGGTCCAAACAATGATGGCATGCGATCCGTGGCCGCAGAAGTCCAGATGTCGGTACGTGGGGAACAGCGACGCAAGCAAGATCGATAGACTTGCAGCCTGTCCGCGGATTTGTCATTCTTCGGTGCTACGCCAGAGTTTGAGTTGTTCCGGTTCGCCAATATCGTCGTGGTAGGCGAGGCGAGACAAGTTGTAAAGCGCTTCAAAGTCGTCGCCAGCAGCTACCGCATCGTTGCCGAGCTGAACCCCTGTGATGGCCGACGACAGCGGCAGCACTTCAAGTACCGCCCTGAGTGCCGTAAGAAACCGAGGGTCGCGATCCACCCCGTTTCGTTTGAGCAAGTCGTGGGCGGCGGTGAAGGACCTTGATCGGGCTATATGGGCCGTGTGGTGAAGAGAATCGATCATGCCACGTGATCCATCGGCCGGTCCGAGAGTGCCAGTTGCCGCACGGCGTGCGCTATCCCAGATCATCAGGTCGCTGCTGCGTTTGTTGGCGAGTCGTCCTACTATCTCTCGATCGAGGTCGACCCCAACCGCTCGTGCCAGCCGAAGGGCCTCGTCGTATGGGAACACCGGGGCTCGAAACGTGTCCCATGCCAGAACGAAAAACGAAGTCAGATGATCAAGGTCCGCATCGGCCTTCAGGGTTGCCAACCGCTCCAGCCGCCATCGCTTGACTTCTCGCCGGGCGACGTCGAGCGCGTCTTCTGGTGTGACTGCATATGGATCCCAATCGTCCAACTGGAGCTTTCGCTGCCGACTGCGGGGTTCGGGCCGATCCCGTGGTGTTCCCCGTCGGAGAGGCCAGTGTCGCGAGAACTCTTCTAGCGCGGGTCCGAACGCTGCCAGAAATAAGTCCACGCCGCTGATTCCCGCGCGCTGAAACTCCCCAACACGCTTCGCTACCGCACCAGCCACGAGAGGCTCCACGTCTTCCCAGTAGCGGTGAGTCTCACTTCCGGTCGAACCGTTGGACACTACTCTCGGCGAACGAGGGCGACAGGCAAGGAACACAGTGCTGTTGGCCGCCGCCTTGTCCCGGATGTGCAAGCTTCCGCCTGCCTCAGTGTTGATAGGCCACGATGCAGTGATGGCGAATCCGGCCTCTATTAGGCCCGTGGTGAGTGCATCCCACGCACCGGTCGCCTTGTGTGTGAACATCAAAGTCATAATGCCGTTCGGTTTCAGCACACGTCGGCACTCGGCGAAGATCGCAGCCATGCGTTCTTGATAATCGCGCCCCGCAAGAGCGCGAGCACCCTTTTCGCCCGAGAACTTGGCTGGACTGGCCACGGCCTCGTTCTCTTTGTCCGTTAGCTGCCGTCGGAACAGTTCGGGAAACAGATGCCCAGCGGTCCGCTTGAGCCAAACATAGAAGAAGTCCGACAGTTCCGCGTACATAACGTTGTCATAGTAGGGCGGGTCCATCACGACTGCATCGATGCTGCCATCGGCCAGATGGTCAAGGCTGTCACCCGACTTGCACGTGATCGTGGCCAGTGACGGCGACCCAGCGTTGCCAGACTGTTTGGCGGCCTTGGGACCGGTCTCGTCGAACAGTGGGCCCTCACTTGCGGTTTCCGGGTGAATCAGCGCAATGAGTTCGTCGATGCACTTGGCGGTCTTTGCGAGAGCCCAATCGTATCCGACACCCGTGACAAGGGGTGCCATCTCGGCATACGACCAGACGAATGCGAAGTCATGTCGGTCGAACTGCGATCGCACGCGGCTGGTTGTACTGTCCCAACGACCCGCACGGTTGTTGTAGTTCAACAGCGTGTCCAAGGAGAGCGCCAGATATCCATAGGCTGCCTTCTGAAGGTCGTCCAAGCGGCCCGCTAAGCGATCTGCTTCCAGCATTTCCCGGAACACTTCCACGCTCGTGCCGTGGCACAGGAGTTGGCGGGGCGAGAACAGGTCGCGCCAGCGTTCCATACCATACCGGAGGGGTTCACTAGTCTTATTCCCGTCTGCAATTCTCTCTGTCGGAACTACGTCAAGTGCTTCCCACTCGGGAAGCTTCTCGGCTAGCTTGGCTTGGATGTCTGCGGTGTTGTCGTCTTCTGGCCGAGGCGCCCGATAGCCTCGGACCCATTTGTCGCGACCTGGCTTGCCCGCCTTAGTCGTCGTCTCGACGCGCCGCTTGTAGACGACCGCGAATAGCTGCTCGCCCATCTTACTCGCTCTTGCCTGAGACTTGATCTCGTCTCCATCGATGATTCGGCCACAGTCGGGCCATGGGCACTGGCCCTTGCCGCGCGCGACTGTGCCGGGCGATTGCTCGTCTGCCCGTTGAACAACCTCGAACGTGCAGACGCGGTGGGATGTTCCCGGACCGTTGCCGCAACTTGGACTGAGACGGACACCGGTGCCGTTCGATGCCAGCCTCCAGTTCGGCGACAGCGGTACGAGACCGTCGCAGTATGGGCACACAATCGTCCGCGCCCAGAGGTACGTCATGTCAAACTGACCGACTTTTCGTTGTGGGAACCATGAGTGGAGTCGGGCGTCGGTCTCCTTTCGCCATTGCGCGGCCAATTCTTCAAATCGCTTGCCGACCTTTCGCGTGAACTTCGACGGCCACTCCACCGTGGCTTTTGTGACTAATGTGGCGACCGGATTGAGGTCGTTTGCCAGTGACCGGGCACCGATACGACCTATTTCGAACGGAATGCTCCCTCCCCCGGCCGTGGGATCGAGAACCGTCATGCTTCGAGCGTTGGGGAGCACCTCATCTAGCCATTCCCAATCCCGGCTGCCCAGTGAGTACTTAAAGGCCCGCTCGTATCCGTACGGATCGTCAACCCGGATCCCTGTCCTCTGAGCCGTATCAATCTGTTGGCGCGCAGTAACCGGGTCTCCGTGAATCCCAAGTACGTGCAGGAAATTGTCCCTGTCTGCATCCTCTGGCAGCAGCGATGCGAGTACGGCCGCACGAGATGCCACCAGCGGCCGCCGAGCCCACCACACATGCAGATAGTACGTAGGTGGAAGAGCGGTCATTGATCGACGCTCCCGTGTGCACTCTTCGCCAATCTCAGCGATTGGCAACCAGCGTTCGATCAGGCGAGTGTCGGACATGGGCTCAGAATCTTGGATGAGGTTTCAGCGAGTAGACGCAATCTCGCGTAGAAATGCATGGAGCGGTTGCAGCGCTTCGTGATCGAGATTCCAGTATCTCCGCAACGCGGCATCGCCGACTGAAAGATGCGGATCTTTCTTGGTTGCCAAGTAAGCTTGGGCACGGGCCTTGTGCGGTCTATGCACCGGCTTGCCGAGGTATTCTTCGACACACCGAAAGAAAGTGTCGATGCAGCCCTCTACTTTGTCGCCACGAAGAGTTTCGTTGAGTAGTGTCTCAAGCATGCCGGCCCGGTCTTCGCTAGGAAGGATCATTACCGCGACCGCCGGATGATCGCCGACTAGCTGCCCGGAAGCTTGAGGAACCGGGAGTTCTACGCCCTTCAATGACCCTTGAACACTTTCAAGCGCCCCTCTATTGGAACTCTCGGCATCACGAACGATCCCGATGCTGGTGACGCGAGAGAAGTCCGGGCCATTGACAAATGCCCGCAAGAAATTGCGTAAATCCTTTACGCCTCCAAAGTCTTGGATCTGGACATTTGTGATCCCTAGATGTCCGATCAACGCCTTGAAGAATCCCTCCGAGTCTTTACCCTCGACGAGAAGCTGCACATCGGATTCGATCTTTCGGGGTGAACGACGCACGGGTTAGCGAACCTCCAAGTCATGTCGGATCGCCGCCTCTACCGTTTCCGTGTCGTACGTTACGCACAGGCTGGACCCGTCGTTGGTTCGGTCCAGCCGATGAAGCCGCCACTCGTCGCTGAGAGCCTCGTGAGCTGCCATGACGCACTCATAGCTGTGAGTAGTCGCGATAACCTGTGCGTCGAACTGTAGTGCGGCCTCTTCCACGACAGCCCATACCTTGTTCATGATGGAGTGGTGGAATCCGTTCTCGATCTCGTCGACAAGCACGACTCCGCCCGGCACAATGGACGTTGCCAGCACGATTCTGGCGATTCGCGCTACACCTTCCCCCATTGCCGACAGAGGAGTAAGCTCGGGTAAACCGATATCGCCCCAGATCATCGGAGTGCCGGTAGCGGAATTATCTTCAACACTCTCCAAGGTTGGTTCGACAACCTGTAACGCCTTAGTCAACAAATTTCCCTTCTTTCGCGTCCGAAGCTGTCCCAAGCGGACTGCGTCTTCTTGGGCGTTTCCAGTGCCCAAAGGCAGATAGATCGCTTGGAGCGGAATGCCGAGATCTGTGCTCACGGACTGGTGACCGTGCTCCGTCACGCGTAAATCGCTTGTATTTCGCGCTTGGGCGGTTTCCCAGGAAAGATGCAGCGCCCACGGATCAGCCAGCAGTTCGCCAAAGTCAAGGGTACTTGTCCCTTGAGCGTTGTCCGCCACCCCTTGAGCCACCTGCGGAGTTGGGAAGCGGTGGGGCTCTGGAGTCTCGGAAGGGCCTCGCCGCTCCAAAGAGATGGCTAGCGCCAAGCGGCCGAGATCGGAATGCACCCCACTGATCTCGATAGGCCGCTGCATGTTGAGTTGCGAAAACAGTGGCTTCCAATAAGACGTTGGCACCCGGCCCGGTGCTCCCGATGCTTCGCTGATCCCGCGAATCCCCTTGACCTCTATGACACGTTTTGGGTTGCCAACGCTGGCAAGCAGATACATCGCCTCGAGCACGGTTGTCTTGCCCGTGTTGTTGCGCCCGGCGAGGAGATTGATTCGCTCCAGGTCTCCGATCTCTAGATCGTCGAATAGCCGGAAATTCTTAATCCGCAGATTCTCGAACATCGACACCCTCCTGTACGAATCGTCTCATGTGATGCAGCGGTTACCGATCTCGAGCACCCTTACTTTGGCCGGCCAAGCAAGGGAGTGAACCTCAATAGGTGAGCTTGCTGAAAGCACCGTAGGGTTAGCGGTCGAGTGCGTGGCCTGTCTTAGATTCACAGCTCCAGTCTCAACCGCAGAGAGGAACGGAAATGCCCCGTGAACGGCGGACAGGCTCCCACGGTGTAGCACGGCGAAGCCATGGCACCGCGCACCTCGGCCGCCGACGAAGCAGTCGGCGTGGGGGATGTTTCGAAGCATCAAGACCTGCGCGTCTACCGCCTGTGCGCTGCGACACTTGGCGGTGCGACGCCATCGGTACGGCCAGCCCTGTGCCCGGAAGCGGTCCCGAATCAGAAGCGGAGAGTCTCCGCTCATAGTCCGCAGTGCATCGGCGTCATGCATTCGTAATCTCGGGCTGCGGTACACTTGCCTTTTTCGAGTGTCTCATATGAATAAACACAGTTCGTCGCAGCGCGGATGTTGTTCAGTGAACCCGCAGTTGCGTATGCGCGGAGATCTGATGTGACTGTCCCCACGATCTTTGATACCTGCCGCCCTCGCCCCGATGTGCTCGACGGTACAATTGCCGACGCAGATTTCGCGGCCGATCTTGCCTTGGTGTTAACGGGCCGAGCAAGTGCAGGATATCGGGATCCAGTTCCGTTTTTCGCAAACACCTACCCGACGCGGGGTCTTAAGAACCTACTCGCAAACGTTTGCCGTCGCCTCAGCGGTAGCGGCGACGCCGCTGCGGCGATCTTTCGTCTCGACACGTCATACGGCGGTGGAAAGACTCACGGCCTAATTGCGCTATCCCATGCGGTGAAAGGGATGGACGGTGTATCGAACAGGGAGGAATTTGTCGATCCGTCGCTGTTGCCGGCGGGCACCGTCCGTGTGGCGGCCTTCGACGGTGAGAACGCGGATCCTGTGAATGGCCGCTCGCTCAGCGGCGGGGTTCTGGCTTACACCCCTTGGGGCGAGATAGCCCATGCGCTGGCCGGTAAGCCAGGGTACGAACGAATGCGGGAGAGCGACGAGCAGCGGACCGCGCCGGGTGCAGAAACGCTGCGCTCCCTTTTTGGTGGCGAACCGACCTTGATCCTGCTGGACGAATTGTCGGTCTATCTTCGGAAGGTTAGTCGAATACCGAATTCAAGTGGCCAACTGACCGCCTTTCTCACGTCACTGTTCAAGGCTGTGGAGAACGCTCCGAACTCGGCTCTGGTCTACACGCTCGCCGTCGGCAAGGACGGTCGAGCCACTGACGCCTATTCGGAGGAAAATCAGATCGTCGCAGACCATATGGCCGAAATCGAGAAGGTGTCGGCACGCAAGGCGACGCTGCTCAATCCTACCGAAGAGGATGAGACTGTTCAGGTACTCCGAAGGCGCTTGTTCGAGTCGATCGACGACACCGCTGCAACAGCGAGCATAGATGCCTACCAGAAACTCTGGGCCGCCCATCAAGATGCGCTCGGCGGCGATGCTGCTCGGCCTGAGACGGTGGAGATGTTTCGTGCGAGCTATCCGCTCCATCCGGACGTGCTCCGCACATTGACGAGCAAGACCGCTACGCTTGCGAATTTCCAGCGAGTACGCGGAATGCTACGGCTGCTGGCTTGCACCGTCGCAAACCTCTGGCAGCAGCGTCCGGCCGACGCGATGGCGATTCACATCCATCACATTGATCCCAGCTACGAGCCGGTCCGCCAGGAGATCGTCACGAGGCTCGGGCAGTCCGCCTTCCAGCCTGCCATTACCAATGACGTGGCGGCCGGGAGGGTTGGAAAGCGGGCTCTCGCGGAGGAAATTGACGCGAAAAAGCACACGGGCCTGCCACCGTACGCCGCCTATGTCGCAAGAACCATCTTCATGCACACGCTGGCTTACAACGATCAATTGAAGGGATTGACAATTGAGGAATTGCGCTATTCCGCGGTTGGGCCTGCGGTCGATCTGAGTTTCTTGGATGAGGCGCGTAAGGAGTTCACCACAGAGTCGGCCTATCTCGATGATCGTCCGGCGGCACCAATGCGCTTCTTGGCCGAAGCCAATCTCAGCCAAATCATTCGGCGCGAGGAGCAGCATGTTGACCCGAGCGAAGCGCGTGCGCAACTTAATGATCGGATTAGGGAGATCTTTTCGGGAACGACGTTCGAGGCCATTTGCTTCCCCGGCGGTCCGTTTGACGTGCCCGACGAAGTCGGCAACGGCCGTCCCAAACTGGTTGTATTCGCATACGATGGCTTGGTCGTCGGCGAGACCATTGACGAAGTTCCGACTTTGGTCGCAAAGGTCCACGCACGCATGGGTGCCGAGGGCTCTGCGCTACGTGTTCTGCGCAACCATCTTGTTTTTGTGGCAGCCGACGAACTTGCCAAGGAACCCATGCAGCGTCGTATGACGTTACGTCTGGCACTCCAGCGGCTCAAGGACCCGGATCGCCTCGTCGATCTTGCGGCTCATCAGCAGGAGAAGATCCTCGGTCTGGAGGCTAAGTCGGAGCACGAACTGGCGATTGCAGTTCAGCGGTGCTACCGCCATGTCTTCTACCCCTCGCGGGACAGGCTCGGAACGAAACGCATAGACCTTGCACATACGGCAGTCGATATGCCGTCGGCCTCGGCCCAGCCGGGAGATGGCCAGCGTCAGATAGCGCGGGCACTGCGCGATCTGAAGAAGCTTCGTTTCCCCGACGACCAGCCTGATGCACCGACGTACGTTCGAGACAGAACACCGCTTCGGAAGGGTGAGATGACGACTCGAGCTTTGCGCAATGAATTCCGTCGCGATCCGAATTTGCCAATTCTGTTGGGGGACGACATCTTCATAAAGGGTGTTCGGCTTGGGGTTGAGCAGGGCGACTACATCTACAAGCGCGGAGATCTGCTGTTCGGTAAGGGAGATCCACTAGCAGAGATTCGAATCGACGAGCAGGCCGTGGTCATGACGATGGCCTATGCCAAGAAAAAGGGCGTTTGGCCAAGACCCGAACTCCCTCCCGATCCGCCTCCGCCAGATCCCCCACCGCCTCCCCTACCTCTGCCGCCACCTCCAGCCCCAGAGTTGAGCGCCGAGGGTGTCCTCAGGGACGCGTTGTCTCAACTTTGGGAAAAGGCTCGGACCAATCAAGCGGACGCGCTTGGGACGCTCACCATCCGCATGTTTGAGGCAGGTGACGCCTTTCGCTTGCTCGGTACGATTGGGACCGTTGCAGGTGCGGAGAAAGTAGTCGCGTTGGAGGGCAGCTACGAAACGCGGGACGGTGGCACGTTCGAGTGGGATTTCCGCGGCCCGGTTTCTGACGCCCAGCCGGTCAAGGAGTTCCTCGATGCGCAGATGAGAGACTCTGCATCCAAGGAACTCAAAGCGTCGTTCGCACTGGATTTCGCGGACGGGTTAACGATGAAGGGAGACGCGGCGGACAAGCTCTCGGATCGTCTGTGCCGTTTCGTCAGCGGGGCCGCGCACGTCACCGCAACGAAGACGGAGGGGAACAAGACCTGATGGTGCTATCCAATTCCCCCATCGATCTGGCCACGCCCCCGTCGGCTCCGCGCTACGAATTGCGCGTGCGAGCGCTTGGCAATTCGAGCGCAGAATACGAGATTTGGCAATTGCCAGCGCCCGCTACGCCGCAAATTACCACTGCCGTGCGGGTTGCCGGGCTGCGGGGGCGAAACCTTGAACTGATTGAGCATCGCGTGCTCCGTCGCTTAGCACATGTCGGTGTCCGGCCGGGCAACCGCACTGACCCGCAGGGGCGCGGCTATGCACTGGGTGAGGACCTCGCTCTTTCGCTAGGCCTATTGTTTCGAGCCCTCGCGCCCATGCGCAGCCGGGACAACATGCGGGCGGTGGCTGAAGGCATCGAGGCGATGGAGCGCGAGGAAGCCGCGTATTGGCTTGGCATGGCAATGCATCGCCGCCGTCCTCGTCGAGTGCTCACGGCCTTGAGGGTGCTCTTCACGGGGCCACCCCGGAGAGCTCATTGAGTGTCGACCGCCGTTCTTGTGGATGCCAGACGACAGCAAGGCTGGCTGCGCGAAGCGTAGTAATGGTGCTGGAGTTGCATCCAAGGAGGGTCGAACCGGAATTGGATGTCAGTCTTGTTTGTTACAGGCTGGATCAGGATGTCTTGGAGTCACGGATATCACGCTCGGCTTCGCAGGGGTTCTGGTGGTGACTGCACTCTCTCAGGTGGCTAACGACGTGCGATCACCCGCACCGACTTGACGGTGAGCGCGGCAATTGCCACTAAGAAGCCCAGCATGGTGATCGGCGGCAGCGATCCGGGCCAGCTCGACAGGTCAAACCAGCCCTTGTACCCCATCGCGAATGTGTGGCCAGAAGCCAGTGCTAGAGTGGCGTAGCCCATGTGTTGTGCCCGCAGCCAGCGCTCCATGCCAAGCGCGTCGTACATGTAGGGCAGGGTGGTGATCGCCGGGAACAATAGGCAGCCGTAGGCGAGGACACCGCATAGGAACGTGACTTCGCCCGTCAGGTTGAGCTTGCCGGACGCCGCGAAAAACTTTTCATAGTATGCGGGGGTTAGCAAGATCATTGACATCAGCGCGTGCATCGAGATCATTCCGAAGCCGGCCAAGCCGAAAAACTTAGCTTTGGCCCGCA
>MKWU01003398.1_pt1 | contig 21128 bp, 18 predicted proteins | sample 809101 | NCBI WGS metagenome assembly MKWU01 (sample SAMN05860141, study PRJNA318959) | sponge metagenome | host: Aplysina aerophoba | place: Slovenia: Piran, Adriatic Sea, Gulf of Piran | collected 2013-05-07 | reverse complement strand
CCTCGGTTCAGGCGGGGTCGGCGCCGGGCGCGTCCGGAGCATCGCCGGCGCACCGCCAGCAGGCGCCGAACCCGGGCTCGATCCACTCTGCGCAGACGGGGCAGCGCCATCCTTCATCCGACGACCCGGACTGCCGCACCTCCTCGACGATCGCCCGGGCACGCGCCTCCTGCCCGTCGTCGACCACCCAGACCTCCGGCCAGCACTCGGTCGGCGGGAGCTCCCCGACCCCGCCGATGAGGAACTCGTTCTTGACGAGGCACGCGATCCCGTGCTCCTCGAGCACGGACCGGAGGTACCCGGCGAGCATCGGATCGTGGGAGCAGAAGACCCGCTTCACGCCGGACGAAGATGCGGGAACAGGATGACGTCGCGGATCGAAGCGGCATCGGTGAACAGCATCACGAGCCGATCGATTCCGATCCCTTCTCCCGCGGTGGGCGGCATGCCGTACTCGAGCGCGGTGACGTAGTCCTCGTCGTACACCATCGCCTCGTCGTCGCCCCCCGAGCGCTGGCGCGCCTGATCGCGGAACCGCTCGGCCTGGTCGTCCGGATCGTTGAGCTCGGAGAACCCGTTCGCGATCTCCCGCCCGCCGATGAAGAGCTCGAACCGGTCGGCCACCGAAGGGTCGTCGTCGCTGCGGCGCGAGAGCGGCGATACCTCGATCGGGTAGTGGGTGACGAAGGTCGGCGCGATGAGCCGCGGCTCCGCCTCGTGCTCGAAGATCTCGACAAGGGTCTTCCCGGGACCCGCGCCGTCGTCGAGCGCGATGCCTCGTTGGCGGGCGGATCGCCGAATCCGTTCTGGGTCGTCGAGGTCGTCCGGGGTGATCCCCTCCGCATGGCGCAGGACCGCATCGCGCACGCTCAGCCGCTCGAACGGGGGACCGAAGTCGATCCGGTGCCCCTGCCACGCGACGGCGGGTGCGGCCGGTCCGTCCGCGCCCGGCGCGCCTCCGCCCTCGTCCCCCGCACGCCGCTTCGCCTCCGCGCGGGCGAGCCCGCGGAGCAGCTCCTCGGTGAGGTCCATGAGCTCGCGATAGTCGGCGTACGCCTGGTAGAACTCGAGCATCGTGAACTCGGGGTTGTGGCGGGTCGAGAGCCCCTCGTTGCGGAAGTTGCGGTTGATCTCGAACACCCGCTCGAAGCCGCCCACGACGAGGCGCTTGAGGTAGAGCTCCGGCGCGACCCGGAGGAAGAGGGGGATGTCGAGGGCGTGGTGCCAGGTCTCGAAGGGCCGGGCCACCGCGCCGCCCGCGAGCGGCTGCATCATCGGAGTCTCGACCTCCAGAAAACCGCGCCCGGCGAAGAAGCGGCGCACGAAATCCACCACCCGGGAACGGGTTCGGAACGTCTCGCGGGTTTCCTCGTTCATGACGAGGTCGAGGTAGCGGCGGCGATACCGCGCCTCCCGGTCCGTGAGGCCGTGAAACTTCTCGGGCAGGGGGCGGAGCGACTTGGCGAGGAGGCGCAGCCCGTCCACCCGGAGCGAGAGCTCGCCGGTCCGGGTCCGGAACGCGACCCCCTCCACGCCGACGACATCGCCGATGTCCCAGCGCCGGAATGCCTGGTAGGCGCCGCCCGGGAGGTCGTCGCGCCGCACGTAGAGCTGAAGGCGCCCCGACCCGTCCTGGAGGTGGGCAAAGCTCGCCTTCCCCATGACCCGCCGGGTCATCAGCCGGCCGGCGATGCGGTAGCGGCGCGTGCCGAGCGCGTCGTCGTCGAGCCCCCCGCACTCGGTGCGGACACGGGCGGCGCTAGCGGTCGGACGAAAGTCGTTCGGGTAGGGGGCTCCCGCTTCGCGGTGGGCGGCGAGCTTCTCCCGCCGGCGCGCGACCTGCTCGTTCTCCGGAACCGGCGAGGAGGACTCCCGGGCGCGCATGTCCGGCTTCGCCTTCCCGTTCACGACAGGACACCGCCGTCGGCGCCCGGCCGAGCGGTTGCCCTGCCTGATTCAATCCCGGATTCGACTCCGGAGTGAATCAGCGGCTCCCTGCCGGCGCGGCACCGCCCGGCCGCGCTGCCGTGTGCCGCCCCGCGGCTCATGCCCCGACACCCGCCTTGAGGCTCGCCTCGATGAAGGGGTCGATGTTCCCGTCCAGCATTCCCTGGGTGTTGCCCGTCTCCACTCCGGTTCGAAGGTCCTTGATCCGCGACTGATCGAGGACGTAGGAGCGGATCTGGTTGCCCCATCCGATGTCCGCCTTCGCGTCCTCGACGACCTGCTGCTCCTCGCGCCGGCGCCGGATTTCGAGCTCGTAGAGCTTTGCCTTGAGCTGCTTGGTGGCGGTCGCGCGGTTCTTGTGCTGGGAACGGTCGTTCTGGCACTGCACGACGACCCCGGTCGGCAGGTGGGTGATCCGTACCGCGGACTCGGTGCGGTTGACGTGCTGACCACCGGCCCCGCTCGCCCGGTACACGTCGATGCGAAGCTCGGCCGGATTGATGTCGACGTCGATGTCGTCGTCGACCTCCGGGGATACGAACACGGCCGCGAACGAGGTGTGGCGGCGGTTGCTGGAATCGAACGGCGACTTGCGAACGAGCCGGTGCACCCCGGTCTCGGTGCGGAGCCATCCGTAGGCGTGATCGCCGGCGACGCGGGCGGTCACGCTCTTCACCCCTGCCACCTCACCGGGCGACTCCTCGAGCAGCTCGGTCTGGAACCCCCGGTGCTCGGCCCAGCGAAGATACATTCGAAGCAGCATGGCCGCCCAGTCCTGCGCCTCCGTTCCTCCCGATCCCGCGGTCACCTCAAGAAACGCGTTGCGGCTGTCCATGGCGCCGGAGAACATCCGCCGAAACTCGATTCGGCCTACCTCGGCATCCAGGTGCTCGACGTCCTCCTCGACCGCCCGGGCGGTATCCTCGTCCGCATCCGCGACGGCGAGCTCGAGCAGCTCGGCCGCCTCTTCGAGGGCCGCGTCCGTCCGTTCCACGACCTCGACGACCCGCTCGAGGCCGACCCGCTCGCGACCGAGGATCTGGGCCCGCTCGGGATCTCCCCACACCGCCGGATCTTCGAGCTCGCGCCGGACCTCGCCGAGGCGCTCGCGCTTGGCGGCGACGTCAAAGATACCCCCAAAGAGCGGTCATGCGCTCCTGAAGGCCCTGGATGCGTGTCGCCAACAGATTGAATTCGACCATGATTCGCTCACCCCCGAAGGGCGCGGATGGTAGCACGCCGACGGCGGCGTCATCCGTCCCGAGCACCTTCGGCAAGAAGAAACTCCGCCAGTTCCGGGGCGGAGGCGGAAACGGACGGGCGGCGCCACCATCGGGCGCGCGCCTCGAACACGGCAAGACCCGACCGGAGCCCCGCGTCGATGGCCACCGTGCGAACCCGGCCGTCCCGCATGCCTTCGTGCAGGGGCCGGAACCAGCGCTCCTCCGCGCCGAGAAGCTCCCGGCGCCACCCCTCGACGTCGCGGCCGACCACCGCCCGATAAAAACCGATTCCGGGCGCGACGAGGACGGTGCGGAGCGATTCGGCCCCGAGGCCCGCGTTCTCCTCCAGCCCCCGCGCGCGCACCCCCCCGCGCTCCGCGAGCGCCCGGAGGAGCGGGTCGTCGGCACGGACCTCCTCGAAGCGGGACCGGGGGACGTCAGCCAACGTGCCTGCGCCCCAGAACCAGACGCTGTTCACCGGCAGGTCGCCCCGCGACGCGCGGGCCTCGTTGCACGGATGGGCGTGCAGCACCATCTGCGCCTCGTTCATTCGCCGCCGCCAGAGCGAGCCGTCGGTCCCCCCGGGAAGCAGGCCGCCGACGCCCCGCCCCACCGCCGATCCAGGCGGATGGAACACCGCATCCGCCCGCTCCGGAACGTGCACGTACCAGCGAGTGGGAAGCGGCGCCTCGAACCGGAGCCCCTCGGCCGCGAAGTGGCGGTCGAGTGCGCCGGCCATCGCGGCCGCCTCTTCGCCGAAAAGGTCGAGGAACGAAGCATCGAAGAGGCGGGCGGTGTCGAGATCCGGACGGACGTGGACCGGATCGGCTCGAAGGGATATTGGTGTCGTCTCGTTTGCGTCCGCACGCGCACGCGCCGTTCGGGCGGGGCGCAAGCGCACCGCGTCGCGTTCCTGCATGAGCTCCGCGGCGGGAACGTCCGCCTCCCCCGGCGGATAGCCGAACGCGTTGAACGCGAGACGTTCGAACGATTCGGGGGCGGCGCCCCCGCGGCGGGGGACGCGGCCGGATCGCCGCGCCCGGGCAAGGAGACCGACGAGGCCCGGGAGCGCGAGCCCCCGAGCGACTTCGGCCACGAGCGCCCGCGGCCACGGTCCGAGGAGACCCGGGACGTGCACGGTCACTTCGCGTCCCGGCGCGATCATCGTGGCCCCGCCCTGTTCATCTCGGCACCACGTACTCGCCGTGAGGGCGGAGCGAGAGCGAAACCCCGGCCGGTCTCACCCCGGACCAAAGCCCTCGACCTTGGTGCGGAGCCAGGAAAAGTCCTCGGCAAGGTTCACTCCGCGCCGAAGTGCTCGACCCGGATCCGGGTGACCGAACCCTCGACGCAGGACGACGCCTCGATGCGCGCGACCGCGGTGTCCATGCGCGACTCGCGGACCTGGTGGGTCAGCATGATGAGGTGCACCTGCCGGACCCCGCGCGGCGGCTCGCGCTGCACCACCGCCTCGATGCTGATATCGAGCTCACCGAAGATGCTCGCGAGCTCGGCGAGCACTCCCGGGCGGTCCTCGGCCAGCATCCGCAGGTAGTACGCGGTCTCGACCTCCTCCATGGCCAGCAACGGGAGGTTCGCGATGCGATCGGGCTGGAAGGCGAGGTGGGGGACCCGCTGGTCCGGATCGGTGGTGAGGGTGCGGACCACGTCCACGAGGTCCGCGACCACGGAGGAGGCGGTCGGCTCGGCACCCGCCCCGGCTCCGTGGCAGACGATCGGGCCCGCCGCGTCGCCCTCGATCAGGACCGCGTTCATGACCCCGTCGACGGATGCGAGGAGGTGCTGCTTCGGAACCATCGTGGGGTGCACTCGCATCTCGATTCCCCGCTCCGAGTGGCGGGCGACGCCGAGGTGCTTGATTCGGTAGCCGAGCTGGTCCGCGTACGAGATGTCCGCCGGCTCCACGACGCCGAGTCCCTCGACGTGAACCCGCTCGAACTGGAGGGGATGGCCGAACGCGATGGAGGCGAGGATGGTGAGCTTGTGCGCGGCGTCGATGCCCTCGACGTCGAACGTCGGGTCGGCCTCGGCATAGCCGAGAGCCTGGGCCTCCGCGAGCACCTCGTCAAAAGGCTTTCCCACGGACTGCATCGCGGTCAGGATGTAGTTGCAGGTGCCGTTGATAATGCCGGCGAGGGAGCGGATCCGGTTGCCGGCGAGGCCCTCGCGGACGCTCTTGATCACCGGAATGGCGCCGGCCACCGCAGCCTCGAACGCGATGATCACGCCGGCCGCCCGCGCCGCGGAGAAGACCTCGTTGCCGTGCAGTGCGATGAGCGCCTTGTTCGCGGTGACCACGTGCTTGCCCTGCCGGATCGCGCGCAGGACGAGCTCGCGGGCCGCGTCGGTGCCGCCGATGAGCTCGACGACGACCTCGATGTCCGGGTCGTCCACGACGGCTCGCGCATCTCCGGTGACCTCGATGCCGGTGAGATCGCAGCTCCGCTCCCGGTCGGGGTGGCGCGCCGCGGCCCGGACCACGTCGATTCCTCGCCCCGCCCGGCGAGCGATCTCGCCCGCGTTTCGGTGCAGCACGCTGACGGTGCCGGACCCGACCGTGCCGAGCCCGAGCACCCCGATGCGTATCGGTTCCAATGGCCTTCCCCGTCGTCGCGATGTGACTGGCGCGAATTATCCTCCCGAAGCGGGTCCGGATACAGAGCGCAATCGCAGTGCGCCGGCGCCGGCGCAGGTCCGGGCGAAACCGGCCGGTTCCGCCCGGACCGACGCGATGTTCAGGCCGGACTGAAGTGGCCGTGGAAGCCGAGCGGGAGCGGATAGTCGAGCCAGCCGCGCGCGACCGGTCCGTCCCCGATCCGGCGGGCGTCGAAGACCGCGATCCCGCTCACCCCGCGAACGTGGTCGAGGAAGGTGCCGACGAGCCAGCCGTCGTCTTCCGAGCGCGCCGCCGCGCGCCGCGGAACGAAGACGTGCTCCTCCGGGATCACCCCCGGGCCGAAGTCGAAGGCGTCCACCGTTCCGCGCTCGAGATCGCGCCTCTCCACGCGGCGAAGCGCCGCGGCGTGCCGGTTGTCGGGCGCGCCGAGGGTATAGACGTAGCGGTTGCGCCGGCCCGTCCGCGCGGGCGCGATGCGCGGGAATTCCGCCCAGTCCGACGTTTCCTCGACGTCCACACGTCCGTCGGGACGCGCCGTGAAGCGGGTGTACCGCTCCGGTGCCGCCGCGCGAACCTCGCCGCGCATGATATGCCGAAACCGCTCCGTGACCAGGGTGGGATCGGCGGCGGCGCAGTGGTCGAACCGAATGGTGCCGTCGGCCTCCTCCCAGCCGTTGCCGTGGTGGAAGCCGAAGCCTGCGGGGAGCTGAAGCCAGCGACGCTTGCCGAAGTCGTCCTTGGCGACGACGAGCACCCGCGATCCGAGCTCCGGCCGCCAACCGAATGCGTCCAGGAACGCTCCGTCGCGCGCCGCCTCGGGCTCGAAGACGAGGGGCGGGATGACGAAGACCAGATGCCGCTCGGTCACCACGAAGTCGTGCACCATTCCCATGTCGGCGACCCTGATCAATCCCGCCTCGACCAGCGTCCCGTCCGGGGCGATGTGGTACAGCACGAGTCCCATGGCGGGCAGATAGCTGACCCCGAACGCCCACAGGGTCCCGTCCGGCTCGACCTTGGGATGGGCGGTGAACGGCACGCCCTCGAGTCCGTCGCCCCAGGACTTGAAGCCTTGCCACGCGAGTGTCTCGCGCTCGAACAGACTGGCCGACCCGCCCTCCCAGAGGGCCAGCAGCTCGCCGTGGTGCTCCAGGACGGAGGTGTTGGCGGTATTGAGGTCGTCGGGCCCGCGTACGCGAGCCTCGTTCCCGACGACGGTCGCGAAACCGGGAAAGATGCGGCGATTCGCTGCGTCCTCTCCGGAGAGCTTGGGGGTTTGCAGGACCCGGCCGCGGTGCGCGATCTTGCCGTCCCGGATTCGAAACGCCTGGATCATGCCGTCCCCGTCGAACCAGTGCCGGTAGCGAAGGCCGAAGCGCTCGTGCACCGCCGGACCGTTGCGGAACAGCGTTCCCGCGAGCCCCGCCGGGAGCCGTCCCTCGATCCGGGCCGAGCCCGCGAGCCGGTCGGCGGAAACGCCCTTCCATCCGAGCAAGGTCGGGTCCGCGGCGAGCCTCGCCGCGAATTCGGCGGACCAGTCGCCCTCGCCCCGGTCACCGGCAAGCGCACGCGCGAGGGGGGAGCCGAGGGACGCAAGGCCGGCCGCGGCGAGGGTTGCGCCGAGCACCCGCCGGCGCGTCCACGCAGTCATCGTGTTCATCGTGTCCGTCTCCTCGGGGCCCGGTCAGTAGACCATGCTCATCGCGGCGGTCACCGGCGCGTCGCCGACGGTCACCGCGGCTTCATCGAACTCCGGCGGGCCGAAGCTCGTGGGCGGATCGTTCGCGAACCCGTAGCCTTCGGTGGGGATCCCGAGCAGGTTCGAGTCGAGCGACCCGTTGTCGTTCTCGTCGTGGAAGGCGTTCACCGCGTAGCGCCCGGCCGGGACGTCGCGGAGCACGAAGCGCACGGACCCTTCGCGCGCCCGATGCTGGAGGCCGGCGAACATTCCCCCCGAATACGGAAATTTTTCTCCCTCGCGGGGGGTATGGACGGCAATGAAGACCCGCCCCGCGTCGGAGCGGATGCCGCTGACTTCGACGGCGAGATCGGCGGCCGCGACGGGCACTGCGACGAGACCGGCGAGGGATGCGAGTCCCGCGGCGACGGTCAGGGAGAATGGCGATCGGTTCATGGCGTGTGCTCCTCGAAACGGCGATGATTGACGATGCGGCGGGTCGTTGGTGTCCGCGCCGCAGGGCAATGCTCCCGGGAGGCCGCGCTTGCCGGCAAGCGGAACTTCGTGAACCGACGGTCAATTTCGCAAGTTGAGAGAGGCGTGCGGCTCGCGCTTCGCGAATCGCACATCCGGCTCTGGCAGCAGGTGTTCGGCCTGCTGGCGGCCGTTGCGGTGCTCGCGTACCTCGGCCCGTTCAACACCTGGGGCTGGCTCTCCCTGCCGGAGCGGATCGCGTTCTGGACCCTCGCCACCGGCGTGAACTGGCTCTTCGGCCTGGCGGTTGGCATCGCCGCGGGGCTTGCGCTCGAGCGACGGGGACGGCTCGTCTGGGCGGCCGTCGTCTCCGGCGGGAGCGCGGCGGCGGCGGTTCCGGGAACCGCGGTGGTGTGGCTGCTCGTGGCCACCTTCATCGGCCATCGAATGAGCGGACTCGCCGAAATCGGGTCGCTCTACTCCCAGGTCCTCGCCATCCACCTCGTGCTGAACGCCCTGGTCACCTGGCTCGTCGCGCGCCAGCCGCGGCTGGCGAAGGCGGCGGCGGGCACCGAGGGCGGACGGGATTCCTCCCAACCGGGGGAAACGGTCCCCGGCGCAGCCTTTCTGGAACGGATTCCCGACCGTCTCGGACGCAACCTCCTGCATCTCCGGATGCAGGACCACTACGTGGAGGTGCACACCGATGTGGGAAGCGATCTCGTCCTGCTGCGGTTCCGGGACGCGCTGCGCGAGGTCGCGGAGCTCGACGGAGCCCAGGTGCACCGTTCGCACTGGGTCGCGCGCGCCGCCCTCGACCGGGTCGAGCGCCGCAACGGCCGGACCCTGCTCCGCCTCGTGAACGGCCGCGAGGTGCCCGTCAGCCGCTCCTTCGCCCCCGCGCTCCGCGAGCGCGGCTGGCTCTGACCGATTCGGGAACGGCCGGGCGCCTCCGCTCGGCCTGGCGGCAAGCCGGTGGCACCGGCCCTGCCCGGGCGACGGGAATCGGAACCGAGTGTCGCAAGACACTCGCGGAGAGGCGATTCCGCGGCCCGCTCCCATGCGTGACGCTCTGACGGCTGCAGACCCAGGGAGGAACGGGATCGGACGCGGTTGCGGAGCATCGAAACCGACGAGCGATGAACTTGATGCTTGATGCGAGGTGCGAGGTGCGAGGCGCAATAGCATGCAGCGTCGATCCTCGGACGCGACACCGCCAATGCGCACCACGCTCGACATCGACGACGATCTGCTGGCCGCGGCGAAGGAGGCGGCAAGGCGGGAGCGAAGGACGGCGGGCGAGATCGTGTCCGCCCTGATGCGCGAAGCGCTGCGCGCCCGAGCGGCTCTCCCGGCGGCCGGCACCCCACGACGCGAGCTCTACGGCTTCCGGCCGATTCCGGCCGGCGGTGCGGTCGTGACCAACGAGCTCGTGGACAAGCTGCGCGAGGAGCTCGAGATCTGATTCGTGCGCGCCCTGCTCGACGTCAACGTGCTGATTGCCCTTCTCGACGAGAACCACACCCAGCATGCGGCCGTCTCGGAGTGGTTCGTGCGCGAAATCGAATGGGGATGGGCGTCCTGCCCGCTGACGCAGAACGGGTGCGTGCGTATCGTCTCCCAACCGAGGTATCCGAACGCATTGGGCGTAGCCGAAGCGGTGGCACGCCTGCAGGCGGCCGTATCGACACCCCATCACCGGTTTCTTCCGGACGACATCAGCCTGCTCGACGACAGGGTCGTGGACCGCGGCCAGTTGCTGGGGCCTCGCCAGGTGACCGACGTCTATCTCCGTGCGCTCGCGGTGGCGCATGGCGCCCGACTGGCAACCCTCGACAAGTCCGTGTCCCTGGCCGCGGTCCGAGGAGCGAGCGATGAGTCCCTCGCCGTCATCTGACTCCCGCTCGCGGCGCCCCTTGCCGAGCATCTCTCCGAATGCCGGCGCTGCGGCCAATCCGACGCCTGTCCGGCCGCGGCCCCGGGCCTCTCGATCACCGTCGGATCGCCATCGAGCACCACAACCCGCACCACGAGGCAGCGCACAAGGGCCGTTGACGTCGAGCCGCCTTGGTGGACACCTGAACATTGCGCAGCGGGGTTGTCCAGATGTCGAACGAACAACCGCCGTACCCGCCGGAGAACCGGTGCCGGATGGTGGAGCCGGTTTGCACCGGCCGCACGCTCGGGGAGCTGGCCCGTGAGTTGGCGTGCTCCTGGCCGGCAATCCGAAACCGGGCGCGCCAGGTGGATCGAGACGAGAGGTGGACCGAACCCGTCAACGCGGCCGAGATGGCATGTGCGTGGTCACATCCGGGGGGTGTTCGCTCCTGCCGCTCCCCGCAGACCATCCTGCGGCCGCCGCCATGCGATACGCGAAATCGTGGGGTCTACGGTTTCGGAGCGGAGGGGGGGATGTCGGGGGCGGAGGCGGGGGCGTCGGCGTTCTGGCCGCGGTGGCGGAGCCAGTGGTCCATGAGGACGAGGGCGGTCATCGCCTCCGCGATGGGGGCGGCGCGGAGGCCGACGCAGGGGTCGTGGCGGCCGGTGGTCACCACCTCGACGGGCTCGCCCGAACGGTCGATGCTCCGCCCCGGGAGCCGGAGGCTCGAGGTGGGCTTGAGCGCAATGCTCGCGACGATGTCCTGCCCGGTGGAGATGCCGCCGAGGATTCCGCCCGCGTTGTTGCCGAGGAAGCCGTCGGGGGCGATCTCGTCGCGGTGCTCCGTGCCCTTCTGCTCGATCGACGCGAACCCCGACCCGATCTCGACCCCCTTGACCGCGTTGATCCCCATGAGGGCGGAGGCGAGCTCGGCGTCCAGCTTTCCGTAGACCGGCTCCCCGAGCCCGCGCGGCACCCCTCGGGCGCGCACGGTGACCCGCGCGCCGATGGAGTCCCCCTCCTTGCGGAGCGCGTCCATGAAGCGCTCGAGCACCGGCACGAGGTCGGGATCGGGCGAGAAGAAGGGGTTGCGGTCCACTTCGTCGAGGTCGATACGGGCCGGGCGAAGGGATCCGAGCTGCGCGAGCCATCCCCGCACCGTGCAGCCGAATCGCTCGTGCAGGTACTTCCTCGCGATCGCTCCGGCGGCGACCCGGACCGCGGTCTCGCGGGCCGAAGCGCGGCCGCCGCCCCGATAGTCGCGGACGCCGTACTTGGCGAGGTAGGTGTAGTCGGCGTGGGCGGGACGGAACACGTCGCGGATCTTCGAGTAGTCGCGGCTCCTCGCATCCGCGTTCTCTATGAGGAGCGCGATCGGGGTTCCGGTGGTGACGCCTTCGAACACCCCGCTCAGGATGCGGACCGTGTCCGACTCGCGCCGCTGGGTGGTGTGGCGGCTCCGGCCGGGGCTGCGCCGGTCGAGATCGGGCTGGATGTCGGACTCGGCGAGGGCGAGGCCGGGCGGACATCCGTCCACCACGCAACCGATCGCCGGTCCGTGGCTCTCGCCGAACGAAGTCACCGTGAAGTGGGTCCCGAAGGTGTTGCCGGCCACGCGAGTCCCGTCCCGTCTTTCCCGCAAGCGTCCTGAGAAGGCAATTGTAAGGAATGTGCGGGGCCGACACCCTGCACACGGGTACCAAGGGCCGATCGGGCCGGCGATCGTTTCCGGCGCCTCGGCCCAGAACCGGTCTCCCGGCCGGGATTCGACGTGCCGGGAGCGGCGGTCAGAAGTCGTGCGCGTGCAGCAGGAACACCCCCTCGCCGCCCCGCTGCGGCTCGAGCCACACGAAGGGAAGGTCGAAACGGGACTCGAGCGCGGCTCGGACAATGGGCGAGGCACCGATCTCCACCACCAGCGCCCCGTCCGGGACGAGCCGCCGGGGGGCCTCGGCGAGAATCCGGCTCACCACGTCGAGTCCGTCCGCGCCCCCTTCGAGGGCGGACACGGGCTCGGCCCGGAACTCGGGGGCGAGCTCCGCCATCTCCTCGTCCGGAACGTAGGGCGGATTGCTCACGATGAGGTCGTAGCGCCCGCCCGCCGCGCCGCCCTCTTCGCGGTCCGGCGCACCCGCGAGCCCTTCGAAGAGATCGGATTCGAGGACCCGGACCCGGTCGTCCAGCTCGTGCAGCTCCGCGTTGCGCCGGGCCACCTCGAGGGCGGCCGCGGCGCTGTCGACGGCATCGACCGTCGCCTCGGGGAATGCGCAGGCGCAGGCAACCGCGATGCACCCGCTGCCGGTCCCGAGGTCGAGCACCCTGCGCACCGACGAGCCGTCGATCCAGGGTTGGAAGCCCCCCTCGATGAGCTCCGCGAGCGGCGAGCGCGGAACGAGCACGCGCGGATCGACCTCGAACCGGAGACCCGCGAACCACGCCTCGCCGGTCAGGTAGGGAGCCGGAACCCGCTCATCGATGCGCCGCCGAAGCAGTGCTTCGGCCTCCACTCGCTCGCGGCGGGTCAGACGGGCGTGGAAGAGCTCCGCCGGAAGCGGCGGGCGGACCGGCAGGTGGAGCGCGTGCAACACGAGAACGAGAGCCTCGTCGACGGCGTTGTCCGTCCCGTGCGCGAAGCAGAGCCCCGCTTCGGCGAACCGGCTCGCCCCGAATCGGACGAAGTCGGCGACCGTCCTGAGGCCCTTCCGATCGAACGCCTCGTATGCCACCGCTCAGCCGGTCCCCGGCCCGCATGTTTCGCCGTTCTTCGTCGTGAGGGTACGAGGGCCCCCAAGGCTCCACGGTGGCGCGAACGACGTTGGTCTTCGAGCGTGAGCGCGGCCCGTCAGCGCAAGCGGGTCGTCGCTCGCAGCGGGTGGTCGGCGAGAGGGGCGAGCCGAGCCTTTGTACAGGTGGCCGGGGCGTCCACTCCCCGTCCCGGGTCGCCCACTCCCCGTCCCGGGTCGCGGCTCGCCGGAGAGGCTTCCCATCGACCGCGGGGGAACGCGCCGCGCCAAACGCGCCGGGTGCTTCGGCCCACGGAGAAACACGATCGCCGCCGATCTCACCCGGGACCTCCCGGACTCACTCGTTCGCGGCGGACGGCGGGCCGCCTCCACCCCCTTCTTCCTCGGCCACGGATTCGCCGGCGAGGGCCTGGAACATGTCGTTCAGGCGGCGAACGAACCCGGCCGGGTCTTCGAGCTGTCCGCCTTCGCTGAGCAGGGCCTGGTCATGGAGGATCTGCGCCCAGTCCACGAACCGCTCCCCTTCCTGAGCGCTCATCCGGTCCACTATCGGATGGTCGGCATTGACCTCGAGGATGGGCTTCGAACGCTCGACGTCGTGGCCGGCCGCCCGCAGCACGTTCTCGAAGTGGGTACCGAGCGCGTGCTCGTCGGCGACCAGGCACGCGGGCGAGATGGTCAGGCGCCGGCTCACCCGCGCCTCCTTTACCCGATCGCCGAGCGCCTCCCCGATCCGCTTGACGAGCGCCTCGCGGTCGCCGTCCGCCGACGCCTCGCGGCCTTCCTCCTCGCCCGACTCCTTTCCGTCCTCGCCCTTCCCGGTGTCCGTTGTCCTCGCGGCGTCATCGCCCTCTTTCGTCCCTTCGTCTTCGCCGAGCGACGCCAGGTCGAGGTCGCCGCGGCTGACCGATCGAAGCGGCTTGCCGTCGAACTCCGTGAGATGGCCGACGAGCCATTCGTCGACGGGGTCGGTCAGCAGCAGTACCTCCACCCCTCTCTTCCGGAACACTTCGAGGTGCGGGCTCGAACGGGCCGCGGTCAGGCTGTCCGAGGTGAGGAAGTGGATTGCTTCCTGCCCTGTCTTCATCCGCTCGACGTAGGCCGCGAGGGACACCGACGCATCGTCCCCTTCCGCCGCCGTCGAGTGGAACCGCAGCAAGCCCGCCACCGTCTCCCGGTTCGCGGCGTCCTCGATCACCCCCTCCTTGAGCACCTTGCCGAACTCGTTCCAGAACTTCGCGTACTTCTCCTCGTCGCCGCTCGCGAGCCTGTCGAGCGCACCGAGCACCCGCTTCACGGCCCCGGAGCGAATGGCCTCGACCTGGCGGTTCGTCTGAAGGATCTCGCGCGAGACGTTGAGCGGAAGGTCGCTCGAATCGATGACCCCGCGCACGAAGCGAAGATAGGCGGGCAGCAGATCTCCCGCGTCCTCCAGAATGAAGACGCGCCGCACGTACAGCCTGAGCCCCCGGCGAACGTTGCGGTCCCAGAGGTCGAAGGAGGCGCGCGCGGGGATGAAGAGGAGCACGGTGTACTCGACGTTTCCTTCGATCCGCGCGTGGATGGTGTCGAGCGGCGCCTCGAAGTCGTGCGCGATGTGCTTGTAGAACTCCTCGTACTCCTCCGCCTCGATCTCTTGCCGCGGACGTCCCCAGAGGGCCGTGGCCCGGTTGACCGTCTCTTCCTCGGGCCGGTCCCGCGCCTCGGAAGGAGCCTCGCCGTCGCTCGCCTCTCCGGCGCCTTGCGCGTCGTCACCGTCCTCCTTCGCCATCCGGATCGGGAAGGAGATGTGGTCGGAGTACTTGCGGACGATGCCGCGCAGCCGGAATCCGTCGAGCAGCTCGTCCTCGCCCTCGCGAAGGTGCAGGACCACCTCCGTGCCGCGGGCGGGAGCCTCCACCGTCTCGATCGTGAACTCGCCCCGGCCGTCCGACTCCCACCGGACGCCTTCGCCAACCGGGGCCCCGGCCTTTCGGGTGGTGAGGACGACCCGCTCGGCCACGATGAAGACGGAATAGAAGCCCACTCCGAACTGTCCGATGAGCTCGGCGTCCTTCGCCTCGTCCCCAGTGAGGGACTCCATGAATCGCCGCGTCCCGGAACGCGCGATGGTCCCGATATTCTCGATCACCTCGTCGCGCGACATGCCGATCCCGTTGTCGGTGACGGTCACCGTGCGGGCTTGCGAATCGAAGCGGATCGAGATCCGCAGGTCGCCGTCGCCCGCGTAGAGGGAATCGTCCGAAAGGGCGGCGAAACGCAGCCGGTCGGCGGCGTCGGAGCCGTTCGAGACGAGCTCGCGGAGAAAGATCTCCTTGTTGCTGTAAAGGGAACGAATCATGAGGTCGAGAAGCTGGCCGACCTCGGCCTCGTACCGTCGGGTCTCGCGTCCGGATTCTGCGCTCATGCCTGATTCTCGCTCGGGACTGCCGCCGCCGTGGACTTGTCGGCATGTTGGGGCGGTTTCGCCCTCATTCAACGTCCCGCGCGCACATCTCCTTGAACCGGAACAGGACCTCGAGCGCCTCACGCGGGCTGAGCTCGTTCGGGTCCACCGCATCGAGGGCAATTCGGAGCGCGTCCACCCGGCCCGGCCGGAGCCGTTCTTCGCGGCCGTCCAGCGCCTTCTCGGCGGGCGCGGGCGCGGACGCGGTCGGTCCACCGGATTCCTCGGGGGCGAACAGGCTGAGCTGGGCGCGGTCCGGACCGGACGCCTCCTCCGCCTCGAGCCGCTCGAGCTTGCTTCGTGCCTGCCGGACCACCGCCGGCGGCACCCCGGCGAGCTCCGCGACCTGGATCCCGTAGCTCCGGCTCGCCGGCCCCGCCGAGACCTCGTACAGGAACACGATCCCGCGGTCGTGCTCGACCGCCTGGAGGTGCACGTTCGCGACCGTGTCGTGCTCGGCGGCGAGGGCGGTGAGCTCGAAGTAGTGGGTGGCGAACAGGGTGAACGACCCCAGCCGGGCCGCGAGGTGGGCGCCGGTCGCCCACGCGAGGGCGAGGCCGTCGTAGGTGCTCGTCCCGCGGCCGATCTCGTCGAGGAGGACGAGGCTCTCGGCGGTCGCGCTGTTGAGGATGTTCGCCGTCTCGGTCATCTCGACCATGAACGTCGAGCGTCCGCCCGCGAGGTCGTCCGCGGCGCCGATGCGGGTGAATATCCGATCCACCGGGCCGATGACGGCCGATTCGGCGGGGACGTAGCTCCCCGCGTACGCCAGCAGGACGATGTGCGCGGTCTGGCGCATGTAGGTCGATTTTCCGCCCATGTTGGGGCCGGTGACGACGAGCATCCTGCGGTCCGGGCCGAGGTCGAGATCGTTCGCAACGAAGGGGGCGCCGCCGAGCGCCTCCACCACGAGATGGCGACCCTTCCGGATCCGGACGCCTTCCGCGTCGCTCACCTCCGGGCGGCAGAGCTCGAGCTCGACGGCCCGCTCGGCGAGATTCGACAGCGCGTCGAACTCGGCGATGGCGCGGCCGCGCACGCCGCGCGGCCGCCCGCCGGGCGAGATGCGACGGCGCCTCGACCTGGGCGATGGCGCGGGCGCTCGCGCGCAGGCCCTCGAGCTCCGCGGCCGCCGCCTCGACGACCGCCTCGTAGAGCCTGCGCTCGAGCGCGAGCGAGCGCTCTCGGGCGCCGAGGGCCTGGTTCTCGAACTCTTTGAGCTCCGGAGAGAGATAGCGCTCGACGGACTTGAGGGTCTGGCGGCGGACGTACTCGACAGGGACCCGGTCCGCGCTCGCGCGCGAGATCTCGATGTAGTACCCGTGCACCCGGTTGAAGCCCACCTTGAGCCCGGGAAGGCCGGTGCGGGTGCGTTCGCGCGCCTCGAGCTCGGCGATGAACCCCGCCGCGTCGTCACCGATGGCCCGAAGGCGGTCGAGCTCGGGGTCGAATCCGGGAGCGATGACCCCTCCCTCGCGAATCGAGATCGGCGGCGCCTCGACCACGGCCGCCTCCAGGTGCTCGCGCAGGCCCGCGAAGTCGTCGATACGGGACGCGAGATCGGAAGCGAGCGGGCCGTCGAGGCTTTCGATTCGCTCGCGAATCGCAGGAAACGCGCCAAGCGCGGTTCGGAGCTGGGCAAGATCGCGAGGGCGCGCACTGCGGATTGCGATCCTCGCGAGAATTCGCTCGAGGTCCCCGACCGTGCGCAGGAGGTCCGCGGTGCCCGGTTCCGGCCCGGACGCGATGCGCGCGCCGATGAACTGCTGGCGGCGGCGCACGGTGTCCCGGTCGCGGAGCGGCCGGCCGAGCCAGCGCTTGAGGAGCCGGCTGCCCATCGCGGTCGCGGTCCGGTCGAGGACCCCGGCGAGCGAGCGAGCGACGTCGCCGGTCACGCTCTCGGTGATCTCGAGGTTGCGCCGGGTGACGGGATCGAGCACCACGGTGTCCTCACGGCGCTCCGTGCGCAGCCCGGTGACGTGCGGCAGGGGACCGCAGTTCATGGTCCGTGCATACTCGAGGGCGCATCCCGCCGCCCCGACGCCGAGCTCCAGCGTCTCGCATCCGAAACCCCGGAGATCGGCGGTGCCGAGCTGGTCGAGCAGGAGCCGGCGCGCGCTCTCCGGGTCGAACAGCCACGGGGGACGTGGGGCGACGCCGGGATACTCGGACAGCACCCCGGTCGCCGCCCAGCCGCCGGGCCTGAGGTGATCGTCCGCGACCAGGATCTCGGCCGGCGCGAGACGGGCGAGCTCGGCGGCGAGGGCGTCGTCCCCGTCGCACTCCATGACGACGAAGTCTCCGCTCGACATGTCGAGGACGGCGAGCCCGCGCTCCCCGCCATGGCCGGGATTGACCGCCGCGAGCAGACGGTCGCGACGCTCTTCGAGCAGGGAGTCGTCGGTTACCGTGCCGGGGGTCAGAATCCGGGTGACCCGGCGCTCGACCGGTCCCCGGCTCGCGGCCGGGTCCCCGACCTGATCGCAGATAGCGACGGACACGCCCTGGCGCAGGAGCCGCGCGAGATAACCCTCAGCGGAGTGGGCGGGCACCCCGGCCATCGGGATCGGCCGGCCGTTCGTCCGGCCGCGGGAGGTGAGGGAGATGTCGAGCAGCTCGTTCGCACGGCGCGCGTCGTCGAAGAACAGCTCGTAGAAGTCCCCCATCTGGTAGAAGAGCAGCTTGTCCGGGAACTCCGCCTTGACGCGGAGGTACTGCTGCATGACCGGGGTGTGCCGCCCGATCTCGCCCGCCGGGGGTGACATGCGGGGAGTCTAACTTGCGCGCGGCCCGAGGGGGACCGCCCCTCCGGCCGGGCCGGAGCGAACGGACCGGGGGTGGCGCCGATCAGCGCTCGAGGTGCTCCAGCTTGCCTTCGACCCACTCCCAGTCCGCCGCATCCTCGGGACCGTCCTTCTTCTCCGTGAGCACCGGCCAGATCCGGGAGAGCTCCTCGTTCAGCTCGAGGTACGGCTGCTGGTCGTCGGTGAGATCGTCTTCGGAAAGGATCGCCTCCACCGGACACTCCGGCTCGCACAGCGTGCAGTCGATGCATTCGTCGGGATCGATCACCAGCATGTTCGGCCCTTCATGGAAGCAGTCCACCGGACAGACCTCCACACAGTCCGTGTACTTGCACTTGATGCACTGTTCGGTGACGACGAAAGTCATGCCGGGCGATGCTCCGCAAGAAGTGAAAAATGCGGGCGGGGATTATAGCCGTAACGGCCCGCCGTTCCCGGTCCAGAGTCCGCGGATCGCCGCAATTCCCTGCGCGCCGGCGGCCCAGGCTTCCGTCCGGTCGGCGGGCCCGAGCCCGCCGAGCGCGAAGACCGGGAAATCCACTGCCTCCACGAGCCTCGAGAACTTCTCCCATCCGATCGGGCGCGACCCGGGATGTCCCGGCGTCGCACGCACCGGCGAGAGGACCGCGAAGTCGACCCCGAGCGCGCGGGCGCGGGCGAGCTCGCCCGCATCGTGGCACGACGCGGCGAGCCCGAATCCGGGCCAGGACGGGCGTTCGGCGAGAAGCGCGAGCGCCCGGCTCGTGAGATGCACGCCGTGAGCACCGGCCGCCCGCGCGGCCTGCGGGTCCCCGTTCAGAAACAGCCGCGCCCCACTTCGCTCGGCCATCCGCGCCGCCCGGCGGGCGAGTCCGCGAAGCGCGTCCGGCGCCATCTTCTTCGCCCGGAGCTGCACGAGGCGGATCCCCGCTTCGAGCCGTCCGCAGAGCCTCTCCTCGAAGTCGTCCGCCGGTTCCGGGGTGACGAGGTAGTACGGGGGCAGATCGATGGCGGCAAGGATGGGCACGGCCCCCTTGACGAACCGCCGGAGCCGGAGCTCACCCGGGCGAACCCAGTCGATCGCCTGCCCCTCCCGGCCATGTGCCCGGCCCCGCCAGCCGGTGACCTCGAACACGTGGAGGCGCACCCTTCGATCCGGATAGTCGCAAGGGAACCGGATGAGCGGCCTGGCTTCGCGCACCTCGACCCCGATCTCCTCTCGCAGCTCGCGCTCGAGGGCGGCGCGGGCGCTCTCCCCGGACTCCAGCTTTCCGCCCGGAAATTCCCACTGGCCACCGAGATGACGGCCGGGCAGTCGCCGGGTGACCAGGACCGTACCGTCGGGCCCGCGAAGGACCCCGGCCGCCACCGGGAGCCTTTCGGACCGCTCATCCGCAGTTTCGGCAGCGGCCATCCCCACCTTCATCCCCGCGCGCCGCCGCGCTCGTCCGTCACGAAGGAGACCGCGCCCGCCGGACGCGGAACCGTGCCGGAGAACCGGAGCTCCGCGCAGGTGCGGTGCGGGCCGGCAATCAATGCACGCGCGGACATGACGATTGGACGATTTCCCTTTCCGGCCACTCGGCAAACCCGGCCGTCGACTGCCTCGCGCGCAATTCTACGCCTCGCCGCGAGGTTCCGGCCGGTCTTGCGAACCGCGCCGACCGCAGTCCGCAGGTCCCCGGTCCGGAATCATCTCGGTATCTTCGTCGCGAAGACGCCTTGGCGCCGTGGTGGTCGCCCCGGCGAGACGATTGAGCGCTTCGCGCCGGCGGAAGGCGTGGTCGCCACCGGCGCCGCGCGCGCGAGACAGCTCGAGGGAGCACGGCTCTCGGCCGTGAGCCGGGAAATTCGCGATGTTTGCGCGCTCGCGTCGGGTGGAGCGGAAAAAGGGGGTTGCAATTGCGAACGAGCCGGCGAATCCTCTCGCTCCCAGGGTGAGGACGCTCGAAGCGGGGGGTACCATCGATGACGGTCGGCCTTGCGATTTCCGAACTCGTGGCCGCGGTCGACCGCCCCGTCGGCGATGCGGCGGGACTGCCGAACCGGGCCTACACCGGCACCGAGTTCTTCCGACTCGAGCTCGAACGGATTTTCGCTCCCTCATGGGCGTGCCTGGGACACGCCGCGGACGTGCCGCGCGCGGGCGACGTGCGCCCGGCTCGGCTCCTCGGCGTGCCCCTGTTCATGCTCCGCGCCCCCGGGGGGCGAGTACGGGTGTTCCACAACGTCTGCTCGCATCGCGGCAACGAGCTCGTCTGGGAGCCCGGCCGGGTAAAGGGCGCGATCCGCTGCCCCTATCACGCCTGGACCTACGACCTCGACGGTCGACTGACCGGGACCCCCAACCTTGGCGGGATCGGGGTCCACCGGGTGCAGGGCTTCGACTGCGGGGCGCGTGATCTGCGGGAGGTTCGATGCGCCCGGTGGCTGGACCTGGTGTTCGTGAACCTGTCGGGGGACGCGATGCCGTTCGAGGACTGGATAGCGCCGCTCGCTACCCGCTTCGAAGGACTGGGAGGAACGGGCTTCGAGGACCGGCTGCACCCGGCCGCGACCCACGGAGAGTTCAGTTTCGACGTCCGCGCGAACTGGAAGCTCGCGGTCGAGAACAATCTCGATGCATCGCATCTTCCCTGGATCCATCCCTCCCTCAACCGCCAGTCGCCGCTCGAGGACCACTACTGCTTTCTCGACCAGGACGGATTCGCCGGACAGGGTTCGTCCGCCTACGACACGGTGCCCCACGAGAGTGCGCCGCTGCCGCGAGTCGAGGCGTGGCCGGCGCGGACCGGCGAGTATCCGTGCCTCTATCCCAACGTGTTCGTGTCCGGGCACGCGGACCACTTCTGGACCATGGTGCTCGAGCCGGTGGCCCCGGACCGAACGATCGAGCGGTGGCGGAACTACTTCTTCGACGGGGCGGCCAGGGACGCTGGCTTCGAGTCCGCCCGTTCCCGAATACGGGAGAGATGGGCCGCGATCCTCGGCGAGGACGTGACGGTGGTGGAAGGGATGCAGCGCGGGCGAAGCTCGCCCGCCTTCGGGGGGGGCGTGTTCGCGCCGGTGCTGGACCGGCCGGTCCACCACTTCCACCGCTGGGTTGCGCGCCGACTCGCCGCCGGGGAACCGCCGGCCCGCGCGGCGACCGCCGGCTGCAGCCCGACGCCCGGCGCACCCGGCCCCCCCCCGCCGCCGGCTGCCCGGGGGGGAGCCATCGGGATCGGCGCGCGGAACCGTCCAGCGGCCACCGGCTCGGGAGTTGCAGAGGGGACGGAACCCGGCGCGACAAGGGCTATCTGTTTGAATGTTTCAT
>MKWU01003397.1_pt1 | contig 21137 bp, 18 predicted proteins | sample 809101 | NCBI WGS metagenome assembly MKWU01 (sample SAMN05860141, study PRJNA318959) | sponge metagenome | host: Aplysina aerophoba | place: Slovenia: Piran, Adriatic Sea, Gulf of Piran | collected 2013-05-07 | reverse complement strand
TGTGGGGCTCAGGGTGATCGTGGTTGGGGTGGCCGTGCGCGGTGTTGTGGGGCTCAGGGTGATCGTGGTTGGGGTGGCCGTGCGCGGTGTTGTGGGGCTCAGGGTGATCGTGGTTGGGGTGGCCGTGTTTGGAACGGTCGCGCGCGGTGCCGGTGGGCCTGGAACGATCGCGTGCGGTGTCGTTGGGCTCGGGGTGGCCGTGCTTGGAACGATCGCGTGCGGTGTCGTTGGGCTCGGGGTGGCCGTGCTTGGAATGATCGCGTGTGGTGTTGTTGGGCTCGGGGTGGCCGTGCTTGGAATGATCGCGTGTGGTGTTGTGGGGCTCAGGGTGGCCGTGCTTGGAGCGACCGCGTGCGGGGTCGGTGGGCCTGGTGTGGGTGTGCGGTCGTCTTGTTTGTGCTGGGCGGCTGGGCCTTGTGTTGGTGAGTCCTTTAGCGGTGAGCGCGCGGCGGCTCATGTGAGTGTCCGGTACATCACGGTCAACGGATGTTCTTGGAGGGTGAACCCGAGCTTCTGGTAGAGGCGCAGAGCGGGTTTGTTGCTCGTCTGGGTGTTGACCCAGCCTGTGACGGCACCGCGGCGGCGGATCCAACGGAGTGCGTCGCAGACCAGCAGCGTGCCGATCCCCTGTTGGCGGCATGCGGGGTGGACCGCGAGCCGCTGCAGGTATCCCGAGTCTCCGAAGTGTCCGGCGAGCGCGTAGCCGAGCAGTTCCTTGCTGTGTGCGCCGCTCGGAGTGCCGGGCCTGCCCGATCGGCTGCCGCTTCGAATGTCGCTGGCACGTCCGGCGGGGTCCTTGAGGTTCGCGGGTCCAGGCGAGGACGTTGCCGAGCTTGTGGGGGCCATCGGGGCACAACCCACCGGCTCTTTGGGGTGTGCGTCTGCGGCTGGGTCGCCCGGCTCTTTGGGGCGTGCGTCTGCGGCTGGGTCGCCCGGGTCTTTGGGGTGTGCGTCTGCGGTTGGGTCGCCCGGGTCTTTGAGGCGTGTGTGTGGGGCTGGGTGGGCCGGGTCTTTGAGGCGTGTGTGTGGGGCTGGGTGGGCCGGGTCTTTGAGGCGTGTGTGTGGGGTTGGGTCGCCCGGGTCTTTGGGGTTTGCGGGGGCGGTTCCGCGGGCGACTCGGAGTCTGCTCACCGGGGTGGCTTCGATCGAGTCTTCGAGCCCGTCGCGGTCGAAGTGCCAGAAGTCGTCGAACGCCTGTTGGTCCACGGCAAGGATGTGATCCCAGTCGCGACGGGTCGCTCGACGGGTCCGCAACTGCCTGCGCTGCCATGGTCGGTAGCGTTCACCGGTCGCCGAGCCTGCTAGAGGGCGGGGCTGCAGGTCGTGGCGGAGCAGGTGGAGATGCTCGCGCTCGCTGAAGTCGTCCCGCAGGAAGGCGGTTCGCTGCGCGGGGCTCAACGGGCTGGTGACCACAGCTGTGAACCCTTGGTTCCGCAGGACCGTTCGGGCGGCTCGCAGCGCCTTTCGGTGCAGTGTCGGGGCGTCGCTCAGCGGAATGAGCGCGGCCAACTCGGCGCGGCCCTGCCATGGTCCGGCGCGGAATCGTGCGTCGCCGATCGTGAGCTGGGAGAGAGACATGGTCACTGTTCACGATACGCGGCTCTTTGTTGGACGGGCAGCGCGCTAGCGTCTGTGCGTGGCCGGCTGGATCGACGAGCTTGAGGCGGTGGTCGAGCGGGCCGGCCCGGTGGCGCAGCGTTTCGAGTCCGCGGGTTTTTGGGTCTTCCTCGTCGGTGGGGGGGGGCGGGGGGGGGGGGGGGGGGCGGGGGGCGGGGGGGCGTGGGTTTGGGGGCCGGGGTTTTTTGTGTTTTTGCGTGGTCGCTGGGGTGGTGCGGGACTGCTTCTTGGGACGGTCGAACCTCGGGCAGGACCTCGACGCCACAACCGACGCACGCCCTGATCACATCAGGGCGCTGGTGGCAGATCTTGCCGATTCTGTGTGGCTGCAGGGCGAGCGTTTCGGCACGGTCGGCTGTGTCATTGCCGGCCAGAGCTATGAGATCACGACGCATCGCGCGGAGTCCTATGAGCCCGGCTCGCGCCGGCCGACGGTCGTGTTCGGCGACGACGTCTCTGAGGACCTGGCTCGGCGTGATTTCACGGTGAACGCGATGGCGATCGACATGGCCGACCATTCGCTGGTGGATCCGTTCGGGGGCCGGGCCGACCTCGATGCCGGGGTGCTGCGCACGCCGCTGGCACCCGAGGTCTCGTTGTCGGAGGATCCGTTGCGGATGTTGCGCGCTGCCAGGTTCGCTGCCGGTCTCGGGCTCTCGGTTGCGCCGGAGTTGCTGGAGGCGATGGCTGCTGAGGCTGGGCGTTTGGAGATCGTGTCTGTTGAGCGTGTCCGCGATGAGCTGCAGAAGTTGTTGATGCTCGATGATCCGGGCGCAGGTCTGCGTCTTATCGACGAGACCGGGCTCGGTCGCCTGGTGCCGGTGGTTGGTGCGGTTGGTTCGTGGGAGTCTGCGGCCCGCCGTGTGCGGGCTGTGCGGCAGGATCCCGCGATGCGCTGGGCCGCGATGTTGAGCCTCCTGCGCGAGGACCCCGCCGTGGAGTCACAGCGCGGGCAGACGCTGCGGGGCGCGGCCGCGATGTTGAGCCTCCTGCGCGAGGACCCCGCCGCTCGGTCGGATTGGTCGAGGATCGGCGGTGGTGATGCGGTCGCGGGGTCGGGGGTTGGGGGTGGTGACGCGGCCGTGGGGCCGGAAGCTGGGGGTGGCGACGCGGTCGCGGGGTCGGGGGTTGGGGGTGGTGATGCGGTCGCGGGGTCGGTGGTTGGGGGTGGTGATGCGGTCGGGCGGTCGGAGCTGCGTCTGGGGGCTTTGAAGTTCTCGGGCGCCATGACTCGAGAGGTCAAGTGGTTCCTGGGTGAGGGGGGAGGCTTGTTGACGACGGATCTGGCGTCGCTTGCGGACTCGCGGTTCCGCGGGCTCGCCCGGGCGTGCCCTGCTGGTCGCCGTGTGGAGGATTTGCTGGCGTTCGTGGCGGGGCTCCGTGTCGGCGATGGCCGCGCGGTCGATGATGTCGAAGCGGCTTCGGCGCGGTTGGCGCGGCTGCGGCGCCGTGAGCCCGACCTGGATGATCCGGTCCCCGTCTTCGCTGGTCTGGAGGTCGCGGACCTGCTCGGGATCGAGCCGTCTCCGGTGCTCGGCGAGGCGATGAAATTCCTGGCGGAACTGCGTGTCGCTGAGGGCCCCCTCGGCACCGAGGCGGCTGCCCGACGGTTGCGGGCCTGGTGGTCTGAGAATCAGAGTTCCTGATCCCCACGCGACGGTTCTAGGAGGTCCGTCGGTAATCGGGTGGCCTGGTGGTCGGTTGGCGGGTCCGGTAATCGGGTGGCCTGGCAATCGGGTGGCCTGGCAATCGGGTGGCCTGGTAATCGGTTGGCGGGTCTGGTAATCGGGTGGTCCGTTGGTCGGGTGGTCGGGTGGTCTGTTGGTGGGTCCGGCAATCGCGTGGCCTGGCATCCGTTGGGGGCGCGGGTGGGGCTGTTCGGTCCCGTGGCGAGGCGGGGCGGTCAGGTCTTGCGGGCTCGGACTACGAGTGTCGAGGGCAGCATGTCGTCGTCTGCGTGCCGCTCTAGGACGGTGTCCACAACGAATTTCGCTCGACACATCGACGACACGATGGATTCAACGTTGTGGATGTAGCGCTCGCCGACCGGGCGGTTGCCGTTCCAGGGTCTGATGGTCAGTGCCGGGTCGTGTTGGTCGGCGCACAGTGCTGCGGGGTGGGGGAGCGATATGAGCAGGTGGCCGCCCGGCTTGATGACCCGGTGGACCTGACGTACCACCCGGTCGAGGTCCTCGACGAACGACAGCGCGGTCACCGAGAACGCCAGGTCGATCTGGTCGGCGGTCAGGAAGGCCAGGTCTGCCAAGTGGGTCTGGTGGAACTCGACGGTGGTCTCATGGCGGATCGCCAGTTCTCGTCCGGCCGTGATCTCGGTGACGTCGTCTATGGCGGTTACCCGCGCCCCCCGCAGCGCCAGTCCCACCGCAGCATGTCCCCCGCCGCACCCGAGTTCGAGGATGCGCCGTCCCGAGGCGTGTCCGATCAGCCGCCGGTCGAGTCCCGGCTCCACGCCGGCGCCGAGGTCCACATAGTCGATTGGTCGGTCTGTCGGGGTTCTTGTGTCGTGCAGTTTCATGGTGCTGATTCTTGCCTTTGTGCATGCTGTGTGTGTGGATGGTTACTGTTGGGTCTGTGAAGATGGGACTTTCTCAAGCTGTCGGCGGTCGCGCCGGCATCGACTATCGGTTGATGCGCGAGACCATTCTGGCGTCGTGGCGGAACGGCAGGGTCAGCGTCGCTGAGCTCTGCGACGCTCAACCGGAACTGCGCCGCAATGCGGAGTTCTGCGGACGGTCGCTGGAGTCGCCCTGCCCGGTCTGTGAGTCCGACGGGCTGGTGGAGGTGACCTATGTGTTCGGTCCGCGTCTGCCGGGGCACGGCCGCTGTGTCACGAGCGACAAGGAGATAGCCCGTCTCGATGCCCGCAAGCAGGAGTTGCGGGGGTACGTGGTCGAGGTGTGTACCGACTGCGGCTGGAATCACTTGACTAGGAGCCGCTCGCTCGGCGGACGCTCGGCGCTGGCCGCAAACGACGTGGAGGGAGTCGGCGGCTGAGCGTGCGGTCCGTGGTCGGTTGAGCGCGGCGGGTTCGGCGGGGCCCGAATCGGGGCGGGGCCGGGGGTTCTCGGAGTGATTCGCTAGCGGTTTTGCGAACGCCCGGAGGCCCAAGGGGGGCGGCGGGTTGGGCGGGGCCGGAATCGGGGCGGGCCTGGAGTTTCTCGGATTGATCCGCTAGCGTTTTGGCAACCGCCGGCAGCCGAAGGGCGCTGGACGGGGAAGGAGTCAGACATGGGCAGGCTCACAGCCCCTGCGATTGCGTCCAAGAAGGTTCGCGCCGGCGACGATCCGTTGGTGATGGTCACGGCTTACGATGCGCCCGGTGCGCGCATTGCTTCGGAGGCCGGCGCCGATGTCATCCTGGTGGGCGACAGCGTCGCCATGGTTGTGCTCGGCTATGACGACACGCTCCAGGTGACGGTCGACGACATGTGCCACCACACCGCGGCGGTGGCCCGCGCCGAACCTGGCTGCCACATCGTGGCCGACATGCCGTGGATGAGTTATCACGTCTCTCCCGAGGAGACGGTTCAGAACGCGGCCCGGCTGATCCGCGCGGGCGCTCACTCGATCAAGTTGGAGGGCGGTCGCAAGCGGCTGCCGATGATCGACCGGATCATCTCCGCGGAGATTCCGGTGATGGGCCATATCGGTCTGACTCCGCAGTCGGTTCACGCGATGGGCGGTTTCAAGGTGCAGGCCAAGCACGCCGAGCATGCCCGCAAGCTGCTGGCGGCGGCGAAGTCGCTTGCTTCTGCGGGCTGCTTTGCGTTGGTGCTCGAGTGCGTGCCCGACCGGGTTGCGGCGATGGTGACCGACGAGGTCGATATTCCCACTATCGGGATCGGGGCGGGGTCTCGCTGTGACGGCCAGGTGCTCGTCTACCACGACCTTCTGGGCATTGAGGACCGTCTCGTGCCGAGGTTCGTCCGGCGCTACGCCGATTTGAGGGCTGTCTCGGTGTCGGCGGTGTCTGCGTATGCCGCCGATGTGCGTTCCGGGGCGTTTCCGAGCGCCGCCGAGAGTTACCGCATGACCGACGCCGAGGCCGGGGAACTGGATCTCTGCGACAGGCAGGTGTCATCGCGGGAAATGCGCTGGTAGTCTCCGGTGGTTCCCCCAAGGGGAGTTTCCGACGGGAGCAACTCCGGAAGAAACAACTTAAGCAGTCAACCCCTGCCCCGGGAGAGGGGCCCCGGTCCTTCCGGGTCCGTAGGAGGTGAGTGCTCGTGGATACCCTTCGAGCCTACGAATTGATGGTCATCGTCGACTCCGATGTCGACGATGGCGACCTTGCGGCGGTGATCGATCGCATCGAGGGTCTGATTGTCAGGGAGGGCGGCAGGATCGCTTCGACCGACAATTGGGGCCGTCGCAGGTTCGCTTATGAGATCAACCACAAGTTGGAGGGCATTTACGTTGTTTGGGAGGTCGTCACCGAATCGGCGGGCCTTCCCGACACCGAACGACAGTTGCGTCTCGCGGACGACATAGTCCGCCACAAGCTTTTCCGCCTGCCGGGCAAGGAAGCGGCGCGCCGCGGCCTGTTCGGGGAGGCGGTACCGGCCTAGGCCGGTCGAACAGGAGATACCCATATGGGATTTGACAACACTGTGACAGTCGTGGGCAACGTGACCCGCGATCCCGAATTGCGCTTTACTCAGGGCGGTATGGCGGTCGTCAATTTTGGCGTGGCCTGGAACAAGCGGCGTAACGACGGCGAGGACGAAGTCTCGTTCTTCGACGTGACCTGCTTCCGTCAACTCGCTGAGAATGTTGCTGACTCGGTTTCCAAGGGGGCGCGGGTCGTGATCTACGGCACGCTCTCGCAGCGGAGCTGGGAGAACCAGCAGGGCGAGCGCCGTACGAAGGTGGAGATACTTGCCGACGACGTGGCGCCGAGCCTGAAGTGGGCGTCGGCTGAGGTCACCCGCAACGAGTTCCGCGGAGGATCCGACGGCGGCGGTTCGGGCGGTCAGGGCGCTGCCGCCGCGAAGCCCCAGAGCCCTGCGCCGGCGCAACCCCAACCGACCTACAACCTCGACGAGGAGCCGTTCTGAGCCCGCTGGGCGGCGTCGGCTGAGGTCGCCCACCGTCGAACGAGAACTGCATCACAAGAATCATCCAAGACAGAACCGGAGAAGTTGACAGGCTATGGCCAAGGCAAAGAAGCGGAGCAAACCCAAAGACTCGGGCCGCAGGATCAAGAAGAGGGTCTCGGTCCTCAACAGTGAGAAGATCGAGTACGTCGATTGGAAGGACGCTGGCCTGCTTCGGCGGTTCCTCTCGGAACGGTCCAAGATCCGTGCTCGCCGTGTGACCGGCAACAACTCCCAGCAGCAGAAGATGGTCGCCGACGCCATCAAGATTGCTCGTGAGATGGCGCTGGTCCCCTATGCCAACCGTGTCACTACTCAGCGCAGCGGGCGCGGCGACCGTGACCGCGGCGGTCGTGCCGATGGTCCGGCGCCGCGTCCGAGCGCCCCGCCGCCAGCTTCCCGTGAGGACGACCAGTCGGTCTCCGACGATGCTGGTTCCGTCTCCTCCGGTACTGTCTCGGGCGGGTCTCGGGCGGTTGCCGCGGGTCCCGGCGCGGCAAAGCGCGGTTCGGGCGACGCGTCTTTTGAGGCGAGCGGCCGATGAGGGTTGTTCTGCGCCAAGACGTCGAGGGCCTCGGCCGCAAGGGGGAGGTCTGCGAGGTGGCCGACGGCTATTTCCGCAACCTGCTGTCTCCCCGCGGCCTGGCAATCAAGGCGACTAAGGGCATCGAGGGCCAGGCTGAGTCGATGCGCCGCGCCGCGGTGCTCCGTGATGCCAAGAGTCGGGCCGAGGCGGAGGAGATGGCTGCCCGGTTGGCTCCCATGGTGATCACGGTCAGCGCTCGTGCCGGCGAGGGCGGGCGCCTCTTCGGTTCGGTGGGCGCAAGCGAACTTGCTGAAGCCGTTGAGGCTCAGGCTGGTGTCGTGATCGACCGCCGTGCTCTTGTTCTCGATGCGCCGCTGAAGGAACTCGGCCGGGTGTCGGTGGTCTGCAGCCCTCACGACGGGGTGGAGTTTTTAGTCACGGTGGAGGTTGTGGCAGAGTAAAGATGGTGACGCACAGATGGTGACGGCTCAGACCAGCGCACGCCGCGATGGCCGCGTGCCTCCCCACAATATTGAAGCCGAGGAGTCGTTGCTGGGTGCCATGCTCCTTGCGAGCAGCGCCATAGCAGACTCGATTGAGCTCGTCAGCGCCGAGCAGTTCTATCGTCCCGCGCACGCCCATGTCTTCGACGCCATAGCGGCGTTGTACGCATCGGGCGACCCGGTTGATCCGGTCACGGTGGCGGTCGAGCTCGAGCGGCTCGGCGTGTCGGAGTCTGTGGGCGGGCTGGAGGGGCTGCACCGCCTTCAAATGAACACGCCGGCGTCTTCGAACGCGACGAAGTATGCAAGCATCGTGCGTGAGCGCTTCATGCTCCGCAAGCTGATCAGTGTTGCCGGAGAGATCGCCGAGATCGGCTACAGCGGGCCCGAGGATGCTGCCGCGGCGGTCGATGAGGCCGAGAACATGGTGTTCCAGATCGCAGACGGGCAAGACGCCGAGTCGATGAGCAAGATCAGCTCTTTGGCCCGCGAGGCTCTGGAGCAGATGGAGGCGCGTAGTGAGTCGGGGAAGGGCATTGTCGGCACGCCCACCGGGTTCATTGATCTCGACGAGAAGCTCTCGGGGCTTCAGCCCAACGCCTTCATCGTGGTCGGGGCTCGACCGGCCATGGGCAAGACGTCGTTCACACTCAATATCGCGGCCCATGCTGCGATCCGCGAACAGCAGCCGGTGCTCGTGTTCAGCCTGGAGATGGGGCACTTGGAGATCACCCAGCGCATTCTTGCGGCTGAGACGCGCATCGACAGCAGCGCCATGAGCACCGGACGCCTCAAGAAGGATGAGTGGCCGCAGATGTCCAACGCGGTAGCCAGTCTCGTGAACGTGCCGTTCTGGGTCGACGACAACCCGAACCCGTCGATTCTCGACATTCGCTCGAGAGCCCGGCGGTTGAAGAGCAGCGTGGGCGACCTCGGGCTGGTGGTGGTCGACTATCTGCAGTTGATGACCGGTCGTGACCGTGCTGAGAGCCGTCAGGTCGAGGTTGCTGAGATCAGCCGCGGCTTGAAGATCCTGGCCCGGGAGCTCAGGTGCCCAGTGATCGGGGTTTCGCAGCTGTCGCGAGCGCTTGAGTCCCGTACCGACAAGCGACCGATGCTCTCTGATCTTCGGGAGTCGGGTTCTATTGAGCAGGATGCCGATGTGGTGCTGTTCCTTTATCGCGACGAGGTTTACCAGAGCGGTTCCGATGAGGGTGGAGCACGGCAGAACGAAGGCATCGCCGAGGTGATCATCGCCAAGCATCGCAACGGGCCGATCGGGACCGTCGAGCTCAATTTCGTTCCCAGGTACACGTCGTTCCGAAACCTGTCACGCCAGGTGATCTGAGTGCTCTTCGGCGAAGACCTGATTGTCTGGCTGGTGTTGGCGCTCGGTGCTGCGATGGCGGTCGGGAATCTGTTGGCGTTGCTGCGTCCGGTGTCGAGCCCGCATCGTGAGGGTGACTTGGAGCGGGCGCCGCTGCTGCGGAGCATTGTGTTCATCGTGGTCGGCCTAGTGGCCGCGCTATGGGCGCTGGCCAGCCTGATCCAGGGTTAGACCGGTCCGGTTCGAGGCCGGACTGCGTCGGTGCGGGCCGGGTCAAGGGGGGTTCGGGCCGGTTCGGGCCGGGTCAAGGGGGGCTGAGTCGAGTCGGGCCGGGGCCAGGGCTGGCTGAGGCGGGTCGAGTCGGGTCGAAGGCGGGTTAAGTCGAGGTCGGGCGAGGCTTGGCGCGGTGGTCTGTTGTACCCTGGAGGTCTCGTGAGCACTCGGCCCGGCCCTGCTGCGATGCGGGGCTGAGTCGCCTTCTGAGAATGGAGAGAAGCCGTGTCGATACCAAGTCTGAGCCACGACGGGGAGTTGCTGATCATCGATTTCGGCGACGACGACAACCGCACCAGCGTGGCCTGGGTTGAGGCCATGAACAGGCTGCTCGACGAGGCTGAGGCGCAGGCCCTCAGCGGCCCGGCCGCGTTGATCACGACCGGCTCGGCGAAGCACTACTCCAACGGCCTCGACGTGGAGCACATGGCGACGCTTTCGGGCGCGCAGATCAAGGCTTACGTTGACTCGGTCGAGGGGGTACTCGGTCGTATTCTGACGTTCCCGGCGCCGACGGTTGCTGCTGTCAACGGCCACGCCTTCGGCGCAGGCGCTTTCGCGGTCCTAGCGCACGACCATGCGGTGATGCGTGCAGATCGGGGGTTCGTCTGCTGGCCCGAGGTGCATCTGCAGATGACTTTCTCGCCTGGTTTGATGGCGATGATCCAGGGCCTTCTGACTGCGGTGACCGCTCGTGAGGCCCTGACGACCGGTCGTCGCTACGGCGGTCCGGATGCGGTTTTGGCGGGGTTCGTGAATGAGGCGGTCGGCCTCGACCACCTGAGGGCCGCGGCTTCGGCGTACGGCCATGCACACGCCGCCAACGCCGGTGCGAACCTCCAGAAGATCAAGCAGCAACTGCACCGGTCGGTCGTCGACCTTCTCGGCACGGGCTGAGATCTACCCGGCCCCGCTCTATGCAGCCCTTGATTCGACTCGGTGCTTGATTCGGCCCGGCCCTTGATTCGGCCCGAGTCGACCCAAATTGCCGGCCGGTACTGTTTCGGCCGGGACTGCCCACGACAGCCGAGTCAACTCAGCACGGATCTGGGTTGGTTCGCTCGGATTCGATCCAATCGGCCTGGTCGTCTGGGGTAAGTGCAGGCGGGCGGTTGAGTTCTGCACGGCCCCGGTCGGTGCTGGCTCGGGTCAGTTCTTGGGGACGTCGGCCCAGGGGATTCCCTTGTCGGCCCGTGGCTCGCCGGGCAGGCCGAGCATCTGCTCCCCCATGATGTTGCGGAGGATCTCAGAGGTGCCGCCCTCGATCGAGTTGGCCCGTGCCCGCAAGAAGAGGTACCCGAGGCTGCCGCCCTCCCCCGGGAGCACGACGCTGGTCGGCCGCCGAAACGTGTAGTCGAAGTCGACCTGGGAGGCCATGCCGGCCAGGTTGATCCCTTCGCTGTAGATATCTTTGTGGAGTTCGGCGCCTGCCAGCTTGGCCACGGATCCTTCGGGGCCTGGTTGGCCGCGTTTGGCGTTCTGCGCGGCTCGCATGTTGGTGAGTCGGAGCACTTCGGCCCGGTTCCAAAGCTTCATCAGGCTGTCGCGCCGCGGGCCGGTGCGCTCATGGTCCGGCAGCGAGTCCCAGGTCTTGACGAGTTCAGCGATGGGACCGCTGCCTCGGGGTGGCGTGCCTGTACCGCCCGCTCCTCCGATAACGGTGCGTTCGTTCATCAGGGTGGTGATCGACGCCCGCCAGCCTTCACCTCTGGCGCCGATGCGGTTGGCGTCAGGCACGCGCACATCGGTCATGTAGACCTCGTTGAACTCGGCTTCGCCGGTGATCTGCCGCAGCGGCCGGACCTCGACTCCCTCGGCGTGCATGTCGAGCGCGAAGTAGGTCATGCCCTTGTGTTTGGGGAGTTGCGGGTCGGTGCGGGTGACGAGCATTCCCCAGTCGGCGATGTGGGCGATCGTGTTCCAGACTTTCTGTCCGTTGACGGTCCATTCGTCGCCGTCGAGTTCTGCTTTGGTGGCGAGGCCGGCGAAGTCTGATCCGGCGCCCGGTTCCGAGAAGAGCTGACACCACCGTTGTTCGCCGGTGAACATGGGCCGGAAGAAGCGGCGTTTCTGTTCTTCGGTGCCGTGGGCGAGGATGGTGGGTGCTGCCAGCGCCATGAAGAATTGGCTGGTGTCCATTGGGTCGGCGCCGGCTTGCGCCAACCGGCGGTTGACTTGGCGCTGCAGTTGGGGCCGCACTTCGAGGCCGCCGTGGCCCTTGGGGAACTGGACCCAGGCGAGTCCGGCGTCGAACTGGTGACCTCGAAACTCGTGGTACGACTCTTGTGACGGGTCGTGCTCGGCCAGCAGGGCATCGAGGGCTTCGTTGATTGCGGTGACTTCGCTGTCGCTCATAGTGTCAGTTTGCCTGACAGATTCTCTTGTTGCCAACCCGCTGGTAGGTTGCGAGGCCATGAGCACCTTTGACGAGTATTTTTCCGCCCACCGAGAGATGTTCGCCCACTACAACGATCTTGCCGGTCGTCTGAGCGACGAGCAGATGGCTGTGCAGTCGCTGTGTCCCGACTGGGATGTGCGCGGGGTCATCACCCACGCCGTCGGGGCTGAGTATTGGCTGACTGGGTGGGCGCCGTCGGACACGGCCCCGCCGCCCTTTGAGCGCATGGCCGAGTTTGCGGCCCGTGTGGAGGGTTCGAGCAGGTCTGAGTTCGCCCGGGTTGTGGCTGAGACGACCGCTTCACGGCTCGATGATCTTACCGCGATGGGACCGGCCGCGCTGGAGCGCCCGTCGTTCACGCCTGTCGGTATTTCCAGCTACGGCCGCTTCCTGCAGGTTCGAGTGTTCGACATGTGGGTTCACGCCCGTGACATCGCGATTCCGCTGGGTGAGTCTCTCGACGATTCGGGCTTCCCTGCCGAGAACTCGCTGCAGGAGGTCGATGATTCGATCGGCTACATCGTGGGCAAGAAGATCGGTCTGCCCGATCAGATGAGTATTGCCTTTCGGATTCGCGGCGCAGTCGACCGCGACATCCTGGTGCGTGTAGACGGCCGTGCCAGCCGGGTCTTCGAACTCGACGACCCCGATGTCGAGGTGTTCGCCGATGTCTCGACCTTCGTGATGCTCGCCGCGGGCCGTATCGACCCTCAGCTGCAGATCGACGCCAGCAAGATCGCCTGGTCCGGCGATGCTCATTGGGGCGAGACCGCAGCCCGCAACCTCGCCTACACCCGATAGCCGCCCCCACCAACAATGGTGTGACACTACGAATCGTAATCTATTGTCGCCAACACTGACAATAGTTGCTGGCCCCCATCCGTCCGCAAGACCAACAGATATAGAGGTGCGTCCCATGAAGCTGTCGATGACACTCAACTACACCGGCGATCCGAGGGCTGCGGCCGCGCAGGCCGCTGATCTTGAGCGGGCCGGGATCGATGTCGGCTGGGTGGCGGAGCTCTACAGCTTCGACGCCGTCAGCATCCTCGGCTATCTGGCCGCCAAGACCGAGACCATGGAGCTCGGGTCGGCCATCCTGCCGATCTACTCGCGCACGCCGACGCTCACGGCCATGACCGCGGCGGGTCTCGATGCGGTCTCCGACGGCCGTTTCATCCTCGGCATCGGCGCCTCGGGCCCGCAGGTGATCGAGGGTTGGCATGGCGTTCCCTATGACCGCCCGGTCGGCCGCCAGCGTGAGCTGATCGAGATCTGTCGCAAGGTGTGGCGCCGTGAGGTGGTGGTGCATGACGGCCCGAGCTACCAGTTGCCGCTCCCGCCCGACCAGGGAACGGGCCTGGGCAAGCCCCTCAAGCTGATCAACCATCCGAAGCGTGCGGACATACCTATATATATAGCGTCGCTCGGCCCGACCAATGTTGCGGTGACCGCCGAGGTCGCCGACGGCTGGATCCCGGTGTTCTTCCATCCCGACAAGGCGCAATCGGTCTGGGGCGACGTCCTGGCCAAGGGCGCCGCCAAGCGTGATCCGTCTCTCGGGCCGTTGGAGGTGGTGGCTGGCGGCACGATCGCGATCTGCGATGAGCCGCAGGCGGCCAAGATTCGTGACGGTGCCCGTTTCATGGTGGCGTTGTATGTGGGAGGCATGGGCTCGAGGGACCAGAACTTCTACAACAACCTCTTCTGCCAGTACGGCTATGAGCGGGAGGCCCGCCAGATTCAGGACCTGTACCTTGCGGGCCGCAAGGACGAGGCGATGGCTGCGGTCCCCCAGGACTTCCTCGATGCCACGGCGATGGTCGGCGACGAGGGCTGGGTGCGGGAGCGCGTGGCGGCGTATGCCGACGCCGGCGTGACCCGTCTGCAGGTCACACCGGTAGGCGGCAACCCGCTGCCCCTTATCAGTAAGGTCAAGTCCTGGCTGAGCTGAGTCGTGCAGGCTCGCCCGGTTAGCCTCTTAGCCTTCGGGTGCGGCGCTCGGTCAAGTTCCGGCAGTTTTGAAGATGGCGCCTTCGAGTGCGCTGATGCGCTCCCCGTGCCCCATCATGTGCTCGAGTATCGCGCCGTGCTCCGCCTGCGTCGCCGCGATCGCCGCGACCGTCGAAGTCAAGGCGGCGAACTTCTCGTCGAGCCTGTCGAACTTCGCCTCGAATTTGTCTTCGAGCCCGTCGAACTTCGCCTCGAACTTGTCTTCGAGCCTGTCGATTTTGTCTTCGAGCCTGTCGATCCTTGTGTTGATCTGGTCAATCTTCGTGATCACGATTCTGATGAACCAGCCGAACAGGAGGAGCACTGCTCCGCCGAGAATGCTGATCGTTTGAATCACCGGTGTCTCCATTGTCTTTCCTTTCGTCGATCCTAACACGCCCCCACCGAGACGTCACAGCTAGGACTGTTTGTCGATTCGTCCAACGCTATCGCATGGCAGATCATGAAACATCACCACATCATCTGATTTGCGGTGATGCTTTGCTCGACGGTCGTTGTAGCCCTCGACCCAACCGCTCGAGGCCACCGCTGAGGACCGCGCGAGCAAGGCCGACGGTGCAACGGTCAACAGTGTCAACAGTCAGGACCCTAGGCCAGCGTGGGCGGTTGAGCCGCGCCAAGGCTGCCCGCCGGACACGAGACCTTGCCCCGTCCACACGATCGCGGCGGAAAAATCCGGAACGCGCCCGTCGAAGCGCGGCGGAGCGTGTCCGCTACACAAACCGGTTCCGTGCCGGCTCAATCAAGCTGTTCTCAGCGGACGGCTCAGCCTTGCAGGGCGCGGGCGTAGTTGGCTGCGGCGAAGTCCCAGTTGATGAGGCGCTCGAGGAAAGTGGCGATGTAGGCGGGCCGGGCGTTCTGGTAGTCGAGGTAGTAGGCGTGTTCCCAGACATCGATCGTGAGCAGTGGCTGTTGTCCGACCGTGAGCGGGTTGTCGCCGTCGTCGGTGTTGACGACGGCCAACCCGCCCCCGCCCCCGCCTTCAGCGGCATCGCTGTCGCTGGAACCGAGGCGCACCAGCCAGGTCCAGCCGGATCCGAAGTTGCCGGTCGCCTTGGCAGTCAGCTCGGCACGCAGCGCGTCGACTGATCCGAAGCTGTCGACGATGGCCGCGGCGAGTTCCCCGCTGGGGTCACCCCCGCCGTCTGGGCTCATCGACTGCCAGTAGCACGTGTGGTTCCAGACTTGGGCCGCGTTGTTGAACACCGCTCCGGCCCCGGCACCGACGATGAGCGCTTCGAGGGAGCCGTCCGAACCCGCACCAGCACCAACCGAAGCCCCACCCCCGGCAAGGAGCTTGTTGAGGTTGGCGACGTAGCCGGCGTGGTGTTTTCCGTAGTGGTAGCTGATGGTCCGTTCGCTGATGTGCGGGGCAAGGGCGTCTTGGGGGTAGGGCAGGGGCGGGAGTTCGATCACAATGCTTCCATGGGGGTGGGCCTGTCTGCGGTCCTGCAGACATGCCGGGAGCGGGGAGCGGGGACCCGATCCGGGTGCCCCGAGGCGGCCGGGGCCGCACGTCCAGCGTAGCGGTTCTCCGAGTGGAGCTGTCGCCCCGGGCCCGCGGACCCGAGCAGACCTATGGAGCACGACGCGTTGCTGCGGTGGTTGTCGCCCCGGGCCCGCGGACCCGAGAACCCACGGGAGGCGTTTGTGGGAGGCTGGTGGCGTGTCGCCCCCGGCCCGCGGACCCGAGAAAAGGTGCCGCCAGCCGAACAATCCGCGAAAACATGGCGCGTTGCCAAATGTTGCGGTATGCTGCCGACCTTGAAAACATGTGCGGTTCTAGACCGACGCCAAGCGGCTCTGACGCATCTTCCGGTCCCCGTGTCGTTGACTCGGGGGTTGGGTTGTGTTAGAAATCGGTGTGCGCTAACCTTTGCGTGCCGATCGTGATTGGTGTTTTTCTGTGTCCGGCAAGGTGCCGGGTGCAGTTAGCCGCTAGATTTCGACTGGCGTCTGCAAAGAGCCAGACAATCCAACCAAGAATGGAGCAGCAATGAGTTCAGCAGTAACGGGAAAGGGAGTGCCGGTGAAGGTGCCGAACCGATTGAATCGGTGGAGCGTCCTTCGGCTAGTGCGCATGGCGGTGGCCTTTGTCGTCGTCGCGGGCAGCCTCGGTTTGGCTACGGCCACAGTGTCCGCGCAGTCCGATATGACGGAAAACACGGAGGAGACGGAGGAGACGGCGCCCCCCGCCGATGCCGATGACATGGCCGACGCCGATGACATGGCCGACGCCGACATGGATGCCGGTGACATGGATGCCGGTGACATGGACGCCGACGGCGACATGGACACCGACGGCGACATGGACACCGACGGCGACATGGATGCCGGTGACATGGATGCCGCAGATGACATGGACACCGACGGCGACATGGATGCCGCAGATGACATGGACGCCGGTTCCGAGATGTCCGACGGCAACGTTCCTTCGCCCGACGACGCGCCTGCTGACGATGCCACTGCGCCTGCTGACGATGCGGATGCGGCGGATGCGCCTGCTGAAGACGAAGCGCCGGCCGACGAGGCACCTGTTGAAGACGAGGCGCCTGTTGAAGACGAGGCACCTGCCGCCGATGCGCCTGCTGAAGACGAGGCACCTGCCGACTCGTCTGGCGATGCGCCGTCCGAAGACGAAGCGCCACCGCTACGGTTGGCCCCTCGAGCGTGCCCGGCTGATGATGCCGAGGCCTACTCCGATGTCGGCGACGACAGCTTCGCTTACAACGACAGTCGGTGCCTGCGCGACTTGGAAATCTCCGAGCCTGGCGACACTTACCGTCCCAAGGACGACATGACTCGTTCCGAGATGGCTGCGTTCATGGCGAACGCCTATGCGGCGCTCACTGGGATGGAGGCACCGGTCGAGGATCACATGTTCACCGACGTTGAGGGTGATCCCAACGCTGACGACATTGCTCGGATCAGTCCCAATGGGCTGATGATCACGACAGGCACGACACCGACGACCTACGCGCCGGGCGATACCGTGATTCGTGGGCATATGGCTCTGTTCTTGACGCGTCTCTACAGCGCGGTGATAGGCAGTCCCGCTCCGCAGGGTGCCACTCCGTTCACCGATATCGGTGAGAGTGGAGCTGAGGAGCAGGCCGCGATCGGTTCGCTCTTGGCGCTGGGGGTGACGACGGGCACTTCGGACACCACCTATGCGCCGGACAGAAACGTGACGCGCGAGGAGATGGCCGCGTTTGTTGGCCGTATGTATCGTGCGATCGTTGAGCGTGCTGCGGTGCCGGATGCTCCGACCGGTGTCGAGGTTGCGGTCAACGCTGATGATGCCACGATGCTCGATGTGTCTTGGACTGCTCCTGAAGAAGCTGGTACCAGCGACGTGATCGGTTATGTCGTGCAGTGGAAGTCAGGCGATGATGACTACTCCGAGGACAATCAGGCTTCTACTGGCGACGCTTCCTGGACGACTCCTGGGTTGTCTGAGGGTGTTGAATACACGTTCCGTGTGGCCGCGGTGAGCAGTTTCGGTGGTGGTGCGTGGTCTGATGACGGTTCTGCGACTGTGCCTCAGGCTCTAGGTGCTCCGACCGGTGTCGAGGTTGCGGTCAATGCTGACGATGCCACGATGCTCGACGTGTCTTGGACTGAACCCGAGGAGACCGGTTCTAGCGACGTGACTGGTTATGTCGTGCAGTGGAAGTCAGGCGATGAGGAGTACTCCGCGGAGGACCGTCAGATGTCTGTCGAGGACGGTACTTCTTGGACGACTCCTGGGTTGTCTGAGGGTGTTGAATACACGTTCCGTGTCGCTGCGGTGAACGACACCGGTCAAGGCGATTGGTCTGACGACGCTTCTGCGACTGTGCCTGCGGCTCCGGGTGCTCCGACCGATGTCGAGGTTGCCGTCAATGCTGATGATGCCACGATGCTCGATGTGTCTTGGACTGCTCCGGACGAGTCCGGTTCTAGCGACGTGACCAGCTATGTCGTGCAGTGGAAGTCAGGCGATGAGGAGTACTCCGCGGAGGACCGTCAGATGTCTGTCGAGGACGGTACTTCTTGGACGACTCCTGGGTTGTCTGAGGGTGTTGAATACACGTTCCGTGTCGCTGCGGTGAACGACGCTGGTCAAAGCGAGTGGTCTGATGGCGGTTCTGCGACTGTCCCTGCGGCTCCGGGTGCTCCGACCGAGGTGACTGTTGCGGTGAGCGGTACCGCGGGTAACCAGCTTGGGGTTTCGTGGACTGCTCCTGAGGAGTCCGGTACTAGCGACGTGACCAGCTATGTCGTGCAGTGGAAGTCAGGCGAGGACGAGTACTCCGACGAGAACCAGGATTCTGTCGAGGACGGTACGTCTTGGACGAGCCCTGCCACACTGACCAAGGCCACGACCTACACGTTCCGTGTCGCCGCGACCAGCGACGATGGTCAAAGCGAGTGGTCCGACGAAGCCGAAAACGCCCCAGGCACCGCCCCAGGCTCGGTAAGAGACCTTGCTGTGGTCACTGGCAATGTGTCGGGCACTTTGAACTTGTCGTGGAAAGCACCAACCGACGACGGTGGCACACCCATCACCGGATATCAGGTCCAATACGTTTCTGGCCGTGTCGAGCCGACAACGCAAAACATTGACGATGGTGCCGCCACGTCGCACACAATCACCGGTCTGACGGTCGGCTCTGCGTACCGCGTATCAATTCGGGCAGTGAACGGTGCAGGGATGGGTCCGGTTACCGCTCCGGCCAATACTAACCAGAGCGTTGTCATTCCTAGTACGTCGCTCTCGACGGATGCAGTCACAGTGACTTTGCCTGGCGCAACTGACCCAATGGGTGTCCGCACTGGTGGACGGTTCGCGTCCGTCACATGGCGCTCCCCCAGACTGGCTCCCGCAGAGAACCTTGTCACAACAGACACGTACGACATTCAACGCAAGTGCGGAAAGGAAGTGTGGCCTACAACCCATGCGGCGGCCGTAGCCGCGAACCGCGGGCATACACAGCCTAGCTTGAACGTTGTGGTTCAGATTCTCGCTAATAACGTCCTGCTGGGAGGGGATAGTAACGCAAACCCTGGATCGTTGGAGAACGGAATGGAGTGTACTTTCCGTGTCCGGGCCAAGACCTATGTGGATGTCACAGCTAGCGGTAACACGGCCAGAACCCAAGATACGGCGGGTACCAATGGTGCTACTGTTACCGAGCCGACACTCGTGGGGGCGTGGGTCACCGGGTCAGGTACGCCGCTGGGTGCTCCAGGGACACCATCAACAAGCGGCGCGAACGCTTCGACGGTGGGAACCATCGTGGTTGACCCTGCCAACGGCTCGTTGCACGTTTCGTGGTCAACGCCAATGATTGGTGCTTCACCCAACGTCAAGGTGAATGACGGTGGCAGCCCGATAACCGGGTACAAGGTGTCGTGGTATTCTCCGGCAACTCAACTGGTTTCCAGCCAGACTGTGGCCGCCACAGCGAATTCCTACATCATCCCGGGTTTGCAAAATAATACCCCGTACCATGTCGGGGTTGAAGCGATCAACGCTAGGGGCAGCAGTACCCAAACAACTCCTCTAGTTGCAGGAACCCCCGGGCTGTTGCCCGGCGCACCTACCAATGTGCGGGTTGCTCAGCCGCCGGTACCCGCAAGCGGTGCGGACGATCAGAGAGGCAACGCTTTGGTTGTCTCTTGGACCGCTCCCGCGGCGCAGACCGGCGTCCCCGCCGTGACTGGTTATGAGATACAGCGCCGGACTTCCGCCATCACCATGCCTGCTACTGCCGCAGCGCCCGCAGGAATGTGGAGTTCTCCGGTTGCCGCTACAAGTCCGTATAACTACCCAATCGATCGCACAATCGATCCGACCGAATTAGGTGTTTCGTACGATTTTCAGATACGCGCTACGAACGCTAACGGTAACGGCCCGTGGAGTGATTTCGCTTCGGGCACTGCAGCGGATCTGCCGGAAGCGGTACTCGGTGCCAATATCGAGGTCATCGCGGCTTCTAGGTCGCTCGTAGTGACTTGGACCCCGGCGGTCGACAACGGTGCAGACATCATCGACTACAGTGTGCGGTGGGCAGTCAACCGGACAGGCAACGAGCTTTGGAGTTCCAAGAGAGTGGCCGCATCGGCATTGCCGACAACCGTCCTTAGCGGTTTGACGAACGGCGACCCTTACGTCATCGGAATCACCGCAAGGAACTCGGTCGGTTCTTCTCCAGAGATTCGGACGATCACGAACGACATGCCTGCCGGTGCGGTCGCTGGGCCGGCCACCGTGACAGCGGTGGCGAACCCGACCTCGGGCAACACCGGTGCCACACTGATTGATGTCAAGTGGTCGGCAGTCCCCAACGTGTCCGCTTTCAAAGTTGAGTATCTTGACGTTGAGAACAACCCGACCGGAACTTGGACACAGTGGCCAGCAACATCCACAACGGGCGAGCTTCCTGCCAGAAACGCCCCAGATGGCACTTCCATCGCACTAGCTGGTGCTATTGGTAGCGAAACAGGTCTCTTTGCTCCATCGGTTGGGGAGGCGACTATCACTGTCGTCGCAGGAACACCGACCACAAGACCGACCTATGTGGTCCGAGTACGGCCTGTTACACAGCCACTGGTCGGTGGTGCGCGTGAAAATTCCGCAACCATAGGCACGCCAGGCTTCTCCGCCCCAGTCAAGGCAGAAGCTACACCTGCCAATGCCGTGACCCATACCGATGGAACGGCTGCTACCGTTGCTCTTGCACAACCGTCGAAGACGACCACGGTGAGAGTGACATGGGCAGTGCCGACCCCAACTGCGCCAGACGCAATCGCTGAAGCTGCAGGTATCACCGGCTACATGGTTACCTGGTACCCAACATCATCGACGGTTGCTGGTAACCGTGGCAATGCGACGGTTGCGGCTGACGCAAGGAGCTTCGACATCACCGGCCTAACCGCAATTGGCCAGCAGTTTACGGTGATTGTGAGCCCAGTCAACAAGATTGGGGTTGGTGCTCCCGCCACAGGTACTCACACGCTGACACCGGCGACCACGTAAGCAACACAAGATGTAGTCGGCTGGCTCCTGGGCTCTCCGCCGGGCCCAGTGAGCCGTCGGCTATTTAGCTGCAATTGCAACTAAGCACCAGTTCAGAGCCCGAGGTCTTGGCCTCGGGCTCTAACTATTTTTCCTGTTCCACCTCACCCCCCACCTCGTTCTGGCGGTGCCATGCGTCGGAAACCGACCCGATACACCGCCAGTACCCGCAAGCAAGATCGTCTTTCCGTCTCGTGTCGGATCAGCGGACGGCCTGTCGAGCCGCCGAAGAAACGCGCCGAAGGGTGGGTCGATCAAGTTGTCTCCGGCAACAACGTAAGCAACCCAAGATGTAGTCGG